>Ga0265338_10004173_pt1 | contig 19719 bp, 17 predicted proteins | sample 42126metaG_FD_193579 | JGI IMG/M metagenome (GOLD analysis project Ga0265338, IMG submission 193579) | Rhizosphere microbial communities from Carex aquatilis grown in University of Washington, Seatle, WA, United States - 4-21-26 metaG | ecosystem: Host-associated > Plants > Roots > Rhizosphere...
CGGCCCGAACGTGTCGAACCGGCGTTCGATGCGAGTCGTGAGCGCCTGGGAATCAGTTACGTCGATCTTTACCTGATCCACACCCCTTTCGCGTTTCAACCAGGAAACAACATGGACCCGCGAGACGAAGGCGGAAATATCATTTATGATCGAGGCGTCACTCTGCTGGAGACCTGGAGAGCGATGGAAAGCCTCGCTGATCAGGGCAAGTGCAGAGCCATTGGATTATCCGACGTTGTGCTTGAAAACCTGGTTCCGCTCTATGAGGCCGCGAGGATCAAGCCGGCCGTGGTCCAGGTTGAATCGCATCCGTATCTGCCTCAGACGGAGCTGTTGGAGTTCTGCAAGCAGAGGGGCATTGTTTTTTTGGCATTTGCGCCACTGGGACATGGAATACGACCCGGTCTACTTGAAGATCCGGCCGTTCTGGCCATTGCCCGGCAAACCTCTCTGACCCCAGCCCAGGTCCTGCTCGCCTGGGCGATCCAACGTGGAACGGCCGTCCTTACCACGGCGAAAACTCTGGATCGAGCTCGCGAGAACTTCAACCTCTCTGAAATTCCAGAAGCTGCCCTTGACGAGATCAACCGGATTCAAACCAGAAGCAGGCTCAACCCGGTGATCGAGACCGGGGTTCCAGGCTTCATTGCGAAAGGTGGCTGACCTTTAAACCCCGTAAGGAAAGAGCGACGACTCCCGCGCAACATTGAACATCGGATATTTGTCAAAAATGAGAAAGCAAAAGGGGAAAACATGAATGCCAAAAGTGATGAACGTCAAACGGCCATCGTTACGGGTGCCTCGAGCGGCATGGGCCTGGGCATTACCCGGGCGCTGCTCGAGCGCGGTTACCAGGTCGTGGCCAATTCCCGCACGATCAGCAAATCAAAGGAGTTGAAAGCCTCCGGGGACCTCGTCCTCGTGGATGGTGACATTGGCAAGAAGGACACGGCGATAAAAGTGGCTGACGCCGCCGTCAGCCACTTTGGCCGCATTGATCTCCTCGTCAATAGCGCGGGCATCTACCTGCCCAAGCCGTTCACCGAATACACGCCCGAGGATTTTGAATTGATGATCGGCACAAACGTCGCCGGATACTTTTTTATAACGCAGCAGGTGGTTGCGCAAATGCGCAAACAGAAGTCCGGGCACATCGTGAGCATTTCCACCATCCTGACGGACCAGCCGCTGGCCGGCGCCCACCTTGCATTGCCCGTCATCACCAAGTCCACCATTCCGGCGTTCAGCCGCGCTCTGGCGATGGAATACGTGGCCGACGGGATCCGGGCCAATACCATCTCGCCCGGCGTCGTTGATACGCCGATGCACGCCAACGATGACCACGCAGTCCTGAAAAAACTTCACCCGATTCCCCGACTGGTTCAAGTCTCGGAAATCGTGGATGCCTTGCTCTATTTGCAATCGGCACCCATGGTGAACGGCGAAAACATTCGAATTGATGGAGGAGCTCATGCCGGCGCCAAATGGTAATCAACCTGTCGCCCGCGGTCCAAGTTCGCGGATCAGCGAGCTCGGGCTCATGCTGCCCGTGCCGCCGACCCCATTGGGGGCGTACGTCGAATCCTCGGCTGCCGGGAATCTGCTCTTCCTGAGCGGCACCCTCCCGGTGGTGAACCGCAAGCTCGTCATTTCCGGCCGGCTGGGAGAAAACCTGTCAGTCAAGGAAGGTCAGGAAGCCGCGCGCATCGCATCGCTCAACGCGCTGGCGGCCGCCAGGCAACATCTCGGCGATCTGGACCGGCTTAAAAAACTCGTCAAGCTGACGGTGCTGATGGCGACGACCGAGCAGTTCACCGAACACGCGCCGGTCGCCGACGGCGCGTCAGACTTATTTGTTCAAATTTTTGGACCGGCGGCCGGTCATGTGCGGCTGGTCTATGGCGTGCAAAGCCTGCCGGTGGGCGCGCCAGTGATTGTGGACGTCATATTTGAAATTGAGCCGGCACGTCACCCGGGCGAAATCGCAAAGGTAACCTGAGCAGAGGGTGCGGAAAGCAGGAGCCAGAATTCAGAAGTCAGAAGTTGAGTGAGTTTTCAGTTTCAAGAGTTCAGTTTCCAGCCGATAGAGCGGCTCGTCAGGAGCCTCGCCACACCTTTGTGCTCTTTGTGTCCTTTGTGGTTGATCAATTCTCCGTGTCTTCGGCCTTCCGGTCGCGCAAACGCGCTTCCGCCAGATCGATGTCCCGCTGGATGCGACGCAAGACTTCGTCGCTGATGACACTGTCATTGCGAAGTTGCAGGATAACCTTCCGTTCCTCATCCAGGGTTTCCTGCGACAGATGTTCGTATTCGGAGGAAAACAAGCGGCGCGGGGCATTCGTCTTCTCGTTGCCGGCGGCCTGCAACTGGCGGATGCGGTCCTCGTATTCAATGCACAAACGTTGCTTCGCCTCCGCTTTGGCCGGGTTGGGTTCGGCGACCTGCCGGAGCCGGGCGAGGGCCGCTTGATTGGCTTTGAGCCGGGCTTCGCGCTCTTCCCGGGCCGCGGCCCCATCGTCCTTGATGCCGAGCCAGCGGATCAAGGTGGGCAGGCTCAGCCCCTGCAACACCAGGGTCGCCAGGATCACGATGAAGGTGAGAAACAGGATCAAATCGCGGTTCGGAAACGGCAGACCGCCTCGAATCGTGAACGGCAGGGCCAACGCCGCCGCCAGTGAGACCACGCCGCGCATGCCCGTCCAGGCCACCAGCGTGACGTGCTGCCAGGCGGGATAAGGGTCTTTGTCCCGGATGCGTTTGAAGAACAGGCGCGGCAGGTAGGATGCGGGAAAGACCCAGAGGATGCGGATGAGAATCACTGCCAGGCTGATGACCAGCGCATACCACATGAGCTGGCCGATGGTATAATCCGTATGATCGGACAACTCACGCAACACTTCGGGTAGTTGCAGCCCGATCAGGACGAAGACAAAACCGTTCAGAAGGAATTCCACCATTTCCCAGACCGGCCCGGCCCGGAGCCGGGTCCGGGAACTGAGGATTTCGGGGGTGCGCCAGCCGAGATACAAGCCGGCGGTCACAACGGAAAGCACCCCGGAAACGCCCAGGCGTTCGGCCGGCAGGTAGGCAACAAACGGAGTCAGCAGGGAGACGGTGATTTCAATCGGCGCATCATCCACGCGCCGGTGGAACCATTCTGCCAGCCAGCCAACGGCCAGGCCGACGAGGATGCCGCCGATGCCGACGAGCAGGAATTGTACGCCGGCCTGGGCCAGGGAAAACGATCCGGTCGCCACCGCCACCACGGCGAAGCGATAGGCGATCAGGGCGGTGGCATCGTTGAGCAGACTTTCGCCTTCCAGGACGGTGACGATGCGGCGGGGAACGTTGAGCCGTTCCGCAATCGCCGTGGCAGCGATGGCGTCGGGCGGGGAGATGATGGCGCCCAGGACAAACCCGACCGCGAGCGGCAGATTGAAGAAATAGAGTGCCAGCCAGGCGACTGTGGCCGTGGTGAAGAGAACCAGGCCGATGGCGAGCAGGGAGATGGGACGGAGATTCGCGCGGAAATCACGCCACGAGGTGAACAGCGCCGCGGGGTACAAGAGCGGTGGCAGAAAGAAGAGGAAGACCAGTTGCGGGTCGAGCCGGACCTTGGGCAGCCCGGGAATCAACCCGATCAACAACCCGCCGATGACGAAGAAGATCGGGTAGGGGATATGCAACCGGCGGGCCAGCAGCGCCAGAACCGCCACGGCCAGCAACAATCCCACAAAAATCTCAACAATACCCGTCATGCCGGGAAGAAGCTACCTGTCAGGCAGTTAAGTGGCGAGTGGCGAGTGGCGGGTGGCGAGACCAGTGGTCAGTAAACAGTAATCAGTGGTCAGGGAAGGCTCGGCGGGAGTTGAACCACGGATTGTCACTCATCAGCGCTGAACAGCGGTTTAAGCTTTTGTGCCCAGCCGGCTAAGGCTGCCAGATTGCCCGCCAGAACTGTTCCGGGAAGGATGGATCTATGGAGTTGGTGAGGTTCATCGTGCCGGTCAGGGACGTGTTGGTGCTGATGGCGGTCCACGTCACCAGATCGGTCGAGCGTTGAACGACATAGGGAACGCCGCTCTGACCCTGAAGTTGAAATACGAACTGGCTGGCGGGGGCTGGCATGGCCAGCAAGGTTGCCGGCGCCGGCGTGAGCGACAGCACGGTGGCCGAGTAAGGCCCGAATGCATAGCTGAAGTTGGTTCCGGCGCCGGAAAGGCTGGCTTGGGCGATGTCCGGCGAGCCGATGCTGAATTCCGCGGCATTGTCCTGGGGAATGCCGTAAGAATAGACCGTGCCGCCCGAACCCGGGATATAACCGGCCACCGCCACCTGTCCCGTGGAGGTGAGGGACGAATCCTTGTTGATGACCAACACGGTCAGGCTGCCATTGAGCCGCCGGACCGCATAAACCGAAAGCAGCGAATAATCGCTTGCCGCCGTCAACACGGTGTCACCGGCTTGAACGAATTTTTGCATGAGCTTGAAAGTGTAGAACGTCGGATAGCGCGTGTTCAAGCCGCCGACAACGCCCAGGTCACCGTTGCTGCGCCAGCCGTAAAGCGAAGCCGAAAAGTCGCCGTTGGTGTCCGAGCCATTCCGGAGATCCCACCAGATGAAAGAATTGAATTCCGTTTTCGTCAATTGCGCGAGGCTGTCCGCCAGATAAAGGCCGTTGACGACGCTGGTGGATTGCTTGCCTTCCGGTCCGGAATCACAATTGTTCTCCGTGGCCAGCAGTTCCAGGTTGGTGCCTGCGCTGCCGAGATAATCCGTGATTTGCTGGCGCAGATTGGAGGCATCGGAGGCCCAGCTCACCGAAGCCTGCAGCAAGGCCTGGTCATTATCCGAGCCGGATTCGGAATAAAAATGGTCCACGAGAAAATCCGGCGTTACGCCAGAGGCCTTCAGCGTGGCGAGCATCACCGGTGTCCAGCCGTTGTGGACCTGCAAGGTGCGCGGATTGATGGCGGGATGGCTGATGTTGTTGATGAAAGTGTCCTCGCCGGGCGCGGACACCACGCCGACTTTGATCGTCGGATCCACGGCTCTCATCCGCGCCAGGTAATTTGTGGCGCGCCCGGCGTAGGTAAAGGGGTCGTTGGGCACCGCGTTGCTGTCGGTTTCCCAGGTGCCGTAACACTCATTGCCAATTTCCCAATACTTGAGACCCAGCGGCGCGGCGCGCGAGAGGCGGAGAAAGTTTTTGCCATCGTCGCTCCCCAACGGCGCGGCGGCGCGCAACGCAGCCCAGTATCCCGCTGTCTGCCAGTTGGTGCCCTTGGCGTCCACGCCCAGGGAGAGCGTGTTGGTGGTCGCGGCATTGCAATACGCCACCCAGGCGGCGGCTTCCTCGGGCGTGCCGGTGCCGTAGTTGACGGTGACGATGGCCTGGGCCTGGACGCTGGCATTGGTGATGACGTGGACAAAATTGGCGAGGGACGTGGCCCATTGCCAGGTATTCGTCAGCGTTTTGTTCAAGGCCCAATGATATTCGTCGGAAAGCGAGCCGCCCGGCAGGCGGATGATGCGCGTGCCGAGTTCGTTGAGCAGTGAAACGGTCGTGGGCGTGTCGTAGTTATTGTCCCACACGGCCGCGTTCAGTCCGAACCAGCGGGCATCGGCGGTGCGGAGGGGCAGGCCGGCATTGATGGTAAAATGTGTCAGTGCGGGCGGCGGCACGATCACGTTGAGCTGGATGTCATCCAGATAGAAAGTGGATTCCGCCGAGCCGGCAGCATCCTGAATGGCAAAGCCGGTGAAATTTGTGGCATTGGCCGCGCCGAGGGCCGACAGGGAAACAATGTATTGCTGCCAGGTGCCGGCCAACGGTGCCGTCAGATGATAGCGGGAGCCCAGGGTGCCCGTGCTCAGGTTGGCATACATCTGGAGTTGTTGTCCGCCACTGACGCCGCCATGGAGCCAGAAGCTGATGCTGGCAAAGGCGGTGTTCGTCATGCTGGAATGATTCAATTGAATGCCGCCAAAGGCGCTGGTAATGGTGGCACTGATGGAATCGCTGCCTGAATGGACCGGCGAAGTATTGACGAAACTGTGCGTGACATTATAGCTCCCGTCCGACCAGCCGTTGACCCGTGAATCGGCATAGATCGTCATATCGACCTGCGCCCGGGACAGGACCGGCGCGGCCAGCGCGGCGGCCACAAAGAAAATGAATTTTGACACGTTTAAAACGATGCGCCGCCGGGCCGGATTTCGGATGGTCATTGATGTTTATTCTAAACCAGCTTGGCGCCAAAGTCCAAGCCGGGTTACACCAATGGGTTGCGCCGACGATTTCCTTTGTGGTTACCCCGGCAAAGACAACGCACATGACGGCGGGTCCGGTCGCCGGATGGGTTGAAAATGGTGGTTGGCAGTTGAGTGTTGCGCCGTGCTCGGCGTCCACGCTTTAGCGGGTTTGAATGCATCCTCACCCCGATTGGGTCAAAACCCCAATAAATCGGCTAATTTATGGAGGTTTGTGAACGGCGGCTGGCATGGAAATTGCCTTTTATGATGTTCATGAACGAACATATTGGACAACAAAGACACATTCTGGTGGTGGACGACGAACCGATGGTCCGCGCCACCGTCCATATGCTGCTGGAGGAGGACGGCTATATCGTTGAGGAGGCCGAAAGCGGGCCCCAGGCGCTGGCCATGTTTGAGCCCGGCAAGTTCGACATGGTTTTCACGGACTACTGCATGCCGGACATGCGAGGCGATCAACTGGCGGCGGCCATCAAGAGGGTTTCGCCCAAACAAGCCGTGGTGATGATCACCGCCTTTCCGGAAAAACTGACATGTTCGGACACCCCCCTGGGCGGCGTGGATTCCTTCATCTGCAAACCTTTCGAAGTGGACGCCCTGCGGACGGCCATCGTCCGGTTCGCGCATTCGTAACGAAGGGCGGGTGACACGTGGCATGACTTGAGGATTGAGAGTCAAGTCCTCTTCGATAGCGAAGCATCGAACATTCACCGCTCAACTTCCAATATGCCTGGTGGAAAAGATTGCCGGCATTCGAAGAATTTCTTTCCCTTGGCCCGCGGCGTAGCGGGTTAGGGAGAGGGGATTTCTGGAAACGCGCCCTCTCCCCGGCCCTCTCCTCCAGTTCCGTGGAGGCGGGGGAGATCAAAGCAAGGCGTGATTTGACATCCAGAATGTTTCCCACAAAGCACTTTCAATGTGGAAATCGGCTTAAAATTTTGGCCTCGCAGAGTTCCGCCCTCCGGGATTTGTGTGAGTTAGCGTAAAAGCTTTCTTTGCGTTCTCTGCATTCCTTACCGTCACCACGGCGAAGCGACAGGCGATCACGGCGATGGCGTCGTTGATCAGACTTTCGTTTTCCCAAAAAAGACGACCTTGACGGGTCGGGAATGCGCTTAGGTTCGCCTTAGACGCTGGTGTTTCAGTCGTGCCGCGATTTTTGAATCGGGATGCGATTGGGCACCAGCTTTGTAGTTTCAAAGGCCGAACGGCGAGGTGCCAAAGCGCGTTTGACGCTGTCCTCCGCCGGGAAACGGGTGGCTGGGCGAGGCAGAAGCACAAGGAACCATCCGTAGCAAAGGAGTTTGTAATTCGAACGCAGTGACACGTTGGGATTCCTTGAGGGAAATGCAGGAATTGCAACACCGCTTCGCCAGCTTTCTTGGCCGCACACCCATGCGGCATGGAAATGGCGAGGACGAAGCCATCACCGTGGCCGAATGGTCGCCGCTGGTGGATGTCATCGAGGACGACCGGGAATATCTGATCAAGGCCGAACTCCCCGAGGTGAAAAAGGATGACGTGAAAGTCACCATTGAGCACGGCACATTGACCGTTGCCGGGAATCGCCAGTCCGAGAAGGAGGAGAAAAACCGGAAGTTTCACCGCATCGAGCGCCTATGGCAGCTTTGTGCAAAGCTTCAGCGTGCCGGACGACGCAGATGCCGGGCAAGTGAATGCCGAGTTCAAGGACGGCGTGCTTCGGGTGCATCTCCCGAAGAATGCCTCGGCCAAAGTCAAACCAATCGAAGTCAAGGTGGGCTGATGCCCGTGCCGTTTACCGTCGTGACGGCGGAAATCTCCGCCGCCACGATGAAGATTTTTTGTTCAGCGGACCGTTTCCGTCTTCCAGGGATTTCAATAAGACGGGTTGCGTTAAAATCAGTCTTCGCTAATGCAATCTGCAATTCCGCGGGGCGGGGCAATACTTCAATCTCAAGTTTTCCCGGATGGCACCGATGCTGCTCAGGGGGGGAAATTGAAAAAACCGGCTTTTTTGATTGAAGGCAACCCGTGGCTGGATTTTTCAAAATGATGTACCAAAGCTCACATGAAGTATTACCCGTCCGGCCCCGGTATGAGGTAGGCGATACGGCCAATGCCGGCCGGGAAGTGACCGATGCAGTCCGGACTCCCCAGTGGAGTGATCGCGGAATGTTACACCCAATCATCACCTGCGGGATAAATTGGGTTCGACCGGAAGCGGGGTTTGGAGCCATTGGGTTAGTTCTCCTGGCCCTGTTATTCCTGCCGCTTCCGGCCCTGGCCACCACCAGTGTGACCTTGGCGTGGAATGCCAGTAGTGATTCGGCCGTAGCAGGTTACAACATTTATTACGGTGGAAGCGGCCACACCTATACCAATGAGATTACGGTGGGCAGGACAACGAGCGTCACCATTCCCGGCCTGATTGAGGGAGCGACCTACTATTTTGCGGCGACTACATATTCGGTTGCGGGCGTGGAAGGCAACCTCTCAACCGAGCTGGCTTACCTGGTCCCCGTCGCTCCAAACCGTCCACCGACATTGGGTCCCATCAGCAACCTTAGCATCCCTCAATATGCGGGACTGCAAACTGTCGGTTTGTCTGACATCACCTCCGGCTCGCTCACTGAAAATCAGACGCTCACCGTCACGGCCGTCTCCAGTGACAGCACTTTAATTCCCAATCCAACGGTCAATTATGTCAGCGCAAAAACGAACGGTTCCTTGACCTTCACTCCGCGCAACGCCAACGGGACGGCGATCATCACGGTTACCGTCAATGACGGTCAGGCTCTGAACAATGCCGTGACGCGCACGTTTACCGTGACCGTAGTTGCCGGCAGCGGTCATCCTACGTTCATCGACCCATTGACCAACCTGGTGGCCATGGCGGGTCAAACCATCACCTTCAACGCGATCGCCATCCGGGTGGGCTTGAGTTACCAGTGGAAATTCAATGGCACCAACCTGGCTTCAGCAACCGGTTCGGCGTTGACGCTCGGCCAAATTACCACAAATCAAGCCGGTATCTATTCGGTGACGGCGACCGACGGTCATATTTCAACCAGCCAGGCCGCTACTTTGACCGTCTATCCGGCAGCGGCAGCCAGGCTGGCGTCCTCCATTCCTGCCAGCGGCCAGTGTGCCCTGGCGGTGGTGGGTGTGCCGGGGCTTAAATATGTGATTCAGGCTTCCACCAATCTGGTCAATTGGGTCCCGGTGCAGACCAATACATCGCCGTTTACGTTTGTGGATACCAATGCGGGCAAATACCGCCAGCGATTCTACCGCTCGGTTTCCGCACCGTGATGGCATTGGCGGGAGATTGAGGGTAGAGGGTTCTTTCCGATTAAACCCTATGGATATACCGAGCGATAGAATCGCCGCGCCGCACCTGGCGTCGGGGTGTTTGTAAACCGGACCAGGCCGGAGCTGTTGGCCGTGCCGGTGCCCAACAACTGCCAGTCCGGGAGCTGAAGATTGGTCGTGGACTGGAACCGGTAGGTTGTTCCCGGGATGCCGTTGAACTGGAGGATAAAGGTCCGATTGGTTCCCGGGTCCAGGACGGCCAGGCTGGGCAACGGCGGAGTGCCGCCCTCGTCCGTGGCCGTGTAACGCGTAAAGCCATAATCGCCGTTCACCCCGGCCGCTCCCTGGATGAAGATGCCAATACCCGGGCTGCCAGATGAATAATTGGTGTCCGTACCTTCCAGGACCGGTGTTCCGTTGATGTAGGCCGTGATGGTGTCGTTGGAAATGGACCCGCTCACCTGGTCACCGGTCTGCAGGATGAATTGCGACCCGCCTGTGGCGTTGACATAGTCGAAACTGCCCAACGGCCCATTCCAGCAGACAATCTGGACGTAGCAACCGGCATCCGGTTTGAGTGAGAACAGCACTTCGTACCCGCTGCACTCATGGGCTGAAAGCGAACTGCGCAGCCGGATTTCGACTTCCTCATAGACATTGCCGGCCATCCGGTTCGTGGCGTACACAGTTCCCGTCGCCATCTGGTTTGAGCCCCAGGTCCCGGTCAACAGCGCCGTCGCATCATCGTACCCCGTGAATCCTGACTCCAGCCCGATGGCCAGCCCGGGTGTGGTGGAAACATCCGCCCAGTCCAGGCCGGTCGTCTGGCCATTGATCCAGTTGGTACCCTCGGAAATGGGGTTTTCCGTGAGGGGGAAATGCGTGGTGTAGGTCCGCGCCGGGGCAGCGGTCCCCGACACCCAGGCCAGGAGGACGAGGAAGATCACGCGGGCAATGGCAGGTGCTTTTTTCATGTGATTTAACTCCATCTGGCGCCGGCCACATTTTTGCGTGGCGGGAGGCCGGTGGCAAGTGGAAGATCGGAGATAGAAGGTGGAAGATGGCAAAACGGATCGGTGCAGGGTGCAGTCAGCCAGGTTGATATGAGTTTATTCACGGTTTAAAGAATTCTCGCGATTTTCGCTGAATTCCATCCCGAAAGTACTTGGAAATGCTGCTTGGTCCCTGGCTGCAAACATGGCACAATGGCAACCATGGACAAACCCTCGCCGCAAGAAATATTTTCCCAACCGCGAACCCGCACTTTGACCGCAGCCCCGCCGGAAACCAATTACGAGGATGCGGAGGTGCAATTCAAGCAGGGGTTGAAGTTCGCCAGCGGCGCGGGGGCGGCGCGGGATTACGTGCAGGCGGCGGAATGGTATCGCAAGGCGGCGCAACAAAACCATTCCCTGGCGCAATTCAATCTCGGGGTGATGTATGCCGAGGGACAGGGAGTGGCGCGGGATGTCGCCCAATCCCGGGTATGGTATGGCAAGGCCGCGCAGCTGGGCGACGCCGGCGCCCAATTTAGCATGGGGAACAGTTGCCACCAGGCCAGCTTCAGGCAGGTGCCGTCGGACGCTTCGGAATCAAGGATCGAAGCTTACAAATGGTATCGCCTCGCGGCGGCGCAGGGTTACCAAGGTTCGGAAACGGCCTACTCGACCCTGACCCTCAACATGACCCGGGCTGATGTCTCCGCCGGCAACCAGCGGGTGGCTGCTTTTGCCCGGGCCGCGGGAGCCGGCAGTCAGAGCCAGCAGTCAGTAAAAAGTGTTTAGAGCTGAGCCGTCTTCGCTCGCGTCTTGACACTGTTATGCCGCGGCAAGTTGCCACGCCAGGAGTTAACTCATCCACGCTTCCTGCCGCCGAAAGCCGGTGAGTAGATCAATATCAAAACCTGGCCTTTTTTTTGATCCCGGATCTTATCCAATTCCGGCCGGAGCCGGACTACCGCGAGCGGCAGTCCGGGAGCAAGGGTTGGTTGCTCACCCCGGCCGTTGATAAATCGTCCGGCCATGGCGCCTAACCGCGCAGGTTGGCCGCGTTCCGCCGCTGGAGGATGAAAGCCAGCAGACCCAGAGGGATCAAAACTACACTGGCAGGCTCGGGCACCGGCGTGACGGTGATTGTCGCCAGCGGGCTGGTACTGGAGCCGGTCGTGACGGACGGCGTGGGCCCCAGGTTCACCAGCAAATATGTGTCGCCGACCCCGCTGGTGGGAAGGTTGTTCAACGAATTGTCCAGAATCGCGAACGCGAACGCATCGGGCCTGGGACCGGCATCGGAGTTCTGCGTCAGCGTCACATCAAAACTGAGTGTGCTGCCGGCGTTGAACGTCTGGTAAAACTCGTTGAACGCCGACGAATCGGTGAGGGTTACGGCCCCGGAAAGGTTTCCCGTGGCGCCGCCGAACAGGTTGGCACTGCCCGTGGCGCTGCCGGAACCGAACACGAAGTCATTGACTATCGCGGTGTTGTTCGCGTCGCCGAGGCCGCTGCCGTCGTTGAGCTGGAAATCCAGCGAAAACGGGGCCGAAGCATTGCCGATGAGCGCGGCGGTGTTGAGGCTGATGTGATATTCAACGGTCGAGGCGGAGACGGCCTGCGCCCCGAGCAGCAGTCCGGCGCAGAGCGCCAGACCCGGAGTTAGGGAAAGAATCGATTTCATGATTTTTTATTCTGGTCAAGGGTTGTGGTTTTGAGTTTTCAGGGAGTCGGTGTGCCGGACAGAATGCGCGCGTTATAGTTGATGGCCCCGCGGGTCGGGTCCGAAAAATCCAGGTAAAACGTCGCGGTTTCGCCCGGGCTCAACAGATTGTCGCCGCCGATGTTCACGCCGACGTACGGACTGCCGAGCGGCGGGAAATTGGCAGTGGTGCCGCTGGCATTCACCAGCGTCGCGTTGGCGCTGAGATTATCGAGCACCAGCCACAACGGGCCGAATACGGCCGTCGGACCGGTGTTCTCCAAGGTGACCTGCTGGACGAATTGTTGCGTGCGGCGGTCATACACGTAACCGCTCTGCGCCACCGTCACACCCTCGGCCACTGGAATCACACCGGGTTGGAACAGGTCGCTCAAATCGTTCACGGTCGCGACGTTGTTGTAGCCGCCGAAAACATTGGTCTCTCCCACCGGAATCGCGTTGGTCAGCGTGCCCAGGCTGAAGATCTCCTCCATGGTCTTGATGTCCGACGAATGGTTCAGCGGCACGGAACTGGCGTAAGCATTGCCCTTGGACAACGGCGAAATGATAATCTCGGGAATCCGGAATCCCGACGAGTCGCCGCCTTCGGATTCATCCCACCAGATGATGATCACACCGTTGGTCTGGTAGGCCGGCGACGCCATGATCTCCGGCACAACGATGGACAGGAAGTTGTCGCCCTGGGCGATGGCCGCCTGGTCGCCGGTATAATGGGTGCCCAGATACGTAAATCCGCCGGTGAGCCCGCTGTGCGCGTCGTTGAACTGGTTCGGCGTGATCCATGTGTATCGCGCAATGCTGTTGGTGGTAAGGTCGGTGAAGAACTGGGCGAGCGGAAATACGTTCTGGTTGTAGGTGTCGGTGAAGAACGCCATCGGATTGTGTTTGACCGCATAGTTGAACTGGGTGTTGCCATAGTACGGATTGGTCGGGCCGGTGGTTCCCGCGGCGCTGTTGGTCGGCGCCGTGCTCAACTGGACGTCTTCCTGATAATTTCGCCAGGAAATTCCGGCGGTATTGAACTGGGCGGCCAGGTGCGGCACGTTAAAGATGTTACTGTTGGCGAACCGCGGATCGGCGTCGGAATGATCGGCAAAATCACTGCCCGCCTCGGCCCAGACGTAGTTGGGTTCGGACGGATGCACGCCATTGCCGGCATTGAAATAGGCCGTGGCATAGGCCACCTGTGCCGCATTCGGGTTGCCCGGTATGATCAGGCTGTTCAAGTAGGGCGCGGCCGGGTTGGTAAAAATTTGCTGCGGGTTCGACAGCGGGTTGGGTTGCGTGAAATTGTGATTTTCCATGGCGATCACAAAAACGTTGCCGACCGGCTGAGCCGAGGCTGGCCCGGCCGCCAGCAGAACGGCCGTCGCAGCGGCGGCGAGCAGAATGGTTTTGTGCCGGAATGCTCCGGTCCGGGAGTGAGCGGGTTTGAGTTTAAGATTTGACATAGGGTTTGATGGTTTGGGTTTAATTTTTGAACGGGTGCCTTTCCTTTTTCACAGGAGCACTATTTCACGCCAGCGTGATCGAAGTAAACGTGACATTGGTGAAGTTTCGGCGACGGATATGGCGACCAAGTGCCGACGGTGTTACGTGTCCTGAAAGTGACAGCGGCTGCGCCGGCGATTAAGAATCAGCATCCGCGAGTCGAGAACATTTTTGCCAACGCGGGACGCAGGGCAGAGATTTTTATCCGGACAATATGCCCGGCATTTTGCCGGTTATCATCGGGCAAAGTATGCCAGATTCATCCGCTTCCTCGTTTCGAGGAACGTACAATGGAGTTGAGTATGCCCAAAATGAGTGTGGCGCAGATTACGCGCCCGAACGGGCTGTTTGACAATGGTTGGAAGGCTGAGCGCTAAAGACTGAAAGCTGAAGTAAAAACCGTAAGCCAGAAGGAAACCGGCTGACGCAGCATGGTTTCAGTTCCGCGTTCCGGGGTGCTCTGGAGTTGGACCATGGCTTTGGGTTTGGGCGTTTACCGCGCGGGCGATCCGTCCCTGAAATATTCCCAACCGCGCCCCTCAGCTGTTCGGCGCTGCGGGGGAGGTTTTTTTCCGCTCGGCGGCATTGGGCTCGCGGAAATCGCTGAGCCGGCCTTTCTTGGTGGACCCATCCGGAAGTTTCAACGTGATCTCCGGCGGCCAGCCGGCTTTGCCCTCGACCACATTTTCCACGACACCCATGGCATGGGAGATTCGATGGACCATGGTTTCCCCGAGATAACCCGCCCCGGTTTCCGGTACTTTGGTTTTGCTCATGGAACCGAGAATATGCGGAACCGCAACCAGGGGGCAAGCGACGAGTGGTGGGAGGCCAGTGGCCAGTCACCAGTGGCCAGCGGCGGTGGTTTCTAAATAGCGGATTTCCCGTTCAAGGCCGAAGGCTGCTGAAATTTCCCCGTCGCCAATTCCTTTTCCGCGCGCTTGGATTCCACCCAGTCCGCCGCCGTCGGCTTGTCACCGGGGTTGTGTTTTACAATGCCGCGAAAGGCATCGATCTGTTTATGAACATCGGCGCGGGTAAGTTTTTTGGAGCTGGCCATGCGTCAGGATGCACGGGGGAGCCGCGGATAGCGAGGAAGATTTCAAAAGAACGAACCGGGAACAACGAAGGGCTGTTGCTGCAACGGACCGCTGCCGGGAGGATGAGAACGATCCCTCCGGTGCGTTACACCATGCGAGGGCGGGAGACAACGTCGCGGGGGCTGTGGGTGAAAACAATTCGCCCCTTCCACACCTCTGCTCTGAGTAACTTTGGTGTAAAAGGGGCGAATTTACCGTATCAGTTGTTAGGTGATTGTTATGCGGCCAACCGGCGTTGGATAACGAACAGGCCCATCAGTCCGCAGGCCAGCAACGCGATGGCACTGGGCTCAGGGACGGTTACCGTCGACGGGGTCAACAATTCAGAGAACGCCACCGAGCCGGCGAAATTGATCGCAAAGCTGAAATTCAAAACGCCGCCCGGGTTGATGTACGAGGCTGGACCACCGGAGAGAAAGTCAATGGTTCCAACATAGTTGGGACCGGACGGGGAGGGTCCACCGATCGCGCTGACGCTCCACCCGGAAGTGCTCACCAGGACATTAGAGAACGCGAACGGCTGACTCATGGTCACTTGGACGTGATAATCGGACCAGATGGCCAAGGTATCGTTGTTAATCGTGTGAACCAGGCTCAAGCTGGGGTCGGCTGGCGTGTCCGTGGTGATACCACCTGACAACAATCCCGAACCGGTGGTCAGCTGGTTTCCGGAGATGTCCAGCAGGTAATTCCCCGCTGAGACGTATTGGAGTGGATACAAGTAGCAACTCATCACATTGAGATCGCCACTCGAAAGGCTGACATTGGTGATATTGGCGCGGCTGGTCGCAATTCCAGCGGAAAGCACCGCCATAACTGCAAGAGTTCTTAATTTCATAGGTACCTCTGACTGATTATCAATCAGTACGTGAAGCCGACAGGATGCAGACTGATTCTGTATTGTCCTTACGGGCTCGGTTCTGACTGATTACTAATTGGTTACTTGTTACTTGTTTGACCGACTGATTATACCACGCGCTCTGTCTGTTTCTTGAACAAAAGTGTATTGGGATAAGGCAATCGGGTCAAGAATTTAGTAGCCTGTCAAAGTGAAAAGTTATTCACAATGCAAAAAGTTAATAACTCAATATTACATTGGTATCATTGAAGAAAGAAACAATCGTGAGATATGTGAATAACTTTTGGATCGTAACATTTCCAGGATTCTCCGGGAAATGTTCAAAAAAACGTTTTTTGACGGGCGCGAATGAAGGCGGCGAAACAGAGGTTGCCGGACCTGCAATTCGAGGGTGATGATGGCTGCCGGTCGGGGGCGGGACCAGATGATGTTCCGGCGCAAAACCGCTGGAACCCGGGCCGGTTTTTCGCCTCCTAGCAACATGGCAACCATCAAACATAATTTCACCATCGTTGCGCCCCGGGAACAGGTCTTTCAGGCCGTGTCCACTTTGGACGGCTTGAACGGCTGGTGGACCACCGGCACCACCGGCAATCCCAACCGGGGCGGCAAGCTGCGGTTCGAATTTGACAACGGGTGCTATAACCTCATGCAGGTGACCGACGTGCGGCGAAACAAGTTTGCGGCCTGGAAATGCCGTGAATCCAGCTTTCCTTCCGGCAGGGAATGGATCGGGACCGTAGTGACTTTCAGGTTGTCGAAAGATGGCGAGCGGAACACGCAGGTGGAGTTTGAGCATGGCGGCTGGCGGAAGGCGTCTGATTTCTACGGCCGGTGCAATTTTCACTGGGGCCGTTTCATGGTCAGCTTGAAATTATTGTGTGAAACCAGCCGGGGTGAGCCGTACGTGGTTGGATCGGAGACGGACCCCGGCATCCCGAAAATGGAGATGGCGAGGGCGGGCGGAGCGATGCGAACCGCGTGAGCTACCGCTCGCGGCGGCCCGTGGTCCGGCAAAGGTAAAACGAGCCGCTAAAACCCGCCACTACGATGGCTATCGAGTCCTTTGGCCTTGGTCCAAGAGGATGCCTGAATTGCTCGAAAGGCAGATGGGCATTTGGGTCCCGCGGCCGCCCGTGTCGGTCACTGGTCGGGGAGACGGCGGTATGGCAACTGCGGGGAATAATTGTGAATTGTTTTTGCCTGCCGATTCCGTTTTTGCAAATCTGTGGCCATGTTCGAAAACACCATCCGCCGGATGCCGCGTCCCCAGGACGTCATTCCCATGTCCACCCAGCAGCTGCGTGACACTTTTCACCTCGGCAATCTTTTTGCGCCGGGCGAATTGCGCGGCGCGTTCACCGATCTCGACCGGCTGGTGGTGGGCGGCATCATGCCGGTCAAGCCGGTGGAATTGCCAAATCACAAGGAAACCGGACGCGCGTTTTTTCTCGAACGGCGCGAGTTCGGTGCCATCAATGTGGGCGGGGCCGGGGCGGTGCACGCGGACGGCAAAACGTTTTCACTCGACCGGCTGGATTGTGTTTACCTGCCGATGGGCACAAAGACGGTCGCGTTCGAGAGCCAGGACGCAAAAAATCCGGCGAAATTGTATTTCCTGAGTTGCCCGGCACACGCGCCGCATCCGGCGGTGACGATGAAGCCGAAGGACGCGTCACCGGTGCCGCTGGGGACGAAAGCGGCAGCCAACCAGCGGACGATTTACAAGTACATCCACCAGGGAGGCATCCAGAGCTGCCAATTGGTGATGGGTTTCACTGCGCTGGAGGAGGGGAACGTGTGGAATTCATTCCCGCCGCACACACATTGGCGGCGCACGGAGATTTATTTTTATTTCGACCTGGGCGAGGGCGTGCTGACGCATTTCCTGGGCGAGCCGCAGCAGACGCGACACCTGTTTTTGCATAATGAGGAGGTGGCGCTGTCGCCGAACTGGTCCATTCACTGCGGCTGCGGCACGGGCAATTACAAGTTTATCTGGGGCATGGCCGGCGAGAACCAGGTATTCGACGACATGGACGGGGTGAAGCCGGGGGATTTGCGCTAGGTCATTAATTCGTAAATCGCTGAACCGTTGAACCGGAACAACCGGCGACAATTCAACAATTCAATTATTAAGAAAAAAAAATATTATGGAAACCAAACGTTTTACCAACAAAGTTGCCATGGTCACCGGGGCCAGCCGGGGTATCGGCCAGGCTATCGCCCTGGCGTTCGCCCGGGAAGGCGCGCATGCCGTAAGCGTGGACATCGGCGACCAGGCTGAGACCGGCGCCAAGGCGAAGGAACTGGGTGCGAAGTTCAACTCGTACACCGAGGATTTCGGCAGGCTCACCCAAAAGGGGGCGGCGGAACTGGTGGCCAAAGTCGTAAAGGATGCTGGACGGGTGGACATCCTCGTGAACAACGCCGGCATCATCAAACGCGCGCCGATTGTGGACCATCCGGAGGCGGATTGGAACGCGGTGTTGCAGATCAACCTGACGGCCCCGTTTTTCCTGAGCCAGGCAGTGGCCAAGTGGTGGCTGACCGGCGGGCGTGAAAAGTCGCCGCCGGACGCGCGCCTGAAGGTGGTTAACATCGCCTCGATGCTGTCGTTCCAGGGCGGCATTCTGGTGCCGGGCTACACGGCCAGCAAGAGCGGCATTGCGGGCATTACCAAGGCGTTTGCCAACGAGCTGGCCAAGGAACGCGCGAATTTCAACGCCGTGGCGCCGGGTTACATTGCCACGGAAAATACCCGGCCCATCCGCGAGGACGCCAAACGCAACCAATCCATCCTGGACCGCATCCCCGAGGCGCGCTGGGGTTCGCCGGAGGACGTGGCGGGGGCGATTTTGTTCCTGGCGTCGCAGGATGCGGATTATCTGAACGGGACGATTATGAACGTGGACGGCGGCTGGCTGGCGCGCTAAGAATTCATTTTTGAGTGCGGTGACGTGTCACTGCTGGTCAAAGCGCCGACATGTCGGCGCAGTCCCAAAGCTCCGCCTGTGCCTTTGCCACGACGAAATGGCTTTGGCGGCACAGGTGCGGGAACGTTCGCCCCGCCATTTTTGAACCCCCCGGGGGGAGTGAAAATTCGTTTGGTCGCGCGGCCGAAGTCTGGTAATTCCAGCGGAACCACTTTTGCTTATGAAACCAACATGCAACCGGATTTTTATTCTACTGGGCACGGCGGGGCTGCTGGTCCTGCCCGTTTCCTGCACGACGAAGGGCCCGGCGCCGCAGACCTTTGGCGGCGCCACGCCGTTGCAATGGTCGGTCCGGCTGGCGGATTCGGAAATTGCCCGGCGGGCTGACAGCCTGGCTTGGAAGCAGGGTGGCACGGCCAAATGGGATTACACGGCGGGCCTGTTCACGCTGTCACTGCTCAAGCTGAATGAAGGGGCGCCCCACCCGGACTACGTGGAATTTGCGGAGCAGGCCATCGGTTCATTCATTGCGACGGATGGCAGCATCCAAGGCTACAAGGTTTCGGAATATCAGCTCGACGCGCTGAATCCGGGCAAGACGGTCCTGGCGCTCTGGCAGCTCACGCAGGACGGGCGATATCAAAAGGCGGCCGCCTTGCTGCGGAAGCAGCTCGACACCCAGCCGCGCACCGGAAACGGCGGGTTCTGGCACAAGCAGCGATATACGAATCAGATGTGGCTGGACGGACTTTACATGGGGGGGCCGTTTTATGCCGAGTATGCTCGGTTATTCAACGGACCGGTGTCCGACTATGACGACGTGGCGAACCAAATCCAGCAGGTGGCGGCGCATACGTACGATCCGGTGACGGGCTTGTTTTATCACGCCTGGGACGAAAGCCGGCAGCAGCCCTGGGCCAATAAGGACACCGGTACCTCGTCCAATTTCTGGGGACGCGCCGTTGGCTGGTATGCTATGGCGCTGGTGGACGTGCTGGATTATTTCCCGACGAACCATCTGGCGCGGCAGGAAATCATCGCTACTTTCCAG
>Ga0265338_10004174_pt1 | contig 19716 bp, 14 predicted proteins | sample 42126metaG_FD_193579 | JGI IMG/M metagenome (GOLD analysis project Ga0265338, IMG submission 193579) | Rhizosphere microbial communities from Carex aquatilis grown in University of Washington, Seatle, WA, United States - 4-21-26 metaG | ecosystem: Host-associated > Plants > Roots > Rhizosphere...
CCTCGACGAAAGGCCCTTTCTTCGAAGATCTACTCATCAGCGCTTGTCCTTCCCACGGCGACGGCCGCGAACGATCAACTTGTCGGATGCCTTGTGCTTCGAGCGGGTGCGCTTGCCGAGCGTCGGCACGCCCCACGGGGTGACCGGGTGACGGCCGCCCTTCGACTTGCCCTCACCACCGCCGTGCGGATGGTCGACCGGGTTCATCGCCGAGCCGCGGACGGACGGGCGCTTGCCGAGCCAGCGGCTGCGGCCTGCCTTGCCGATCGTCACGTTCTGGTGCTCGACGTTGCCGACCTGGCCGACAGTCGCGCGGCAGGTGAGCAGCACGCGCCGCATCTCGCCCGAGGGGAGACGCAGGGTCGCGTAGCCACCGTCCTTCGCGACGAGCTGGACGCCGGAGCCTGCCGAGCGCGCCATCTGGCCGCCCTTGGCCGGCTGAAGCTCGACGTTGTGCACGAGCGTGCCGGTGGGGATGTTCTCGAGCGGCAGCGCGTTGCCGGGCTTGATGTCGGCGTCGGCGCCGGACTGCACGATCGCGCCGACGCGCACGCCGGCGGGCGCGAGGATGTAGCTCTTGAAGCCGTCGGCGTAGTGGAGCAGCGCGATGCGCGCCGAGCGGTTCGGGTCGTATTCGATCGCAGCGACCTTCGCCGGCACGCCGTCCTTCGTGCGCTTGAAGTCGATGATCCGGTAACGGCGCTTGTGACCGCCGCCCTGATGGCGCGTCGTGATGCGGCCCATGTTGTTACGGCCGCCCTTCTTCGTCAGCTTCTCGGTGAGCGCCTTCTCGGGCTTCGACTTCGTGACCTCCGCGAAGTCGGAGACTGACATGTGGCGGCGGCCCGGAGACGTCGGCTTGAACCTTCTGACCGGCATTACAGCTGGGCCCCCTCGAAGATCTCGATGGTGTCACCGGCGCGCAGCTGCACGACGGCCTTCTTCCAGGCGGGACGCGTGCCCTTGAAGACGCCACGCCGCTTCGGCTTCGCCTGAACCTTGATCACGTTGACGCGCACGACCTTGACCTCGAAGAGCTCCTCGACGGCCTGGCGAATCTGCGTCTTGTGCGCGTGCGAGTGCACCTTGAACGTGTAGCTCCCGCGCGTCGTCCCGGCGTACGACTTCTCGCTGAGGATCGGCGCGAGGATCACCTGTGAGGCATGCATTACTGCGCCTTCCCCTGGACGAGCGGCAGCGCGGCCTCGGTGACGAGCAGCGAGCGCGCCCAGACGATCGCGCTGACCTCGATCTCGCTCGGCCCGATGATCGCGACCTTCTGAAGATTGCGGAAGCTCTTGCGGAGGTTCTCTTCTTCATGCAGCGCGATCACGACGAGCGGAGCCTGCTTGCCCCAGGTCTCGACGAGCGCCTTCGCCTGCTTCGTCGACGGCTCCGTAAACGAATCCGCGGAGACGATCGCAATCGTTCCCTCGCTCGCATGACTGGCCAAAGCCGACCGCAGGGCGGTCTTGGCCGCCTTCCTGTTCACCTTCTGGATGAACTGGCGCGGGACCTTCGCGAACGTGTGACCGCCGCCCGTGAACTGCGGGGCGCGGATCGTGCCCTGGCGTGCGCGGCCGGTGCCCTTCTGGCGCCACGGCTTCGCGCGGCCGCCGGAGACGAGCCCGCGGCTCTTCGTCGCGACGGTGCCGGCGCGGCGCGCGTTCAGCTCGGCGCGCACGGTCTCGTGCACGAGGTGCGGCTTCACTTCGGCCGCGAACACGGCCTCGTCGAGCGTCACGGTGCCCGTGCCGCCCAGCTTGGGTGCCTTCGGCGCCTTTCCCGCTCCGGCGCCGGCCAAGCCGGCACCTGCGCTCTTGCGCGACTCCGTCGAGCCTACGTCGCCCATTACCCGCGCACCTCCACGATGCCGTTCTTCGGGCCGGGAACGGCGCCCTTGACGAGCAGGAGGTTCCGCTCGACGTCGACGTCGTGCACGGTCAGGCCGAGCTGCGTGACGCGCTTGCCGCCCATGCGGCCGGGCAGCTTGATGCCCTTGAAGACGCGCGACGGGGTCGCCGACGCGCCGATCGAGCCCGGCTTGCGGATGTTGTGCGAGCCGTGCGAGCGCGGGCCCGAGCTGAAGTTGTGGCGCTTGATCGTGCCCTGGAAGCCCTTACCGATGCCGATGCCGGCGACCTTGATCTTGTCGCCCGGCGCAAAGATCTCGACCGTGACCGACTCGCCCTCCGTCGCGCCGTCGATGCCGCCGCGGAACTCGACGAGCTTGCGGTAGGCGCCAACCTTGAACTTCGCGAGGTGGCCGAGCTGACCCTTCGTGAGCTTGCGGTCGGCGACGGGGTCGAACGCGAGCTGCACGGCGTCGTAGCCGTCCTCGCTCGCGAACTTCACCTGCACGACGGGGCACGGCCCGGCCTCGATCACGGTGACAGAGGTGACTCCCCCGGTCTCCGGGTCGAAGATCTGGGTCATGCCGAGCTTTCTGCCGAGGATTCCTTTGGGCATGGCTACAGCTTGATCTCGATGTCGACGCCCGCCGGGAGATCGAGCCGCATCAGCTGGTCGATCGTCTTCGGTGTCGGGCTGAGGATGTCGATGAGGCGCTTGTGCGTGCGGATCTCGAAGTGCTCGCGTGAGTCCTTGTCCTTGAACGGACTGCGAATCACGCAGTAGACGTTCTTCTCCGTCGGCAGAGGGACCGGCCCAGTGATCGTCGCACCGCTGCGCTGCGCGGTGTCGACGATCTGCTGGGCCGACCGGTCCAGCTGCTGGTGGTCGTAGCCCTTCAGGCGGATCCGGATTTTTCCCTGTGCCATGACGGTTTGCTCTCTTCCTACTTGACGATCTCTGTGACGACGCCTGCACCGACGGTGCGGCCGCCTTCGCGGATCGCGAAGCGGAGGCCCTGGTCCATGGCGATCGGCTGGATCAGCGTGATCTCCATGTTCGTGTTGTCTCCCGGCATGACCATCTCCTGGCCCTCCGGCAGCGAGACCGCGCCCGTGACGTCCGTCGTACGGAAGTAGAACTGCGGGCGGTAGTTGTTGAAGAACGGCGTGTGACGGCCACCTTCGTCCTTCGACAGCACGTAGACCTCGGCCTTGAAGTGCGTGTGCGGCGTGATCGAACCGGGCTTCGCGAGCACCTGGCCGCGCTCGACGTCTTCGCGCTTGATGCCGCGGAGCAGTGCGCCCGCGTTGTCGCCGGCCTGCGCGTAGTCGAGCGACTTCTGGAACATCTCGAGGCCGGTGACGACCGTCTTCTCCACCTTCTCGTGGATGCCGACGATCTCGACCTCCTTGCCGACCTCGATCTTGCCCTGCTCGACGCGACCGGTCACGACAGTGCCGCGGCCCGTGATCGTGAATACGTCCTCGATCGGCATCAGGAACGGCTTGTCGGCGTCGCGCACCGGCTCCGGAATGTAGGAGTCGACCGCGTCCATGAGCTCGACGATCTTGGCCTCCCACTCCTCGTCGCCCTCGAGCGCCTTGAGCGCGGAGCAGCGGACGATCGGGATGTCGTCGCCGGGAAACTCGTACTTCGAGAGCAGCTCGCGAACTTCGAGCTCGACGAGCTCGAGGAGCTCCTCGTCGTCGACCATGTCGGCCTTGTTGAGAGCCACGACGATGTACGGCACCTCGACCTGGCGGGCCAGGAGGATGTGCTCGCGCGTCTGCGGCATCGGGCCGTCTGCTGCGGAGACCACGAGGATCGCGCCGTCCATCTGGGCGGCGCCCGTGATCATGTTCTTGATGTAGTCGGCGTGGCCCGGGCAGTCGACGTGCGCGTAGTGACGGGCCGCCGTCTCGTACTCGACGTGCGACGTGTTGATGGTGATGCCGCGCTGCCGCTCTTCAGGAGCGTTGTCGATCTCAGCGAAGCTCTTCACCTGTCCGCCGCCGCCGCGCTTCGCGAGCACGCTCGAGATCGCGGCTGTCAGCGTCGTCTTCCCGTGGTCGATGTGCCCGATCGTGCCGACGTTGAGGTGCGGCTTCGTGCGCTCGAACTTCTGCTTGGCCATTCCTTCCTTCCTTTATTTAGGACCCCGAGCCTTGCTCGGTGATCTCGGTCGCGATCGACGCCGGCACATCCTCGTACCGGTCGAACTGCATGGTGAAATCTGCGCGGCCCTGTGACATCGACCGCAGGTCGGTGGCGTAGCCGAACATCTCGCTCAGCGGCACGCTCGCCTTGATCAGCTGTGCGTTGCCGACCGGCGTCATCTCTCCGACGCGGCCGCGGCGCGAGGCCAGGTTACCCATCACATCGCCGACGTAGTCCTCCGGCGTCGTCACCTCGACAGCCATCACAGGCTCGAGGAGCTTCGGCTTCGCGCGCTTCATCGCTTCCTTGAACGCCATGGAGCCGGCGATCTTGAACGCGCGCTCGCTCGAGTCGACGTCGTGGTAGCTGCCGTCGATGAGCTCGACCTTGACATCCACGACCGGGTAACCGGCAAGCACGCCGCTTCCCATCGCCTCGCGAATGCCTTCGTCGATCGGCTTGATGTACTCCTTGGGGATCTTGCCGCCGACGATCTTGTCGATGAACTCGTAGCCCTTGCCCGGCTCCTGCGGCAGGAGGTTGATCACCGCGTCGCCGTACTGGCCCGAGCCGCCCGTCTGGCGCACGAACTTGCCTTGAACCTTCTCGGCCGGCTTCCCGATCGTCTCGCGGTAGGCGACCTGCGGACGGCCGACGTTCGCGTCCACGTTGAACTCGCGCTTCAGGCGGTCGACGATGATCTCGAGGTGGAGCTCGCCCATGCCCGAGATGAGGGTCTGGCCGGTCTCCTCGTCGGACTCGACGCGGAACGTCGGGTCCTCCTCGGCGAGCCGCGCAAGTCCGTTGCCGAGCTTGTCCTGGTCGACCTTCGACTTCGGCTCGACGGCGACGGCGATCACCGGGTCCGGGAAGGTCATCGCCTCGAGCACGATCGGCGCGCTCTCGACCGCAAGCGTGTCGCCCGTCGTCGTCGACTTGAGGCCGACGCCCGCGGCGATGTCGCCTGCGTGGATCTCGGCGCGCTCCTCGCGGTGGTTCGCGTGCATCTGGAGGATGCGCCCGATCCGCTCGGTCTTGCCGGTGGTCGTGTTCAGGACGCGGTCGCCGGCCTTGATGCGGCCGGAGTAGACGCGGAAGTAGGTCAGCTTGCCGACGTACGGGTCGGACATCACCTTGAAGGCGAGCGCGCTGAACGGCTCTTCGGTCGAGGCGCCGCGCGAGAGCTCGGCCTCGGTCTTCGGGTCGATGCCCATGATCGCGGGCACGTCGAGCGGACTGGGCAGGTAGTCGATCACGGCGTCGAGCAGCGGCTGCACGCCCTTGTTCTTGAACGCGCTGCCGAGCAGCACCGGCGTGATCTCGTCGGCCAGCGTCGCGGCGCGGATCGCGCGGCGCAGCATGTCGGCGGTCACGGAGCCCTCGTCCTCGAGGTAGGCGCCGAGCACTTCGTCGTCGAAGTTCGAGACGGCGTCGACGAGACGATGGTGGTACTCCTCGGCCTGCTCCAAGAGCTCGGCCGGGATCTCCGTCGTCTCGAACTCCTCGCCGAGGTCGTCCTTGTAGACGATCGCCTTCATCTCGACCAGGTCGATCACTCCGGTGTGCTTGTCCTCCTGGCCGATCGGCAGCTGGATCGGGATGGCGTTCGCGCCGAGGCGGTCGACCATCGACTGCACGGCTGCGAAGAAGTTCGCGCCGGTGCGGTCCATCTTGTTGATGAACGCGATCCGCGGCACCTTGTACTTGTCGGCCTGGCGCCACACGGTCTCCGACTGCGGCTGTACGCCGGCGACGGAGTCGAAGACGGCCACGGCGCCGTCGAGGACGCGCAGGCTGCGCTCGACCTCGACCGTAAAGTCCACGTGCCCGGGCGTATCGATGATGTTGATGCGATGGTTGCGCCACGTCGCGGTGGTCGCGGCAGACGTGATCGTGATGCCGCGCTCCTGCTCCTGCGCCATCCAGTCCATCGTGGCAGCGCCCTCGTGGACCTCACCCATCTTGTGGGTGCGACCCGTGTAGTAGAGGATCCGCTCCGTCGTCGTGGTCTTGCCCGCATCGATGTGGGCCATGATCCCGATGTTGCGGACGCGGTCCAGCGCCACCTCTTGTTCAGTTACAGCCAAGTCTCTCCAGTCCTTACCAGCGGTAGTGCGCGAAGGCCTTGTTGGCCTGCGCCATCCGATACATGTCGTCCTTGCGCTTGTAGGCGTTCCCGTTCTGCTCGAGCGCGTCGAGGATCTCGCCGGCCAGCTTGTCGGCCATGTGCTTCTCGCGGCGGTCGCGCGAGTAGGTGACGAGCCAGCGGAGCGCGAGCGTGCGGCCGCGGCGCTGAGGCACCTCGACCGGAACCTGGTAGTTCGCGCCGCCGACGCGGCGTGACTTGACCTCGAGCACCGGCGTGACCGTCTTCACGGCCTGCTCCAGCACCTCGACCGGCGGACGGCCCGTCTTCTCGCCGACGCGGTCGAGTGCGCCGTAGACGATCGCCTCGGCGGTCGACTTCTTGCCGTCGCGCATCACGCGGTTCATCAGCTGCGTGACGAGCTGGCTGTCGTAGACCGGGTCCGAGATGACCGGGCGCGGCGTGATCTCAGCGCGGCGAGGCACTACGAGCTCTTCTTTGCGCCGTACTTCGAGCGGCCCTGCTTGCGGTCTGCGACGCCCGAGGCGTCGAGCGCAGCGCGGATCACCTTGTAGCGAAAGCCCGGCAGATCCTTGACGCGGCCGCCGCGGACGAGCACGACCGAGTGCTCCTGCAGGTTGTGCCCCTCGCCCGGGATATAGGTGCCGACCTCGAGCCCGTTCGTCAGGCGCACGCGGGCGATCTTGCGCAGCGCCGAGTTCGGCTTCTTCGGGGTGGTCGTCGAAACGCGCGTGCAGACGCCGCGCTTCTGCGGGGCTCCCGCGAGCGCTGGGGTCTTGGTCTTCGCAGGCTTCGACTTCCGGCCCTTGCGAATCAGCTGATTGACGGTAGGCATCCTGAGACGAGGTCTCCTCTTGCGGGTCGTATGCAGACGGAAAGGCAGGGGGAGCGCACGAATGCTTGCTCCCTCCGAGCCGGCGGGCATGGTACCGGACCCGCTTGGCCCCTGCAAACGGGGTTCGCGTGCCTTGTACCGCTTTTGCGGCATGGCTTTCCGTCGGGCGCGTCACTACAGTGAGTGATCCTGCGGTGACCCTTCTCGTTCTCATTTGCGCTCTCGGGGTCGCGCTACTGACGGCAGCCGGGGCGGCGGTCGCAGTTTGGCGCGTACGTGCGTCGGCCGACGCACAGGTTGCCGACGCCGTCGCGCGGATGGCGGCCGGAATGCACGAAACGATGCGGGATCTGGCCGATGCGGTCGAGACCGCCCAGAACGCCTCGCGGGCCGACCGCTTCGTCGGCGAGCTGGCCGCCTCGCTCGACCTGGACGAGGTGACCGAGCGGACCCTGGAGGCGGCAGCGGCGGTGACCGGGGTCGAGGCGGCCGTGATCGACGCCGGAGCGCCCGAGGGCGGCCGGCTGAACGCGACGGTCGGGATCGCCGCCGAGGAGGCGGCCCGCACCACGATCAACGTCCCGGACAACGACAACTTGCGGGCGGTCGAGATCACCTACCGCTACCGGATCGACGACGTGGACGCCTCCGCGGCGGTCGTCCGCTCCGGCGTGATCCTCCCGATGCGCGCCGACGGCCTGCCGGTCGGCTCCCTCTCGGCGTTCACCCGCTCCTCGCACCGGCAGCTCTCCGACGGCGAGATCGACGAGTTGGAGCGGCTGGCGTTCCGCGCCGGGCCGGCGCTCGAGAACGCGCGCCGCTATGCGGAGGCGCGGGCGCTCGCGGACCTCGACGCCCTGACGAACGTGCACAACCGGCGGTACTTCCACGAGACGCTCGCCCGGGAGGTCGCCCGCGCGCAGCGCTACCAGCGGCGGCTGTCGCTGATCATCTTCGACCTCGACGACTTCAAGGCGGTCAACGACCGGGTAGGCCATCTGGCCGGCGACGCGGTGCTCGCCGAGGCCTCGGAGCGGATGCTCTCGGTGGTGCGCTCGGCCGACGTCGCGTGCCGCGTCGGCGGCGACGAGTTCGCGATCGTGCTGCCGGAGTCGTCCGGCGAGGACGCGGAGCTGCTCGCGGGCCGGATCGCGCGCGCGATCAGCGTGCGCCCGATCGGCGGAGCCGGCACGCTGTTTCTCTCCGCCGGCGTCGCGGAGCTGCGGCCCGGCGACCGCCCGAACGACCTGTTCGAGCGGGCCGACGAGGCGCTCTACCGTGCGAAAGAGCTCGGCAAAGCACGCACGATCATGGCCGAGAACGCCTCCTAGCCGAGGCTCAGGTACGGGAGCCAGTCGGTCAGGTCGACCGTGGCCGGCTGCGGGGGCTGGTCGTGCTGGCAGGTCAGGCTGCTCAGGCTCTGGTTCTGCCGCTGGCGCGACCAGATCGCGAACGCGGCGTCGCGCTCCTGCGCGACGAACGCGCGACGAACCGCCGGCGCGACCTGCGCGAACGGGAACGAGCCGAGCGGCGCCGCCTCGCCGAGCGCGGTCACCTTGACGCCGTCGATCTTCACCGTCGCGCCCGCGGCGAGCGCCATCAGCCGTCCGGGCGCGACGCCGGTCACGGCGATCCCGGTGCGCAGGTTGCCGAGCCACGGCACGGCCTCGGCCGCGCTGACCGGGCGGGCGGGCACGGAGGAGTACGTCGCGTACCACTGCTGTAGCCCAGCCGCGGTGGGCGTCGCGACCCGGAGCGTCGCCTCGATCGCCTTGCGGCGCAGCTCGTCCGCGAGGATCGTCCGCGCGAGCGTCGGGGTTGCCTTCGCCCGGGCGAGCGCCGCCAGGTACGCGGACCGGCTGCCGCCGAAGTGGTCGAGGATCGTGTCCACCACCGCCTGCGCGACGAGCTTCGGGTCGACGGAGGCGTTCTCCGCGAGCACCGCGTGCTGGAGCTCCGCCGAGAAGGCCAGGTCACGGTTGCCGGTCAGCCGGCTGAGCGCCGCGACCTCGTTGGCCAGCAGCTTCGTCGCGCCGAGCACGCACACCGTTCCTGCCGGCAGCGTCGTGCCGACGTCGAGCGACGGATCGAAGTCCTTGCCCGCGAGCGCCGGCGCATCGCAGAGCGAGTGGTCGCGCGTCCACAGCCAGACGCAGGCCGCCTTCGGCTTGTCCGGGTCGTTTCCCGCCGGATTGAACGCCGCCCACCCCCACGACCAGATGCTCGCCAGGTGCAGCTCGGTCGCGATCTGCTTGGCCGCGAGCCCTTCCCACTTGACGACGTCGAGCCAGCTCGACAGCCCGAGCCCTTCGCGCCCGCCGGCGTTCGGCGTCGAGCTGAAGGTCAGCATCATCCCGAGCCGGTTCGTCGGCACGCCGATCTGGATCAGGTCCTCCATGCGCGTGCGCATCGTCGCCCGCAGCCGGCGGCTACCCGCCACCGCGCCCTGCCCCGAGACGCCCGGCCCGGCGAAGTAGACCTCCGGGACGATGTCCGCGACCTGCGACGCGGCAAGCCACCACGCATCGGCGTCCTCGTCGTGCGTGTACGGACGGTTCGAGAGGAGGAGGAACGGCCGCGCCCCCCGCTCGGTCAGCCGCTGCAGATAGGCGAGGACGTTCGCGCGGTACTGCGCGGTCGTCGCGGTCCACGGCGTCGGCAACTGCGCGCCGAAGAGCTCGTTCTCGGCGATCAGCGGCGTGCTGCAGCCGGACGAGGCGACGGCGGCGTCGAAGAGCTTGTCAGCGCGCGCCTGGATCGTCGAGGGATCGGCCGGCTTCGACGGCGTCCCCACGCGGTTGTTCAGGTACAGGTCGAAGTAGACGGTCTGCGCGCCCTTCGCCCGGAGCTGCGGCGGGACGATCAGGTTCGACGCCGCGCCGACGATCCCCGGCCGCGCGAAGATCGTCGACCAGAACGGGACACCGCCGTCCGCGTAGTCGACCCACAGCGGCTGCGCCTGCGGCAGCCCGCACGGGAGCGGCAGGGGCGCGGCCGGGCTGCCGCCGCGCGCCACGCCGACGGCGATCGCGAGCAGGGCGAAGCCGAGGACCAGGGTGCGTCTCACGCGGACGTTGTAGCCCACGGCGGTTACGGACATGTCAGGGGTCAGACCCCGGCAGTGTCCGAAGGAGCCAGCGTTGGGACGCGTTCAAGCCGCTCCGAATGGCGCGTTCCGCGGGAGACCTGTCCGCACCAGCGGGTCTCAGCGCGCAATCGGGGTCAGACCCCGGACGTGTCCAGAACGACGCGAGGCCCGGCTTTGCCGGGCCTCGCACACTCACGACGTGAAACCGTCATGGCGGCCGAGGCCGCCGGATTTCACGGCGAGATCAGTCGTCGAGCGGGCTGTCGACCTCGGGGGTCTCCGTGGCCTCGCCGGCGTCGTGCGACGTCGGCTCGTCCGCGCCCGGCTCGCCGCCGAAGCTCATGTCGAGCCCACCGAAGTCGACCGCGCCGTCCTGGCCGATCTCCTCGAGCGCCTGGAGCAGGGTGTCCCGCTCGTAGGCCTCGCGGACGATCGGCTCGCTCGGCGAGATCTCGATGTTCCGGTACCGCTTCAGGCCCGTGGCCGCCGGGATCAGCTTCCCGATGATCACGTTCTCCTTCAGCCCGAGCAGCCGGTCGATCTTGCCTTCGATCGCGGCGTCGGTCAGCACCTTCGTCGTCTCCTGGAAGGAGGCCGCCGACAGGAACGACTCCGTCGCGAGCGACGCCTTCGTGATGCCGAGGATGAGCGGCTCGTGTGTCGCCTTCTCGCCCTTCGCCTTCACCTTGGCGTTCTCGCGCTCGTAGATCGCCTTGTCGACGAGCTGGCCCGGCAGCAGGTCTGTGTCGCCGTTGGACTCCACGCGCACCTTCTTCAGCATCTGCCGGACGATCAGCTCGATGTGCTTGTCGTGGATCTCGACGCCCTGGCTCTTGTAGACCTTCTGCACCTCACCGACGAGGTACAGCTCGGTCTCGGTCGAGCCCCTGAGCGCGAGCTTCTCGGCCGGGTTCTGCGAGCCCTCGTTGAGCGGGTCGCCGGCCTCGATGACCTGGCCGTTCGTGACCAGCAGGCGCGTGCGCCGCGGCAGCTGGTACTCGACCGGATCCGTGAGCTCGCCGTCCTTGCCGAGCTCCGTCGGGATGACGGAGATCTTCGGGCCGCGCTCGGTCTGCTCGATCTCGATGCGCCCGCCGAGCTCGGCCAGCACGGCCGCGCCCTTCGGGTTGCGCGCCTCGAAGATCTCGACGACACGCGGGAGGCCGTGCGTGATGTCCGCGCCGGCGACGCCGCCGGTGTGGAACGTCCGCATGGTCAGCTGCGTGCCCGGCTCGCCGATCGACTGCGCGGCGATGATGCCGACCGCGTCGCCGATCTCGCACATCTCGCCCGTCGCCGGGAAGATGCCGTAGCAGGTCTTGCACACGCCGGTCTCTGCGCGGCACTTGAGCACCGAGCGGACCGGGAGGAGGAACTCCTCGCCGAGCTCGGCCTCGAGCTCCTCGAGCAGCGCGAGCGTCACCGTGACGCCATGCTCGACGGCCAGCGACTTGCCCGGCTTGCCGGACGCGAGCGGCTTGAAGACATCGCCCGAGATCACGCGGCCGAGCAGCGACTTGTTGAGGCCGTCGGAGGTGCGGATCGGGAGTCCGATGTGGTCGTCGGTGCCGCAGTCGTGCTCGCGCACGATCACGTCCTGCGAGACGTCGACGAGACGCCGCGTCAGGTAGCCCGAGTCCGCGGTGCGGAGGGCCGTGTCCGCGAGGCCCTTGCGGGCGCCGTGGGTCGAGATGAAGTACTCGAGCACCGAGAGGCCTTCCATGAAGTTGGCCTTGATCGGGCGCTCGATGATCTCGCCCTTCGGATTCGCCATCAGGCCGCGCATACCGGCGAGCTGGCGGATCTGCTTCATCGATCCACGGGCGCCGGAGTTGGCCATCATGAACACCGGGTTCAGCTCGTCGAAGTGGTCCTCCATCGCGGAGGCGACTTCGTCGGTGGCCTCGGTCCAGATGTTGACGATCGTCTCGTGACGCTCGTCTTCGGTGATCAGGCCCATGTCGTACTGTCCGTGCACCTCTTCGACGCGCTTCTCGTAGCCGGCCAGGATCTTTTCCTTGTCCGGCGGGATGACGATGTCGTTCTTGGAGATCGTGACGCCGGCCTTCGTCGCGTACTTGAAGCCGAGCGTCTTGATCGTGTCGAGGACCGGCGCGAGCGTGTGCGCGCCGTAGCGGTCCGACAGCGACAGCACGTAGCGATCGGTGTCCGCCTTCGCGAGCGTCCGGTTCATGAAGTCGAACTCGAGCTCCTCGTCAGGAGGCAGCAGCTCGTCGAGCGCGCGGTACACGGCCGAGTTGATCAGCACGCGACCGGGCGTCGTGATATGCAGGTCCTCGTTGAAGCGGAACTCGATCGGCTCCTGCAGCCCGACGGCCTTCATCTCGAGCGCGACCTCGATCTCGTCCGCCGAGTCGAAGCGGCGCGGATGCGGCTTCAGCTTCGCGGACTCCATCGACGCCAGGTCGAGGTTGGAGTACGTCAGGTAGTAGATGCCGAGCACCATGTCCTGCGTCGGGGTCGCCAGCGGGCGGCCTGACGCCGGGGACAGGATGTTGTTCGACGACAGCATCAGGATGCGGGCCTCGGCCTGCGCCTCCGCGCTGAGCGGAAGGTGCACGGCCATCTGGTCACCGTCGAAGTCCGCGTTGAACGCGTGACAGACGAGCGGGTGCACCTGGATCGCCTTGCCCTCGACGAGGATCGGCTCGAAGGCCTGGATGCCGAGACGGTGGAGCGTCGGTGCGCGGTTCAGCAGCACCGGGTGCTCGGCGATCACCTCTTCGAGGACGTCCCAGACCTCGGGCGTCATCGAGTCGACGTACTTCTTGGCTGCCTTGATGTTCTGGACGGACTTCCGCTCGACGAGCCGGCTCATGATGAACGGCTTGAAGAGCTCGAGCGCCATCAGCTTCGGCAGGCCGCACTGGTGCAGCTTCAGCGTCGGGCCGGCGACGATCACCGAACGGCCGGAGTAGTCGACGCGCTTGCCGAGCAGGTTCTGGCGGAACCGGCCCTGCTTGCCCTTGAGCATGTCGCTGAGCGACTTCAGCGGGCGGTTGCCCGGGCCGGTGACGGCGCGGCCGCGGCGGCCGTTGTCGAACAGCGCGTCGACGGCCTCCTGCAGCATGCGCTTCTCGTTGTTGACGATGATCTCCGGCGCGCCGAGGTCCAACAGCCGCTTGAGGCGGTTGTTCCGGTTGATCACGCGGCGGTAGAGGTCGTTCAGGTCCGACGTGGCGAAGCGGCCACCGTCGAGCTGCACCATCGGGCGCAGCTCCGGCGGGATCACCGGGACCGCCTCGAGGATCATCCACTCCGGGCGGTTCTGCGACTTGATGAACGCCGAGACCACCTTCAGGCGCTTGATCGCGCGCTGCTGCTTCTGACCCTTGGACGTCTTGATCGTGTCGCGAAGCGTCGCAGCCTCGAGGTTCAGGTCGAGGTCGCGGAGCAGGTCGCGGATCGACTCCGCACCCATGCCGCCGCGGAAGTACACGCCGAAGCCGTACGGCGAGCCGAAGCGGTCCTTCAGCTCACGGAACAGCTGCTCGTCGTTGACGACCATCTTCGGCTCGAGGTCGCGGAAGAGCTGCCACGTCTGCTCGAGGCGGCGCACCGAGTCGACGGCGGCCTCGCGCGTGTCCTCACGGCGAGACTCGATGTCGAGGTACATCTCGCGCACCTTCAGCGCCCACTGGATCAGCGAGTCGAGATCCTCCTTCTGGATCTTCCCGTCGGTCCGGAGGCAGAGGTCGTTCGTGAGCTCGCGGATGTCCTGGCCCTCTTCCCAGGTGTCCACGACGTCCTTCAAGAGCCCGGCACCGAGGCCGCGCGCCTTGTCGAGGTTCTTGTGGTCGACGCCCGCAGCGATCGCGGCGTCCTCCTCGTTCAGCTCCTCGCCGGTGAGCAGGCCGTCCACGATGCGATGGATGTGCTTCGTGATCGCACCCTTCTTGGCGCCGGTCGCCTTCTCGAGGTCCTTCTCGATCGGCAGGATCGCCGCGAGGATCTGCTCGGCGGCGACGCTGACGAGCTCGAGCTCGCGCGGGGTGAGCTTGCGGTCGTCGCGGATCGCGGCGTTGCGGACGAGCTCGCGAATCTTCTTCGCGTCCTCGGTCGTGATCTGCGGGACGAGCTCCAGGAACAGGCCGCCGACCAGCTTGCGTGCTTCCTCGAGCGGCGGGAGCACCTGCTCCTCCGCCCAGGTGGCGAGCCCGCGGGTCCAGAAGTCGTCGTCCTCGTCGAAGCCCTTCTCCTTGCCCTCGGCGAAGAACGCACGCCGGCGTGCAAGGCGCTTCTCGAGGTCGGCGAGCTGCTCGTCGCGGTCGACGTAGATCTGCTCGGACTCGGCCTTGACCTTGTCCTCCAGGCCGTTCAGGTCCTTCGCGCGCGCCTCGTTGTCGACGTTCGTGACGATCGACGCGGCGAAGTAGAGCACCTTCTCGAGCTCGCGCGGGGCGATGTCGAGCAGGTAGCCGATGCGGCTCGGCACACCCTTGAAGAACCAGATGTGCGAGACCGGCGCGGCCAGGTCGATGTGACCCATGCGCTCGCGGCGCACCTTCTGCCGCGTCACCTCGACGCCGCAGCGCTCGCAGATTATGCCCTTGTAGCGGACGCGCTTGTACTTGCCGCAATAGCACTCCCAGTCCTTGGTCGGACCGAAAATGCGCTCGCAGAAGAGACCGTCGCGCTCGGGCTTGAGCGTGCGGTAGTTGATCGTCTCCGGCTTCGTGACCTCGCCCGACGACCAGTCGCGGATCTGCTTCGACGACGCGAGACCGATGCGGATCGCGTCGAACTCATTGATGTCGATCAAGTTACTTCTCGCCTACTTTCTTCAGGTCGTCGGTTCGTCAGTCTTCGATGTCGATGGGGGCGTCGTCGTCGCCGGCGCCCACAGGCTCGGCGTCCGCTTCGTCGTCCGTGTCCGCGTCGTCGTCGAGCTCGATCGCGTCGAGATCGACGAGCGACTCGTCGGTCGGGAGTGCCAGCTCGCCGTCGGTGTCGACGCGCTCCTGGCCCTCCTCGGCCTCTTGAGCCGTGGGCTGCCGGGCAGCCGCCCTGAGTGATCCGGGAGACAGATCGATTCCGAGTTCCTCTGCGGCGCGGAGCAGCTCGTCGTCTTCCTCGCGCACCTCGACCTGGTCGCCGTCCTCGGAGATGACGGCGACGTCGAGCGCCAGCGACTGCATCTCCTTGAGGAGCACCTTGAACGACTCGGGGATCGACGGCTCGGCGATGTTCTCGCCCTTGACGATCGCCTCGTATGCCTTGACGCGCCCGACGGTGTCGTCGGACTTGATCGTCAGCATCTCCTGCAGCGTGTACGCGGCGCCGTAGGCCTCGAGCGCCCACACTTCCATCTCGCCGAAGCGCTGGCCGCCGAACTGCGCCTTACCACCGAGCGGCTGCTGCGTGACGAGCGAGTACGGGCCTGTCGAGCGAGCGTGGATCTTGTCGTCGACGAGGTGGAGCAGCTTGAGGATGTACATGTAGCCGACGGTCACTTCCTGCTCGAACGGCTCGCCTGTGCGGCCGCTGAAGAGGCGGACCTTCCCCGAGGCCTGGCGGCCGAGCGGGGCCTTCGTGTCGGTCAGGATCTTGATCGGGCTGTCGAGGTTCTGCTTCGACCATTCGAGCAGCGCGGTGTCGACGTCCTCGACCGTCGCGCCGTCGAAGACGGGCGTGGCGATCGGGGTCGGCTTCGGCCCGTTGATCACGCGGGCGGCGTTGCCCTCCATCGGCAGCACCTCGTCGCTCGCGAAGACACCGTGCGCAGCCGACCACCCGAGATGGGTCTCGAGAATCTGGCCGATGTTCATCCGGCTCGGCACGCCGAGCGGGTTGAGCAGGATGTCGACGGGGCGCCCGTCCTCGAGGAACGGCATGTCCGCCTCGGGGACGATCTTCGAGATGACGCCCTTGTTGCCGTGGCGTCCGGCGAGCTTGTCGCCCTCGGAGATCTTGCGCTTCTTCGCGACGTAGACACGGACGAGCTCGTTCACGCCCGGGCTCAGGTCGTCGCCGCCGTCGCGCGAGAACGTCTTGACGTCGATGACGACGCCGCCCTCGCCGTGCGGGACCTTGAGCGATGTGTCGCGGACCTCGCGTGCCTTCTCCTTGAAGATGGCGCGGATCAGCTTCTCCTCCGCGGTCAGCTCGGTCTCGCCCTTCGGCGTGACCTTGCCGACGAGCAGGTCGCCCGAGCCGACCTCGGCGCCGACGCGGACGATGCCGCGGTCGTCGAGGTTGCGGAGCGACTCCTCCGAGCGGTTCGGAATGTCGCGGGTGATCTCCTCGTCGCCGAGCTTCGTCGAGCGGGCGTCGATCTCGTACTCGTGGATGTGGATCGACGTGAGCACCTCGTCCTTGACGAGCCGCTCGGAGAGCACGATCGCGTCCTCGAAGTTGTAGCCCTCGAACGGCATGAACGCGACGAGCAGGTTCGCACCGAGTGCGAGCTCGCCGTGGTCGGTGGAGGAGCCGTCCGCCAGCACCGCGCCCGCGGCGACCTTGTCGCCCTGGCGCACGATCGGCCGGTGGTGGATCAGCGTCCCCTGGTTCGAGCGCATGAACTTCGTCAGCTCGTACTCGTCGCGCGTGCCACGGCCCTCGACGACGATGCGGTTCGCATCGAGGTCGATGACGGTGCCCGCGTTCTTCGCGACGACGACGTCACCGGAGTCGACGGCCGCGCGATGCTCCACGCCGGTGCCGACGAGCGGCGCCTGCGGAATCATCAGCGGCACGGCCTGCCGCTGCATGTTCGCGCCCATGAGCGCGCGGTTCGCGTCGTTGTGCTCGAGGAACGGGATCATCGCGGTGGCGACAGAGACGATCTGCGCCGGGGCGACGTCCATGAAGTCGATGTCCTTGGCCGAGGCCATCACGGCCTCACCCTCGGATGAACGGCAGAGCACCTGCTCGTGCTCGAACTTGCCGCTCTTGTCGACCCGCTCCGAGGCCTGCGCGATCGTGTACTGCGCCTCCTCGGCTGCGTCGAGATAGAAGATCTCGTCGGTCACCTTGCCGTTGATCACCTTGCGGTACGGCGTCTGGATGAAGCCGAACTGGCTCACGGTCGCCATGGAGGCGAGCGAGCCGATCAGGCCGATGTTCGGGCCTTCCGGCGTCTCGATCGGGCACATGCGGCCGTAGTGCGTCGGGTGCACGTCGCGCACCTCGATCGGCGCGCGCTCGCGGGTCAGGCCACCTGCACCGAGCGCCGACAGGCGGCGGCGGTGCGTGAGGCCGTCCAGCGAGTTCGTCTGCTGCATGAACTGCGACAGCTGCGACGAGCCGAAGAACTCCTTCAGCGCGGCGACGACGGGCCGGATGTTGATGATCGTCTGCGGCGTGATCGTGTCGACGTCTTCCGTCGTCATGCGCTCGCGGACGACGCGCTCCATGCGGTAGAGACCGACGCGGAACGCTTCCTGGATCAGCTCACCCGTGGTGCGCAGGCGGCGGTTGCCGAAGTGCTCGTACTCGTCGAGCTCCTGGCGGATGGGATCGCGGTTCATGCTGATCCCGTCGGCCGCGTAGTCCTTCGACTCCTCGGTGAGGCCGATCGCGTGCGGCATCGCGACGAGCTTCTGGACGAGCGCGAGGATGTCCTGAGTCGTCAGGACGCGCGTGTCGTCGGGCACGTCGACGCCGAGCCGCTGGTTCAGCTTGTAGCGGCCGACCTTGGTCAGGTCGTAGCGCTTCGGATCGAAGAAGAGCGACTTGAGCAGGTTGCGGGCGTTGTCGAGCGTCGGCGGCTCGCCCGGGCGCTGCTTCTTGAAGACCTCGATCAGCGCCTCTTCCTCGCGCGTGGTCGGGTCCTTGTCGAGCGTCTTCTCGATGAAGTGCGAGCCCCCGAAGAGCTTGAGGATCGCCTCGTTGGAGGACGTGTCGAGCTGGAACCCGGTGGTCGGGTCCTCGGCCGGCAGCGCGCGCAGGAGGGTGGTGATCGGGAGCTTGCGCTTCCGGTCGATGCGCGCGTAGACGACGCCCTTCTTGTCGATCTCGAGCTCGAGCCAGGAGCCGCGGCTCGGCATCAGGTTCGCGGTGAAGACCTGCTTCGTCGCGTCCTTCGGCTCCATCAGATAGGCGCCGGGCGAGCGGACGAGCTGCGTGACGATCACGCGCTCGGTGCCGTTGATGATGAACGTCCCCCACTCCGTCATCATCGGGAAGTCGCCCATGAACACCGTCTGCTCGCGGATCTCGCCCGTCTCCGTGTTCACGAAGCGGACCGTCATCGAGAGCGGTGCCTGGTAGGTGAGGTCTTTCTCGCGGCACTCCTGGATGGAGAACTGCGGCTCCCCGAAGCGATACTCGCCGAACTCCACGGCGAGGGTGCCGGTGTAGTCCTGGATCGGTGAGATGTCGTCGATCGTCTCCCGGAGCCCTTCGCTGAGGAACCAGTCGAAGGACTCGCGCTGGATGTCGATCAGGTTGGGGAGGTCGAGAACGTGCTTGAGGCGGGAAAAGGAATGGCGCGCGCGAGGCGCTGTGACCGTCTTGGCCAAGTAGAACAGCCTCCCTTGCTGGCTATGAGGTGAGGGGCGAAGCGGAGATAAAAAAGGGTCGAAAAGCGTGCGAAATGGTGACGTGTCCGGACGTCGGCGCAACCCCCCACGATAGCGGAGGCGTCTCTCCAGCCGCAAGCGCACGGCGAGGGACCCGCTGGGCCGACAGCGGAAAGGTAGCAGAACGGGTGTCTGGCACCAGAAAACCCGGTGCCAGACACCAATCCGGGCCCTGCTACTTGATCTCGACGGAGGCGCCTGCCTCCTCGAGCTGGGCCTTGACCTGGTCGGCCTCTTCCTGGTTCACGCCCTCCTTGACCGGCTGGGGGGCCGTGTCGACGAGGTCCTTGGCCTCCTTGAGACCGAGGCCGGTGACCGCGCGGACGACCTTGATCACCTGGATCTTCTGCTGGCCGGCGCCGGTGAGGACGACGTCGAACGCCGTCTTCTCCTCGACTGCGGCCTCGCCACCGCCGCCACCGGCGGCCGCGACTGCGACGGGAGCGGCGGCGGTGATGCCCCACTCCTCCTCGATCTTGTTCTTGAGCTCGACCAGCTCGAGCACGGTCATGCTCCCGAGCTGCTCGAAGACGGTGTCAACAGCTGCCATCGCTATGCCTCCTGGGGCGCAGCCGCCTCCGGCTGCTGCGCTAGTTGTGTTTCGTCGGGTTCAGGCGCGGCTGCTTCTACTAGCGGAACGGCCGAAGGCTGTTCCGCAAGCTGCTCGATGCGTGCATCGATCAACCCGTAGAGGTTCTGCAGCGGCGCGTTCACGAGCGCGGCGATTGCGGAGAGCGGCGCGATGATCGCGCCGAGCACCTGGCCACGCAGCACATCCAGCGGCGGGAGCTTTGCGAGCTCCTCGACGCTCGATGCAGAGATCTCGCGACCGGACATGACGCCGCCGCGGATCTCGAGGACCTTCGTCTCGCGTGCTGAATCGGCTAGTGCCTTGGCCACGGCGACCATGTCGCCGTCGGCCTCGATGAACGCGATCGCCGACGGGCCCTCCAGAAGCGCCAGCAGCGCATCTGCGCCGGCGGCCTGAGCCGCGCGGCGGGTGAGGGTGTTCTTGACGACCGACAGCCTCGCCCCGTTCTCGAGCAACCGCCCGCGCAGGGCGTCGATCTGGGGCATCGTCAGGCCGCGGTAGTCGGCGACGAAGAGCGTCTCCGCGCTGCGGAGCCTCTCC
>Ga0265338_10004175_pt1 | contig 19715 bp, 16 predicted proteins | sample 42126metaG_FD_193579 | JGI IMG/M metagenome (GOLD analysis project Ga0265338, IMG submission 193579) | Rhizosphere microbial communities from Carex aquatilis grown in University of Washington, Seatle, WA, United States - 4-21-26 metaG | ecosystem: Host-associated > Plants > Roots > Rhizosphere...
CCGGCCGCCGGCCGGGACCATCGTGGTGATCGCCGGGACCGCGGGCGTCGGGAAAACAGCGCTGGCGGTGCACTGGGCGCACCGGCACCGCGACGCGTTTCCCGACGGGCAGCTCTACGTCAACCTGCGCGGCTTCGACCCGGGCGGGCCTGCGCTGGAGCCGGCCGAGGCGGTCCGGGGGTTCCTCGACGCGTTCGGGGTGCCCGCCGGGCGGATCCCGGTCGGCCTGCCGGCACAGAGCGGGCTGTACCGCAGCCTGCTGGCGGGCAAGCGGGTCCTGGTGGTGCTGGACAACGCTCGTGATGCCGGGCAGGTCCGGACGCTGCTGCCTGCTGCACCAGGCTGCCTAGCCATCGTGACGAGCCGCGACCAGCTCACCGGCCTGGTCGCCGCCGAGGGCGCCTGCCCCCTCGCGCTGGATCTGTTCACCACGGCGGAAGCCCGCGGCCTGCTGGCCGGCCGGCTGGGAACCGGCCGGGTGGCCGTTGAGCCCAGTGCCGTCGATGAGATCATCACCCGGTGCGCGCGGCTGCCCCTGGCCCTGGCCATCGCCGCTGCCCGCGCCGCCACCTACCCAGATTTCCCCCTCAGCGCATTCGCGGCCGAGCTGCGCGAGGCGACCGCCGCCCTGGACGCCTTCCACGGCAGCGACCACACCACCGACGTGCGGGCGGTGTTCTCCTGGTCCTACCGCACCCTGAGCACCGGCGCGGCCAGGCTTTTCCGGCTGCTGGGCCTGCACCCCGGATCCGGGGTCAGCGTGCCCGCTGCGGCCCGCCTCGCCGGAATCCTTCCCGGACAGGCACGAACCCTCTTGGACGAACTAGCCCGAGCGCACCTGCTCACCGAGCACACGCCCGGCCGCTACGGCTGTCATGATCTGCTCCGCGCCTTCGGGGCCGAACTTGCCCATTCGCTGGACACCGAGGCCGACCGCCGAGCCGCCGTGCACAGAATGCTGGATCACTACCTCTATGCTGCGCACGCCGCCGCGATCCGGCTGGGCCCGCACATCGACACGGTCGTCCTTTCCCCGCCGGCGGACCGGGACTGGGTCATCCCGACGTCTCCTGCCGACCACGACGCCGCCTGGGCGTGGTTCATCGCGGAGCAGGACGTCTTGCTGGCGGCCATTGACCAGGCGTCCGGTACCGGCTTCGACGTCCATGCCTGGCAGCTCGCCTGGACGATGGACACCTTCCTCAATCGCCGCGGGCGTTGGCATGAGCAGGCCAGCGTCTTGCGCACCGCCGTGGACGCCGCCCGGCGCCTTCGTGATCCTGCGGCACTGGCGACGACGTTGCGCGCGCTCGCCAGCGCCTGCACCGAACTTGGCCTCTGGGACGAGGCGCACGCCTGCGGCGAGGAGGCCCTCGGCCTGTTCACGGAGATCGGCGACCCGAACCTGCAAGCCTTCACCCATCTGCATCTCGGCTCCATATACGACCGCCAGGGCCGGCCTGGCCAGGCGATCCGGCACGCGCAGGATGCCCTTGCCCTCTACCGGGCAGCCGGCAATCACACCGGCGAGGCGCAGGCGCTCAATTCCCTCGGCTGGGCACACGCTTGCCTGGGCGACCACAGTCAGGCGCTCATATTCTGCCAGCAGGCCCTCCCGCTGCTGCAGGAATCCGGTGACCATGCCAGCGAGGCAGGCACCTGGGACAGCATCGGCTACGCCCACCACAATCTGGGCCACTACCAGCAGGCCATCACCAGCTACGAGACGGCCCTTGGGCTCGTCAGGACCGTCGGCGACAAAGCCCTCGAAGCCGAGATCCTGAGCCATCTCGGCGACACCCTTCTCGCTACCGCCAGCCACGACGCCGCCCGCGACGTACTGCACCAGGCCCTTACGATCTTCGACCAACTCTCCCATCCGGGCGCGGACAAGGTCCGCACCAAACTGCATTCCGGCTCACCGGCTCGCACACGCTGAGTACGTCCGGCCGGAAATCGAATTCACGAGCCGATTGAGCTGCTGGTCAGGTCGGCCGGGGGCAGAATTTTCGTGCACCCGTGCATACCCGCGAGAAGGAGCTGCCATGCCCCATCGGTTCCCGGCTTTGATCGCCGCACCTGAACCGCTGGCGGGACGGCTGTGGCTGGCTGGCGCGCGGCTGTTCGACGGAGCGGGCGGCCCGGTTCGGGACGAGGCCGCGGTCCTGGTGGAGGACGGAGTCATCCAGCGTGTTGGTCATGCGTCGGAGCCGTGTCCTGACGGTGCCCGGGTGCTTGATCTGCGGGGCCGGACGCTCATGCCAGGACTGACCGACGCCCACACGCACGCGGCCGGCCGCGTCCCTGACATCCTGCGGGGCGCCGAGCAGGCGCTGCCCGGGATCGCCGCTCATTTCCTGCAGGCCGAGCTGCGCGAGTACCTGCGCCAGGGCGTCACGACCCTGCGGGTCACCGGGTCTCAGAGCCAGCGGCCGCAGGAGGCACGCCAGGCGATGCGGTATGGCGCGTTCCGGGGTCCCCGCGTCCTCACCTGCGGCAAGATCATCTCCGCCACGGCGCCAGGCGGCCGTTTCTACGGTGACATGTACCGGGAGGCCGACGGGCCTGACGACATGCGCCGGGCTGTCCGTGAGCAGATCCGGGCCGGGGCCGATTTCATCAAGTTCATGGCGACCGGTGCCCGGTCGAACGAGATGGAGGACCCCGACCCGCTCCAGCTGACCGATGGGGAGATCGCGGTTGTCGCCGGGGAGGCGCACCGGATGGGCTTCAAGGTGTCGGCACACGCCGAGGGACTGGCCGGCTGCGAGGCGGCGATCGCGCACGGCGCGGACACCATCGAGCATGGCATGTTCTTGAACCAGCGGCCGGATCTGCTCGACCTGATGGCCGCGCACGGCACGGTGCTGGTACCGACACTCTCGGGCTACTACTGGATGGCCGGGCTGGGCGACGCCATCGACCCATCCACGGCGGAGCGCGCTCCTGAGATGCCGCCCATGCTGGTCCAGCTGGCCGATCACAACCTGGAGCACGGGGCAGCCAGCATGAGAGCAGCCCGGGACGCGGGCGTGAAGATCGCGCTCGGCAGCGACATCGAGCACGGCGTTCCGCTGGAGATCCAGCGGATGATCCACCACGGGCTGACCCCGCGCGAAGCACTTGTCGCCGCGACGCGGACGGCGGCGGAAGCACTGGGCCTCGGCGACCACATCGGCACCGTCGAGGAGGGAAAGCTCGCGGACCTGATGATCGTCGACGGCGATCCGGTCACGGAGCCGGAGCTGCTCAGCGACCGGAACCGGATCTGGCTGGTCCTGCAACTCGGCGTCCCGGTCGCCGGGACGGCCCTCGAGAATGACCTCTTTGCCACCACTAAGGAGCGTGGATAAGGAACGTCCAGCTGGAGCCGGTCAGCTGGAGCCGGTCAGCTGGGCCGGTCAGGCCTGGCCAGCGGCCAGCCGCCAGCGGCGAGCCGGGCCCTGACCCGGGCGACATCGGAATCGAGCGGTTTCTCGCGGGTGACGGTACCGATCGCTTCGCGGATCGCGTGCGCGGAGCCCGGGTCGCTGGCATTGGCCAGTTCGTCGGCGATCGCGGTCACGTCAGCGTCCGTCAGCTGGCTACCCAGCAGCGCGAACAACGGAATGTAGTCGCGTTCGGGAACCCCTTCAGGATAGCCGGCCCGCAGCCAGCTGATAATCGAACTCAGGACAGGTGGCAACGGCATGCGCTCAGACCCTCTCGGTGTGGATACCGTGCGCCCGGATGGGGCCTCGTTCGACGGTACCGGTCATCAGCTGCCAGCCACGATCAAGTAGATACCGTAGCCGATTGCCGCCAGGACGATCGCGAAGCAGACCGTGGCCACGGCGATGCCTGCCGGGTTGCCGCCGTAGACATGGTCCGAGTCGGCGAGCTGGCCCGAGCCGGCGCCCGCGGGCTGGACCCGGCGGCCCGGCATGCTCAGGACGCGCAGCCCGACGGCGAACAGCGCGGGCAGTCCGGCTCCGGCGACCAGGCCCAGGACGACGATCTGCCAGAGGGCGTCTAGGTTGACCCAGGAGTTCACAGCTTGCTCTCCATCACACTCATACCTTGGCTGGCTCGGGCGGCGCCGGAGCGACCGAACCGGCCCACTCGGCGTTGACGTTCTCGTGGCTGACCGCGCTCTTGCGGGACCTGATGTAGATCGCCGCCGCGACGGCGATCAAGATGACCAGGTCGACGATGACGCCTGCGGTACCCCCGATGACGTGCGCGAGGGCGTACCCGCCCGCGCCGACCAGGCCGGCCGAGGGAAGGGTGAACAACCAGGCGGTTGCCATCCGGCCGGCCACGTTCCAGCGGACCTCGGCACCCTTCTTGCCCAGCCCGGTGCCCAGGATCGAGCCGGTCGCCACGTGGGTGGTGGACAGCGAGTACCCGAAGTGGCTCGACAGCAGGATGACGGCAGCCGAGGACGACTCGGCGGCCATGCCCTGCGGCGGCTCGATCTCCACCAGTCCTTTGCCCAGGGTGCGGATCACCCGCCAGCCGCCCATGTACGTGCCGAGGCTGATCGCCAGCCCGCAGGACAGGATCACCCAGAAGGGCGCGCTGGCATTGGCGTGCAGCGTCCCGTTCGTGATCAGTGCCAGCGTGATGATCCCCATCGTCTTCTGCGCGTCGTTCGTGCCGTGCGCCAGCGACACCATCGACGCCGAGCCGATCTGCCCGATCCGGAAGCCGTGGTTGCGGGCCCCCGCGGAGACATTGCGGCTGATCCGGTAGATCAGGTAGGTGCCGACCGCGGCGACCAGGCCGGCGATGATCGGCGACAGGCCGGCCGGGATGATGACCTTCTGGAACAGGTTGTGCCACTGCACGGCGTGCCCGCCAGCCGCCGCGAGCGTGGACCCGATCACCCCGCCGATGAGTGCGTGAGACGAACTCGACGGGATGCCGAAGTACCAGGTGAGCAGGTTCCAGGTGATCCCGCCGGCCAGGCCGGCCAGGACCACCGTCAGCGTCACCAGATGCGTGTCGACCAGGCCGCTGGCGATCGTCGCCGCGACACTGAGTGACAGGAACGCGCCGACCAGGTTGAGCACGCCCGACAGGGCCACCGCGATGCGCGGGCTGAGGGCCTTGGTGGCGATGGAGGTTGCCATCGCATTGCCGGTGTCATGGAAGCCGTTGGTGAAGTCGAAGGCCAGCGCCGTCACGACTACGAGAACAAGCACAACGTCGTTTCCCACACGCACAGCGTCCCGACCGGGGTGCCTGGTGTCGAGAAGTCGGACCCACAATCAGCCAACTTGACGTCAGCGCGACGTCCGCTGTTAACCGGTTCTTAGTAAAGCGCCGGTCAAGGGCAGGCGCTTGCCCGCCCCGTTCTCCGCGAGTCCGGTCCGGCTACGGAGCGTGACTTTCAGACGAAAGCGCCGATGCCGGTGATGGCGCGGCCGACGATGAGCGTGTTGATCTCCCTGGTGCCCTCGTAGGAGTAGATCGCCTCGGCGTCGGCGACGAACCGGCCCACCTGGTTCTCCAGCAGGATGCCGTTGCCGCCGAGCAGTTCGCGGGCGTAGCCGACCGTCTCGCGCATCCGCACCGTGCAGAACGCTTTGGCCAGCGCCGAATGCTGGTCTTCCGCGGTGCCAGCCTGCTGCAACTCCGACAGCCTGGCGCACAGGCAGGCTGAGGCCGTCACGTTGGCCAGCATCCGGACGAGCAGGTCCTGGACAAGCTGGAATCCGGCGATGGGCCTGCCGAACTGCTCGCGCTGGCCGGCGTAGGCGAGAGCGTGCTCGTACGCGCCGCGAGCGCACCCGACGGCCTGCCAGGCCACGCCTGCCCGGGTCAGCCGCAGGACGGCGGCGGTGTCGCGGAACGACTCCGCGTGCTGCAGGCGGTCGGCTTCCGGGACGCGCACGCCCTCCAGCGAAATGTGCGCGTTCTGGACAACCCGCAGCGCCATTTTGTCGCGCATTGTGCTGGTCGCGAACCCCGGGGTGCCCTTCTCCACGACGAAGCCTTTCACCTGCCCGTCTCCGACATCACGGGCCCAGATGATTACGTAATCAGCGAAGGTCGCGTTGCCTATCCATTTCTTCTGCCCGTCGAGCACCCAGTCACTGCCGTCGCGGCGGGCCGTCGTGGTCAGGCCACGGGCCGCCCCTGACCCCACCTCAGGTTCGGTCAGCCCGAACGCGCCGATCTTCTCCATCCGCGCCATGGGCGGCAGCCAGCGCTTTTTCTGCTCCGGCGACCCGCACAGGTAGATGGATCCCATCGCCAGGCCGGAGTGAACGCCGAGGAACGTCTGGATGGACGCGTCGACGCGGGCGATCTCCATCGCGACCATGCCGCTCAGCAGGCTGCCGCCGCCCGGGCAGCCGTAGCCCTCGTAACCGAGGCCGGTGATTCCCAGCCTGGCGATGGCGGGAATGAGTTCGTGCGGGAATTCCGCGCGTATCCAGTAGTCATTGATGATGGGCTGAACCGACTTTTCCATGAACTCCCTGACCCGCAGCAGGAGTTCACGCCCGGCATCATCGAGCAGCGATTCGAGCGCGTAGAAATCAGCGTCCGCAGGGTTCGTCAAGGGGTCCTCCCGGGTTCGGCGGGCCGCCGCGCGGCGGGGTCAGGCGGCGGTGCACCTGCGGCCGCCGTGGCGAGGAACTCCTGTACCACCGGGGCAAGTTCCGCCGCCTCGGTGATCAGCCCGAGGTGGCCGCCGTGATAGATGCGCAGCCGCGAACGCGGGATCAGCCGGTGCATCAGATGGGCGTTGACCAGCGGGATGATCGGGTCATCATCGCCGGAAATGATCAGCGTCGGCTGCCGCAGCAGGGGCAGGAAGGGCACGCTGGTCCAGCCGGCCCCGGCGGTAAGCTGATAAAGGTAGCCGCGCGGTGCCCCGACGCGCAGATGCGCATGCATGGCCGCGCTTACCCGCGCCGGATCGGTCCGCGCGGAGCCGCCGTACAGGCTGGGCGCGGACCGCTCCAGGTAGCCGGGGTCCAGGTAGCGGCGCGGCGTGACCATCCGCATCAGCACGCGGGGGCTGGCCGGCACCATGAGCGCGCCGGTGCCGGTGCTGACCAGCACCAGCCGCCGGCACCGCGCCCGCTGGAAGGCCGCGAAGTGCTGCGCGACCCCACCGCCCCAGGAGATGCCGAGCACGTCGACCGAGTCATGCCCGAGCACTGACAGCATCCGGGTGATCAGCCTGCATAGCCCGGTGAAGCGGTAGGGAGCAGGCGGCAGCGGCGAGCCGCCGACACCGGGAACGTCGAAACGGATCACGCCCAGGGACGGATCCAGCGCGTCCACGAACGGCTGCAGCAGATCCAGGCTGGCGCCGATGCCGTTGATCAGCAGCAGCGGCACCTGGTCAGGCTGCCCCTCGCGCACCGCGACGCGCAGTTGCTGACCGCCCACGCTGATGCTGCGCATCGTCTCCACCACGGTTGATGGCATCCGCTCACCGGTCAAGGACGTAGGTACCTGGGGCTGGGTCCATCGGCGGGAATTGCTTCCGGCCGAGGCGGCCTGGTCGCTTCTGCTGGACGCCGCTGCGCTCCGCCAGCCAGGAGGCGTAGTCAGGCCACCAACTTCCTGGCACCGTCACGGCCTCCGCCAGCCAGTCACGGGGCTCCGCCGGAGTGCTGGGCGCGGTCCGGAAGGTCGCTTTCGGATTCGTCGGCGGGTTGACCATGGAAGCGATGTGCCCGCTGGTGGACAGGACGAACCGGACGTCGCCGCCGAGCAGCTGGGCACTGCGGTAACACGACTGCCACGGGCAGAGGTGATCAGCCACGCCGGCCACGACGTAGCCGTCGGTGCTGACCTCCGAGAGATCGACGGGGGAGCCGAGCATGGTGGCCGCGCCGGGCTTGGTCAGCGCGTTGGACAGGGCGAGCTCGATGAAATCGCGGTGCAGGGCGGCGGGCAGCCTGGTGGTGTCGGCGTTCCAGTAGAGGATGTCGAACGGCGGCGGGGGCTTGCCCTGCAGGTAGTTGTTGACCCAGTAGTTCCAGATCAGGTCATCGGGCCGGAGCCAGGCGAACACCTCGGCCAGCGTCCGCCCATCCAGGTAGCCACGGGTCCGTGAGGCCAGGATCGCCGCCTCCGCGGTGCGCGCGTCGATCATCGCGGCGGCAGTGCCCGCGCGTGACTGGTCCAGGACCGTCACGCCCAGGCACAGGCTGGCGAGCTGATCAGAGCGCCCGGTCGCGGTCAGGTGCGCGCTGACCATCGAGGAGATGAGGCCGCTGGAGCAGAGTGCGCAGATGCTGGCCTTGGCTGCCCTGGTGATGCGCCGCACGGTGTCCAGGGCGTCAACGACGGCCCCGCCATAGGTATCCAGGTCCCAGTGCCGGTGCCGGACGTCAGGATTGCGCCAGGAGATGACGAACACCTGGTGCCCCTGGCTGACCAGGAATTCGATCATGCTGCGGCCGGGGGCCAGGTCAGTGACGTAGAACTTGTTGATCATCGGCGGGACGATCAGCAATGGGAACTGGTGCACGGTGTCCGTGACCGGCTGGTACTGGATGAGCTCGTAGACCTCGGTCCTGGCCACCACGGCCCCGGGCGTCACGGCGAGATCCCGGCCGACCTCGAACGCGTCCGGCGCCACCATGGCGGGGGTGCGCGGGGGAGCGGCCAGATCCGAGACCAGCGCCCGGATGCCCCGGAGGGCACTGGCGCCGCCGGTGTCGATCAGCGCCTTCCAGGCCACCGGGCTGATGACCGGGTTGTTGCTCGGGGCGGCGGCCGCGATCAGGTTCCCGAGCAGGAACGTCACCCGCTCGTTGTCCCGCCAGTCCAGCTCGGCGTCGGCAACAACCGCCTCGGCGGTCCGCCCAGCGGCCAGGTAGGCCTGCATAGCGCGCTTGAGCAGTGGATTGTCGTGCCAGGCCGGGTCGGCGAACCGCCGGTCGCGTGGCGGCGCGGTGATCGCCGAATTCCCGGCCGCGACTTGGCCGAGTTCCGCGGCCAGCAGCCCGGCCTGCCGGGCCACGGCCCGCGGGTGCCGTGCGAGCTGGAGCGCCAGGCGCAGCGTGGCGCCATCCGGCCGGAACCGGCGCAACACGCCGAGGGCCGCGTCGGACAGCAGAAGGTCCAGCGCGCCGGCCGCGTCGGCGGCCTCGAATGCCGCTGACTCATCCGCGGCGCCGGCGGTCACCTGAGGTCCTCAGGGTTTGCGGTCACCGGAGGTCCTCCGGCGGCTGGACCTCACGCCGGAGGATCTTGCCAGTGGGGCCCTTGGGCAGCTCGGGCAGCAGCCAGATGTACCGCGGGTACTTGTACGCCGCCACCCGGTCCCTGGCGAACGCCCGCAGGTCCGCTGGCGTGGCGGTCTCTCCCGGCTTGAGGACCACAGCCGCGCCGACGTCCTCGCCGAGTTCCTCATGCGGGATTCCGATCACGGCTACCTCAGCAACGGCCGGATGCTCGTGCAGCACCTCCTCTATCTCGCGCGGGTACACGTTGTAGCCGCCCCGGATGATCAGGTCCTTCTTGCGGTCCACGATGAAGTAGTAACCGTCGTCATCGATCTTGGCCAGGTCGCCGGTGAGGAACCAGCCCCCACCCACCTCCCCTGCCCCCTTCATGACCTCGGCCGTGGCGTCGGGCTTGCCCCAGTACCCCTTCATCACGTTGTGCCCCCGGATGGCGATCTCGCCCACCTCCCCGGCGGGCACCGGCTGGCCGTCAGCGTCCACGACCCGCATCTCGACCCCCTCGACCGGGGTGCCGATCGATCCCGGCTTGCGCACCTTCCCCGGGTGGTTGAAGGAGGCGACAGGGGAGGTCTCGGAGAGGCCGTAACCCTCGAGGATCATGCACCCGAAGGCCTCCTCGAACCCGCGCATGATGGCCACCGGCATCGCGGCCCCGCCGGAGACGCAGGTCCGCAGCGACGAGGCGTCAGCGTCAGCGCGGGCCGGGTGATGCAGCATCGCCGCGTACATCGTCGGCACGCCCTCGAAGATGGTCACCTGGTCGCGGCCGATGATCTCCAGGGCCCTGCCGGGATCGAAACGGGGCAGCAGGGTCAGGGTGCCGCCGCCGATGATGGTCGCGTTCAGGCCGCAGGTCAGGCCGAAGACGTGGAACAACGGCAGGCAGCCCATGACCACGTCGTCGGGGCCGGCGTTGATCAGGGTGGCCGCCGTGAGCTCGGCGTTGCGGGTCAGGTTCGCGTGCGTGAGCTCGGCCCCCTTGGGCTTGCCGGTGGTTCCCGAGGTGTAGAGGATCACGGCGTCGTCATCGTCGGCCCGGTCCAGGTTCGGTGCCACCGGCACGCGGCCAGCCAGCAGCGTGGCCAGGTCGGGCTGGTCAACCTCGACCACCCGGGTGCCGGTCTCCGTGGCGCCCTTGGCCGCCTCGCCCGCCACGGCGTGCCACGCGAACAGGACCTTCGCGCCGGAATCCGCGAGGTAGTAGGCGACCTCACGACTCTTCAGCAGCGGATTCATCGGCACGACCACGGCTCCCGCACCGAGTGCCCCGAAGAAGACGATCGGGAAGGCCGGCACGTTGGGCAGCATGATGGCCACCCGGTCGCCCGGCTCGATCCCGAAGGACGCCAGCAGGGACGTCACACGTCCCGCCGCGTTCCGCAGGCCGGCGTAGGTCAGCACGAGATCGTCCATGCGCACAGCCGGGTGCCCAGCGTGATCGTCCGCCGCTTGCTCGAATACGGAACTCAGATTCGCCATCACGCCCTCCCGCCGGCACTGCACCGGTGCAGCCCACTTCGCATCATGCACCGAGATCTCCGTTACCGACAGGCTCTCCTGACGCCGAGGTGATCCCGGCGGGCTCTGATCAGCTCAGCAGGTCGGACGGGCACTCAGGTTGCCGCCTGTCGCGGCGGCCCCAGCAGCCCCGCTGAGGCTAACTCGGCATGGCGAGGAACATCATGCCCCCCGATGGTGTTCAATGGTCCTTGGTTGTCGTCGAAGTTCGTGAACGTGTCACAGCGCCTGCGAAATTTTGACAGTCGGCGTCGTGGATCACCTAGAGTCCGGCCTTCGAAGGGCAGACTGTCGCAAACAACCCGGGCCCCACACCCGTGGATCCCGAAGATCGTCCCAGTAGGAGAGAGCACGTGGCTCAGGGCACCGTGAAGTGGTTCAACGCTGACAAGGGTTATGGTTTCATCGCCCCGGACGACGGCACCGCCGACGTCTTCGTTCACCACTCCGCCATCCAGGTTGACGGTTTCCGCAGTCTGCAGGAGAACCAGAGGGTCGAGTTCACCGCAGGCCAGGGCCCCAAGGGCCCGCAGGCCGAGCAGGTCCGACCGGTCTGACAACGCGCCGCTTAGGCGGCATTTCTGCTAGCCCGTTAGCGGGCAGGCAGTCCAGAGGGTGCCTGGAAGGGTTGCACAGCGTGCAGCCGACCAGGCACCCTTTGGCGTCTCATGGTCATTTGTCCGGTTAACGCTATTGCGGCACGCCTGGCCCCGATGTCCGGGCGCCGGAACCGGTACCAAATGGGGCTAGAGCATACGAGCTAAGAACTTCCCAGACAAAAGGTTGACACCGTTCGCCCCGAGGACTACGACATGGGAGGTCAGTCCGTGACGAGAGGGCGGGTGTAGGTACTGGCAGGTGCCTGCCGTGGGGAGGGCCGCCGGCTGCCGGTTGTGAGTTCGGTACCTCTGGGAAGGACCACGATGGGTAAGCGATGGGCGCGCACTTGCGCGCTGGCCGGATCTTTGATCGTCGTCATGGGAACGGCTACCGCCGGCACCGTGGCGGCGGCTACGGGGGCGGCGTCCGCGACGCAGGCGGTCACGAGCAGCAAGAACAACCTGCTTGACTGCAACATGACCGTTCTTGAGCGGCTGTGCACCGACCCGCACGGGGAATCCTACGACGGGCACCTGGGCCGGTTCCGGGACCCCAAGACGGGCGCGTATGTCGGTCACGATGAGCCGAGTGTCAAGTTCATCTCCAGCCAGCCGGGCTCGGGTAACACGATGAGCTACGGCATGCAGTTGTCCACGGACCCCGCCAAGGCGCCGACCGCGTCCGGCAGCGTGACCACCTACGCCGAGCTCAGCGTGGCGCCCTGGTTCGGGCTGCCCATCTGTGACCCGCAGTCCTACCCGCAGAACCCGTGTAAGCCGCTCAGCGACAGCAACACCGGCCTGGGCGCGGCCACCGACGCGGGATCGGCGTTCATGGAACTGCAGTTCTACCCGCCCGGCTTCGCGCCGTTCGCCGACTCGACCAGCTGCAGCGCGACCCAGTGGTGCGCCGCACTGACCATCGACAGCCTGGCGTGCTCCCTTAACTTCGAAACCTGCAACAACAACTGCATCGAGCCGGTCAACTTCTCGTACCTGCAGACCAACGGCGTGCCGCCCGGCCCGCCCGCGCCGCAGGATCCCAATGCCGCGACCTTCTTCGGGAACGGCCACACGCTGAAGATGAACTCCGGAGACAACCTGGCGGTGTCGATCAGCGACGTGCGGGATTCGGGGTCGACAGATACCGGCGGCCTTAAAGCCGTGGTCCGCGACTTCACCACCGGCCAGACCGGGTTCATCGTCGCCAGCGCGGCGAACGGGTTCCAGAACACCAGCCTGGCCGACTGCTCTGGCACCCCGTTCAGCTTCCACGCCGAGTACAGCAGCGCGCAGCAGCAGAACCAGGTGCCGTGGGCCGCGCTGGAGGGCGGCGTGCTGATGCAGCAGGAGATCGGGCACGGCGAGTCCTGCTCGTCGGTCAGTAACCTGCTCTCCTTCTCGCAGGACTTCGCCGACGGCTCCTCGTACGCGGACCCGAACGTCTACCAGACGTGCAACGGCGGCAACGAGGGCACGAAAGCGACGGGCGAGGGCCCGTGCGACCCAACCACGGGCCTCTGCCAGAACGCCACGACCCAGGGGGTCAACGGGCCGGTCGCCTGCCCGACGAACGATTCGGGCAGCGGGGCCCTCTGTGAGTTCTCCGATGGCCGGTGTTTCCAGCAGGGAACCCGCACGGTAACGATCAACGGGGTGAAAACCAAGGAAACCGCGCCGGTGGCCTTCTGTGACCAGGAGTCCTTCCAGAACGGTGACCTCGATTTCGATGGCCTCAGCTACCTCCCGGACTGGCCGGACGGCAGCAGGAACCACCCGACCACGTTCAACTACGTCGGGCCGTTCACCAGAGGCCATACCTATCCGAACATCCAGTTCGAGACGGACGCGGCCGGCTCGGAGTCGCTGTGCGATCTCGGCACCGGCGCCGGCTGCACCGCCCCGCCGCTGGGCGCAGCGTTCTACCCGTTCTGGTCGCTGGGCAAGAGCAGCCAGCACAGCTGCGTGTGGAATTTCGGCAACGTCATCCCGGGCCGGACGGTGAACAGCTTCGGCGGCGCCGCGGAGTACGGCGCGCCGGACGTCGCCCGGTACGCCGGGACTCTCACCAGTGCGGTACTGCGCAACCCGCAGATCAGGTGCCGCTCCTGACCGCGGCGGCGGTTTAGCCGCCAACGGACGTGCGGCACCCGGGATCTCCGCCCCGGGTGCCGCACGTCCGTGCCGCGGCCGCCGCTGGCGGCGGACCGCCGGGAATTCCAGAAGATGCTCCGCTACGATGCCCCTCATGATGGGTCACCGCGATTCGCGGACGGTGAGTTGACATGCGCCTGGGCGGGGATCCGGTGGGCCGGTGGGGACTGACCCTGCTGGCGGTCGCAGGCGTGCTGGGCGCGGCGCTGGGCGTCCACGGCTGGGCAGGCCGTACTTCGGGAGTAGTGCCGGTATCGGCGTCCTCGGGGTCCGCGTCGGCGGGCGGCGGGCTGGCCGCAGGCGCGTCGTCGGCGCCTGCGGCGTCACCGTCCGCCGCGGCGGTGTCGCCTTCCGCGCGTGCCTCGTCGGCCGCGTCCCCCTCATCCAGCACCGGCCCGCTGCTCAGCGCGGAGCCATACGCGAGCTACACGTTCCAGGTCTGGCCGGGCACGTTGAGCGCGGCCGCGAAGCAGGCGCTGACCGGGCTGACCGTGTCGGTGCACCGGCAGTCGGCCGGCCTGTCCGTCACGGCCGGCGTGACCGGGCAGGCGCCGCCGGCACCGCACGTGTACCCGACCGGAGCGCGGGTCTACGTCGTGGAAGCATCGATGGGCGATGACTCGGGCAGTTCCGACTACAACCTGGGCGACGACGGGCTGGTAGTCACGGACTCCGCGGGGAGGATCGTGGGATGAGCACGGCAGTCAGCGAGCGGGACCGGGCGGCCCGGCTGGCGGCCGACTGGGGGCCGGTGGCGGGGCGGGTTCTGCTCGCCCTGGTGCTGGCCTGGTTCGGCTATCACGAGCTCGTCCGGCCTGGCCTGTGGACCGGGTACGTCCCGGTGCTGTCGCCGACCTCGTCGCTGGCGGTCGCCGCGGTCCTGGTGCACGGCTGGGTCCTGCTGGTGGTCGCCGTCGCCCTCGCCGCCGGGATCGCGCCGCGCGCGGCGGCTCTGCTCGCCGCGGCGCTGCTCCTGGAGATCGTCATCTCGCTCACCGTGACCGGCGGCCTGTCCGACCTGACCCTGCGGGATGTCGGCGTACTCGGCCTGGCCCTGTGCCTGACCGGGATCAGCCACCAGCGGTTCGCGTTGCGCCGCTAGGTCAGCCGGGGACCAGGATGGTCTTGCCGATCGTGTTGCGGGCCTCGATGGCCGCGTGGGCGTCGGCGGCCTTGGACAGCGGGAAGACCTGGCCGATCTTCGGCTGAAGGCGGCCCGCCGCCGCGAGGGCGAGTCCCTGCTCCACCAGCGCCCGGTTGTCCTCCGCGGTGCGGACGACGGTGTTGCCGGGGATGAACTCGACGCCGCGGCTCTCGATGTCCCGTCGCTCGATGCCGCTGGCGCCGGTGAAGGCACCGCTCGCCGCGCCGTGAGCCAGGAAGCGGCCGCCTCGGCCGAGCAGGTCCAGTGCGGCGTTCCCGATGTCTCCGCCGACCCCGTCGAAGACCACGTGCATCAGGCCCGTCTCGGCTTGCACCTGCTCGGCCCATCCTGGCCCGGTGTAGTCAGCGACGACGTCTGCCCCCAGCGTCCGCGCGACCTCCAGCTTGCGGGAGCTGCTCGCGCCAGCTACCACATACCTGGCGCCGGCCGCCCGGGCCAGCTGGATCAGCAGGCTGCCCACCCCGCCTGCCGCGGCGGTGATCAGCACCCGGTCACCGGCCGTGATGGAGGCGGCCCGGATCAGGCCCAGCGCCGTGCGGCCGTCGGCCAGCAGGGCCACGGCCGTCCCGCGGGCCAGGCCCGGGGGAACAGGGACCGGGTCCTGCGCGCCCACCACGACCCGGTCCGCATAGCCGCCGAGCCCGCCGGTGGCGGTGACGACCTGCGTTCCGACCAGCGAAGGATCCACGCCAGACCCCGCTGAGACGATCGTGCCCTCCACCCCGTTCCCGAGCACGGCCGGCAGATCCGGGCCGGGACCGGGCCACGGTGGCCGGCCCGCGCGCACCTGAGTCTCGACGAACGTGATGCCGGCCGCCGCGGTGCGCACGGCCACCTGGCCCGGGCCCGGCTCGGCATCGGGCACCTCAATCAGGTGGAGCACGTCCGGCGCGCCGTACTCCTCCATCTGCACCTGGTGCATATGCCCCTCTCCCGCCGGCGGGCTGGTCAGATCTTGGACCAGGCCTCTGTGAGCACGCTGCGCAGGATCTGCTCCATCTCGTCGAAATGCTCCTGGGTGCAGGTGAGCGGGGGAGCAAGCTGGATCACCGGGTCGCCCCGGTCGTCGGCCCGGCAGACCAGCCCCGCATCGAACAGGGCATGGGACAGGAACCCGCGCAGCAGCCGTTCGGACTCATCGTCGCTGAACGTCTCCCGGGTGGCCTTGTCCTTCACCAACTCGATGCCGTAGAAATACCCGTCGCCCCGCACATCGCCGACGATCGGCAGGTCGGAGAGCTTTTCGAGGGTGGAGCGGAACGCTGCCTCGTGCGCGCGGACGTTGCCGAGCAGATCTTCTTTCTCGAACACGTCGAGGTTCGCCAGCGCGACCGCCGAGGACACCGGATGACCAGCGAAGGTCACGCCGTGCAGGAAGGTGGCGGTTCCCTCCACGAACGGCTCCATCAGCCGGTCACTGACCAGCATGCCGCCGAGCGGCGAGTAGCCGGACGTGACCCCCTTGGCGAACGTGATGATGTCGGGCTGGTAGCCGTAGCGCTGGGAGCCGAAGTAGTACCCCAGCCGGCCGAACGCGCAGATCACCTCGTCGGAGACGAGGATCACCCCGTAGGTATCGCAGATCTTCCGTACCCGGGCGAAATAGCCGGGCGGCGGCGGGAAGCAGCCACCGGAGTTCTGCACCGGCTCAAGGAAGACCGCGGCGACCGACTCGGGGCCCTCGCGCAGGATCGCGCGCTCAATCTCATCGGCGGCCCACCGGCCGAACGCCTGCAGGTCGTCGGCCACGAAGCCAGGCGCGCGGTAGAAGTTGGTGTTCGGCACCCGGACCCCGCCCGGCGGCAGCGGCTCGAACGGTTCCTTGATGCCAGGCAACCCGGTGATCGCCAGGGCGCCCATGGACGTGCCGTGATAGGCGATGTCCCGGCTGAGCACCTTGTAGCGGCCGGGCTGGCCGATGGTCTTGAAGTACTGCTTGGCCAGCTTCCAGGCCGACTCCACTGCCTCCGAGCCGCTGGTGGTGAAGAACACCCGGTTCAGGTCGCCAGGTGCCAGTCCGGCCAGCCGCTCGGCGAGCTCGATCGCCCGCGGATGCGCGTAGGACCAGAGCGGGAAGTAGGCCAGTTCGCTGCCCTGGCGGGCGGCCGCCTCGGCGACCTCCTTCCGGCCGTGCCCGATCTGGCTGACGAACAGGCCGGACAGGCCGTCCAGGTAACGCTTGCCATGCTGGTCAAAGACGTACTGCCCAGACCCACGCATGATCACCGGGACATCGGCGTCTTCGTAGGATGACATCCGGGTGAAGTGCAGCCAGAGGTTGCGGCGGGCGGCATCCTGCAGGGCCCGGGAGTCGAGGCGCTGCGCGCCTTCCCCGGAACGATCGGTGCCATGCGGAGCGGTCATCTGGTCCCCCAGCCGTAGGTCTGCTTGCGGAGTTTCAGGTACACGAAGGTCTCGGTGCTGGTCACGCCGGGCACGGCCCGCACGCGGCTGAGGATCTCCAGCAGGTGGTCGTCGTCCTCGCAGACGACTTCCACGAGCAGGTCGAATGATCCGGACGTAATGACCACGTAGTCGATTTCATGCATTCCCGCCAGGTGGTCGGCCACCCGTTCGAGGTCGCCGGAACACTTGATGCCGATCATGGTCTGCCGCCGGAAGCCGAGCGTGAGCGGGTCGGTCACCGCGACTATCTGCATGACCCCGCCGTCGACCAGCCGCTGCACCCGCTGGCGCACCGCGGCCTCGGACAGGCCGACCACCTTGCCGATCGACGCGTAGGAGCGCCGCCCGTCCTGCTGGAGCTGCTCAATGATCCGCTTGGACAGGTCATCGAGGACTACCCGGACCGGGCTGCGGGAGCGGCCCCGGCCGCTCCGCGGCAGGCCGTCCCGCTCGGCGATCTGCCCGCCAGGGATGGCGGGGGTCCCCGGCGTATGAGCCATGCGGTCGCCTCCTTCGCAAGGCAATCGTGTCATGTGCGCGGCACTTGTCAACTGATTTCGTTGAAAGACATGCTATCTGCGACTGATTCACTTGTGCGTGATTCGTTTGTCTGCGAGTGTCGAACCCGCGGCCGTGTGCCGGTGACCGGCCCGGTGGTCACTGCGCCCGCAGCACGCGGTCCAGACCTTTCCGCAGGAGGCCGATCTTGCCGACGACCACAGCCCAGCCAGCCCGGCTCGGGGAACTGCAAAACTTCGTGAACGGCCAGTTCGCGGCGGCTGCCGACGGCCGTGCCAGCGACGTTACCGACCCCAGTACCGGAGCGGCCTACGCCCGCGCGCCGGTCTCCGGGCCTGCCGACGTGGATGCCGCACTGAAGTGCGCCGAGGCGGCCAGGGAGGGCTGGCGCGACACGACGCCCGCGGAGCGGAGCCTGGCCCTGCTCCGGATGGCCGACGCCATCGGTGCCCGCGGGGCGGACATCGTGGCGGCTGAATGCCGTAACACCGGCAAGCCGGTGGCGCTGACCATGGCCGAGGAACTGCCGCCGGTCGTGGACGAACTGCGGTTCTTCGCCGGTGCCGCGCGGATCCTGCAGGGCAGCGCGGCCGGGGAGTACCTGCGTGACCACACGTCGATGATCCGGCGTGAGCCGGTCGGCGTCTGTGCCCAGGTGACGCCGTGGAACTACCCGATGATGATGGCGGTCTGGAAGTTCGCTCCAGCCATCGCCGCGGGCAATACCGTGGTGCTCAAGCCCTCGGACACCACCCCGGTGTCCACGCTCATGCTGGCCGAGATCGCCGCCGAGTTCCTGCCGCCCGGTGTGTTCAACGTGATCTGCGGCGACGCCGACACGGGCCGCGCACTGGTGTCGCACGACATCCCGCAGATGGTGTCGATCACCGGATCGGTCCGGGCCGGGATCCAGGTCGCCCAGGCCGCCGCGGCCGGGCTGAAGCGGGTGCACCTGGAACTGGGCGGCAAGGCCCCGGTGATCGTGTTCGATGACGCGGACGTGGCGCAGGCCGCCGCCGGGATAGCCGGGGCCGGCTACTACAACGCGGGCCAGGACTGCACGGCGGCGACCCGGGTGCTGGCCGGCCCTGGCATCGCCGCGGACCTGACCGCGGCGCTGGCGGAGCAGGCTCGCGGCACGACCGTCGGCGGCCTGGACGTGCCCGACGCCGACTACGGGCCGCTGAACAACCCGGTCCAGCTGGCCCGGGTGGAGGGTTTCCTGAGCCGGGGCCCGGATCACGCGGAGGTGGTCACTGGCGGGCACCGGGTGGGGGAGCGCGGGTACTGCTTCGCGCCGACCGTTGTCGCCGGGCTGCGCCAGGACGACGAGATGATCCAGGAGGAGATCTTCGGCCCGGTGATCACCGTGCAGCGATTCAGCGCCGAAGAGGAGGCCCTGCGCTGGGCCAACGGAGTGAAGTACGGGCTGGCCGCCAGCGTCTGGACCCGGGACCACGGCCGGGCCATGCGGATGGCGCGGCTGCTGGACTTCGGGGCGGTCTGGATCAACACGCACATCCCGTTCGCCTCGGAGATGCCTCATGGTGGCTTCAAGAACTCCGGTTACGGCAAAGACCTCTCGATGTACGGATTCGAGGACTACACCCGGGTCAAGCACGTGATGAGCTACTTCGGCGGCTGATCGGCGCAGCCAGTTAACGTGCGGGGCTATGTGTCGCGGGACACACTCTGCTCGGGCGGCGTTGCCAATTGCTTTTTGGCATTTCTATTCTGTGCCAAAACATGAAAAAGCCATCAGGTGCCGGCTCGATTGTTGGCACGAGCCCGAAGGACTCCCCGCGCGTGCCATAAGCGTGCCGTAAACTGCGCGGAGCAGGTGGCCGCGGCCTGCCTGCCGCGCAATGGGGGCTAGCGGGTCGGCTGAGGCAGCCAGCGCATGTGCGTTCCCTCCCGGGCTTTCGATGAGGCCCATTTCTGTGGTCGCGCGGCGGTCTGATGCACCCGTGGGGACCAAGGAGAACAGATGACGCATCAGTCCGCGCCTGCCGCCGCGGGAATCGTGCCGCCTCCTCGGGCCCGGCTGGAGCCCAATGCGATCGGGGTGGCGCAGGACACTGTCATCGGGATGGCGTCCTCGGCGCCGGCGGCGACGGTGGGGTTGTCGATAGCGGCGCTGGCGGCGGCGACGGC
>Ga0265338_10004177_pt1 | contig 19715 bp, 19 predicted proteins | sample 42126metaG_FD_193579 | JGI IMG/M metagenome (GOLD analysis project Ga0265338, IMG submission 193579) | Rhizosphere microbial communities from Carex aquatilis grown in University of Washington, Seatle, WA, United States - 4-21-26 metaG | ecosystem: Host-associated > Plants > Roots > Rhizosphere...
GGGGGTACCCCCACCCCCCTCCCCCCGAAATTCTCCCATAGCTCCCCGCTATCCTCCCTATTAAGTGCCTTGAAATAAGGTGGTTAGTTCAAAAATGTAACAAGAATCTTGTTACATTGGCCTCAAACGGGGTACCTATTTAAAGGGCTTAAGCCCAAAATCAGCCAAAATGACTTTTTCCAGGTTTCGGCCTTCGAGCCTGTGAGATACGCGAACTACCTGCGTTCGCTGCGCCGTTCCGCCATCCATTTGCGCCATCTGTAGTCGGCGTAAAACGAGCCGACGATGATGGCAATCACGACGATGGTGACAATGACTTTCATTTCGGCGCAAGGGCTCGCCGCAATTCTATCGTCCTATTACGATCACGGTAAAACTGCCGGGCAGCACTGGCGGACGAGGCCGCGGATTGTCAGCCGTAGCCGCGGGCCGCGGACCTAATTCGGCGGTTACCGTGTACAGGCGGTCGGCAGTTGGGTCGTAAGCCATGGTGCGCGCGCCCTTTTGCGTAGGCAGGCTCTCAATAGTCGGGTAACTCGCCGACGAAGCATCCACAACCGACAGAATGCCGTCGCCGCTCGTAACGAATGCCAACTGATGTGCATCGCTGAAACCGGCCGCGTCTGGTCCGTCTCCGATTGAAGGACTCGCCAGCAGCTTGCCGGTATTTGAGTCAATCACCGACATCTTGTTGCCATCGCACACGGGGAAGAGTTGGTGCGCTGCCGTATCGATTGCCAGCCCTGAAGGCGACTCGCAACCTGCGGGCCACGTCGCCGTGATGGTCTTGGTCCGGGCATCAATGCGCACCACTTCGCTCTTATCTTCAAGGTTGTCGTATATAGTTCCCTGCCCGTCAACGGCCGCAGCCTCGGGCTTGCCGGGCAGCGGAACCGTGGCGACAACTTTGTGAGTTGTCGCGTCGATCACTGTCGCTGTGTGGCCGTGGCCATCGAACGCCCACACGGTATGCGTGGCCGGTTCAAAAATGATGCCGTCGGGTCCGTTGCCGCCGGGAATGGTTTCAACCGTCGCCAGCGTAGAACGGTCGAAGAGAATCACGGCGTTTCCATCGCCATCGGTGATGTAACCCAACTTTCCATCGGGATCGAGCGCGATGCCGTGGGTACGATGCAAGCCGCCGATTTCGCCCACCTTTTTGCCGGTAGTGGTATCAACCACTTCAACCCGGTTGGCACGGGCAATGTAGAGCCGGTTCGCCGGGCCGTCGATTGTCACATAGTCCCAGCCGCCGTCGCCGCCAATCTGCCAGCGGGCAACAACGTGATAGGGCTGCCCCGACCCCGCAGACGAAGACCTGTCTGTGGGGGCCCCGGATTGCGGGTCGGCAGCCTGGGCAGGCATTTGGGCAAGAACCGCGAGCAGAAGTACGGCGGCAAAAGGCAAAACCAATCGGCGGATCACGTTTTCAAGACGCATAAAAGGGCTCCAGGGTGTCAGGCGAAATAGAACTTCCTGCTACAGGTGTATTGACGCTATAGAAGAGCAGCGGACGCATATCCACGTACCTCAAGGATTCTGCCATATAAGGCTGAAGGCAAGCTGAATGGGAAAACAAGATTGCCATAAATGGTTCTCCAGACATAAGCGGCTTCCTCCGGCTATGCCGATTGCTAAATTTGGTCCACCTCGCCAGATAACAGCCATCGATGCTTTACCCTCAAAAGAGCGGGGGACTGCCGCACAGGGGAAAAACTTTGCGCATAGTTCTGTCAAACATCGGCACTCTAGGCGACATCAACCCGTTGATTGCGATCGCGCTTGAGCTGAAGCGCCGCGGCCATACGCCGGTAATGACTCTGCCCGAAGTGTACCGGTCGAGGATTGAGCCACTCGGCCTGGAGTTCCACTCCCTCCGGCCCGACATCGATCCCAAAAACACCATGCTTGTGGAAATGATCTACGACGTGAACAAGGGCACCGAGACGGGACTGCGCAAGTTTCTTTTTCCGGTGCTGCGCGAGTCCTATGCCGACCTGCTTGACGCCGCCACCAAGCCCGTGCGCGCTGACCTCCTGCTGCTGGGCGAACTGAACTACGCCGGGCCGATCGTAGCTGAGGCTACGGGGATTCCCTGGGCCAGCTATGTGCTCGCGCCATTTTCATTTTTCTCGGCCTTCGATCCGCCGGTACTGCCGCCGTATCCCAGGCTTGCCCGCGCAGATAAGGCACCCGGCATGGGCCGCGCACTGCGCAGGTTGGCGCGATTTGTGACGCGAAAGTGGCCTGAGCCCATTTGGGAATTGCGCCGCGAACTGGGACTCAGCAAAGGCCCGAACCCGATCTTTGACGCCAAGCACTCGCCCGACCTTGTGCTGGCGTTGTTTTCGCATGCATTAGGCGTGGAGCAAAAGGATTGGCCGCAGAACGTGCTCATCAGCGGATTCTGTTTTTACGACGCTCACGCTGGAAACTCTGCGCTTGATCCCGCACTTGAAGAGTTTCTGAACGCAGGCGAGCCGCCAATTGTTTTCACCCTCGGCTCGGCAGCCGTGCTGGCGGCCGGCCAGTTTTACGAGATTTCCGCGCAGGCCGCTAAAATGCTTGGCGCGCGCGCTGTGCTGCTCATCGGCGACGATCCACGCAATCGCCCCACCGAGCCTTTGCCCAAATCAATCTGCGTTGCGCAATACGCGCCTTACTCCGCGCTTTTTTCGCGAGCTGAGCTGGTGGTCCACCAGGGGGGGGTGGGCACCACCGCCCAGTGCCTCCGCGCCGGCCGCCCAATGCTGATCATGCCGTATTCACACGACCAGCCCGACAATGCGCGGCGCATGGTACGGCTGGGAGCTGCGCGCTCCATCCTGCGCTCGCGATTTACGCCAAAGCGCGTAGCCGGAGTATTGCGTGCGATGCTGGCAGAACCTGAATATGAAGTGGAAGCGCAGAAGGCCGCGCAGCAGATTGCAAGCGAGAATGGAACATGTACAGCGTGCGACGCGCTTGAAGATCTCTACCGGCGCAAAACTACAATACGATAGACGTCGAATCGTTAGATTCGTTTCAAGATTCAATGTGTCCTGATTCCACGATATAAAACGGATGCGCCTTCCTGCTCGATCAAACGGGAACTCTCAAGTCCGCTCTTACGTCTTAGAGAATAGATCGATCATTTACTCCCTGCCTCATGCAAAGTCGCAGGTCCCAGCCATTTCATTCCAGGAGACACTCGACATGAGAATTCAAAACAGCTTAATTATTTCTCTTTCATCCGCTTGCCTTGTTCTCGTCGGCGCACAACTGAGTGGGGCGCAAGGTCCAAGCGCAAGTGCCGATACCACGACCGCGGGTAGCCACATAACAGCCGGACTAGTGCCCGCCGAAGTTGAATTAAACAAGGCTCTCGATGCCCGCAAGGACCAGCCTGGCGCAGCCTTCGAAGCCACGCTCAAGACCACCGTACATCTGAAGGACGGAACCGAATTGCCCAAGGGCACAACGCTTGAGGGCAAGGTTGCGCCTGCCGATGCAAAAAACGATGGCGCTTCACAACTTGCGCTCGTGTTTACCGATGCGAAACTTAAAGGCGGCAAGGACATTCCGATTCAGGCCACCATTGTGGGCCTCGCCGATCCGATCGTCGGAACCGACACCAACTCGGCGTATGACGGTCCCGCTGCGTGGAACGGCACCTCAACGCAGATTGACTTGACTGGTGCGCTGGACAATGTTGATCTGCACAGCACCATTGGCAGTGAGAGTTCAGGCACGTTGGTCACTCCAGGCAAAGGCAATTTGAAATTGAGCGCAGGCAGCCGCATGTCGCTGGCCTTGGGGACAAAGAGCTCCAACTGAAAGTCATATCATTCAAGAAGCCGCGAGGCTGCTTTGATTTCACGCTGACGCTTGCATCTCCGGGAAAACGAGCTTTGCCCGGAGATGCAGACTAGCGCAATTCAACATTTAGCTCCAGCCTGAGCGAGGGATTTCTTCAAGCCTGCCATACTCACGCGGCTTGAAGCCTCGGGTGTTCCCGCACCGCGCCAATGCGTTTCAAGACTGACCGCATAATGGTAGCCATCGCGCTCAAACGCATGGAACTGGCCGACCCAATCGATCATTCCGCCGCCCACTGGCGCCCATTCAAATCCGCCTCCGGGCTTGCGAATCGTATCTTTGCAATGGCAGTGGCCGATGCGGTTTTTGGGCAGCAGATCGTAGTCGTTTGGATATGGCGTGTCGCCGGCAAACGTTGCGGAATTGCCCGGATCCCAGTTGAGCATGAAGTTCGGCTCCTGAACCTGGCTGAGCGTTGCGGCCGCTTCTTTGCCACTGCCCGTGTTGCATTCCATTTCATTTTCGAGCAGCAAGACAATATTCTGCTTGGCACATTCGCGCGCTGCCTGGCGCAGTTTTTCGTTGATGGCGTCGCGGTACGGTGCAGGATTCTCGAGCCGCCAGAAGTCGAAGCACCGGATGCGATCGGTGTCGAATGCCTTGCAGAGTTCGATGCAGCGGCCAAGCACTTCATCCTGATGTTTAAAGTCGAAGTCTGCGTGAAACTGGTCCCGTTGCGGCCCCTCTTTTGATTGCGGCGCGCCCGGCCAGTGAACTTTGAAAAGCGGACTTGCAATATCGGTCACGCGCAGCTTGTATTTGTTCAGGATTTCGCGCGCGCGATCTACATCGGCGTCGTTCATTTGGGCGATATTCTTTCCCCACATGCCGCGAATCTCGATCCAATGCAAGCCAAAATCGTTTGCGGCCACATTGCAGGCGTGGTCAAAATCGTCTGAGATCTCGTCGTTGATGATCGAGAGACGAAAGGGGCAACTATCAAGAGCGCTCAGAGCTCGCGACGCAGTGGCAAGCGCGCCTGTCCCCGCGAGTCTGGCGAGAAATGTGCGGCGAGTAGAGGACATGACTCTCTCCTTTTTTGTTCGTCTCCGAAGTTCCTTCAGCGTGCGGTTGCGATTATAGCGCTGCACATGCCAAAGGGTCGTGCGCAACGCCAAATCGGGAACATGCGGACGTCGCCTTACTTGGCTGGATACTTCCTGGTCTGGCCGGTCCGGCTGTTTGTCACACTGAAGGTGCCGTTCGCATAAGCCTCCACTTTGAAGAACGCACCATCGCTGCCGCCTTTGAGGTTGGCAATCAGGCTCTCCGCACTGTTGTGCGCGGCATCGCTACCTTCGGCCGTGTGGAGCATGTAGAGATCTTCGAGGCCCGAGCTCTCGTGAACTGTTTGCCAAGCTTCGGGACTGCCGGCCTTGTGGGCGCCATTGTTCATGATGGCGACGCGCGGATTGATTGCATCCACGAATGCACGCGAATTCGAAAGGTTCATACCGTGATGGTTGACGAGGAACAAATCGACGTGGCCGATGAGATTGTCAGGGCATACGAGCGAAATTTCTTTTGCCTTGGTAAGGTCGCCGAGGTCGAGAAATCGAAACTTGCCGTAGCGCATGAGTATGCCCGCAGACCGCGGATTTTCCGACGAGTCAAGATCCCAATGCGGCTCGCTCGCACAATAGGGATTGGGCTTCGGCTCAACGCCCGGCACCGCGGAGATGTGCTCGCCATCCGCGGTCAAGACGATGGTTGTCAGTCCCGGAATGTCGATTGTGTCGCCGGGATGAACAACACGACGCGGCGTGCTTCCGATTGCGTTAATGTACGCTGCGTAATCGTGGCGGGTGATATCACTGTCTTCGCGGTTTACGCCGTGGTCAAGAAATTCGCCCACCTTCACGCGCTGGACGAGATTGGGCACGCCGCCTACGTGATCGATATGAAAGTGGGTAATGAGTACGTAGTCGAGCTTTGAAATGCCCGCGTCAGCCATGGCGGCCTGGATGCGTCCGACGTCGCGGCCGTTGGCGCCCGGCCAGCCGGTGTCAACGAGCAGAGACTTGCCTGCTGGCGATACGAGCAGCGTGGACTGGCCACCCTCCACGTCGATGGAGTAAATGAGGAGGTGGTTGGCGCTGCCTTGACCGTGGCCGACGTGTGGCGCGACGAAAAAGAACAGCGTGAAACCAAAGGTAAGCAGTGAATTCGCACCTATCACGTGGCTCACTAACTTCGAAGCACAACGAGCGATGAGTCTCATGGCAATCGAAGTGTAACTTAATCGTCTAGACTCAGGAAATCGCAGTTTCTGGATTGGAAGGCGATTTATTCCTGCCCGGAGCTGGCGACAACTGTCGAAGATCTGCATCCTAATACCTTGGGAGCCAAAGACAACAAAAGGAATACGAATGATGCAGCGTTTTAACGGTAAGGTCGCGATCGTCACCGGTGCAGGCACCGGAATCGGCCAGGGAATTGCAAAACGCCTGGGGTCGGAGGGTGCAAAGATCGTCGTCGATTATATCGGCGATCCGTCAGGCGCTGAAGAGACGTGCAGCGCCATCCGGCGATCCGGTGGCGAGGCGGTGACGGTTGAAGCCGATGTAACGAATCTTGACGAAGTGCGGAAGCTTGTCGACGCCGCGTGGACACGGTTCGGCTCGGCGGACATCCTGGTAAACAACGCGGGCATGGAGCATAAATCCGATTTCTGGGACACGACGGAAGCGGATTACGACAAGGTGATGTCGGTAAACCTGCGCGGTCCGTTCTTTCTTACGCAGGAATTTGTGCGGCGACTGCGCGACGCAAAAAAGCCAGGTCGCATCATCAACATCAGCTCGGTGCACGAGGACATGGCGTTTCCCGGGTTCTCAACCTATTGCTGCAGCAAAGGCGGGCTCCGCATGCTGATGCGAAACCTGGCGGTAGAGCTTGGCGCACTGGGAATCACTGTCAACGACGTGGCTCCCGGAGCTATCGCTACGCCGATCAACAAAGCGCTGCTTGAAGACAAACCCAAGCTCGACGCATTGCTCAAGAACATTCCGCTGGGCCGCCTGGGCACTCCGGATGACGTGGCTGGAACTGTGGCCTTTCTTGCTTCGGAAGACGCGTTGTATGTTACGGGCGCAACCTTTGTTGTGGATGGTGGATTGATGCGCAACTATCATGAGCAATAAGAACAATGGCAGCCAGAATTGAAGACTACGCGCTCATTGGCGATATGGAATCGGCAGCTCTCGTCGATCGCTGTGGATCGATTGATTGGCTTTGCTGGCCCAATTTTTCCTCCGCTGCTTGTTTCGCCGCGCTGCTGGGGACAGAGGAAAACGGTCGCTGGCAGATTGCTCCGGCGGAAGGCGAATTCACAACCACGCGCCGCTATCGCGATCACACCCTCATTCTCGAAACAAGATTCGATCAGCCCGGCGGTTCAATTCACCTGATTGATTTCATGCCTCCGCGTGGAGCGCACTCCGATGTTGTGAGAGTGATCGAAGGCATTCGCGGCAGCGTAGCGGTGCGTATGGAACTTGCTTTGCGTTTCGATTACGGCCGCACTGTTCCCTGGGTTACAAGTATCAGCGACGGAGTGCGCGCGGTTGCCGGTCCGAATCTCGCAGTTCTGCATGCGTCGGTTCCGGTTCACGGCGAAAACCTGAAAACCGTAGCCGAGTTCACAGTACGCAAGGGCGAGCGCGTGTGGTTCACTCTCACCTACGGCGCCTCCCATGAGCCCGATCCGAAACAGATTGATTTTCGCCGCGCACTTGAAGTCACAACACGCGACTGGCGAAAGTGGAGCCAACGCCTGCAGTACAACGGCAAGTATCGCGATGCAGTCGAGCGCTCACTCATTACGCTCAAGGCTCTCACGTTCAGGCCCACCGGCGGTGTGGTGGCTGCTCCAACAACCTCGCTGCCCGAATGTATCGGCGGCACGCGTAATTGGGATTACCGGTACTGCTGGTTACGCGACACCACATTCACGCTGCTGGCGCTGATGAACGCCGGATATTTTAAGGAAGCGGAAGCGTGGCAGGATTGGCTGCTACGCGCGCTCGCCGGCAGCCCAGATCAAGCGCAGATCATGTATGAGCTGTATGGCGAACAGCAGCTCATTGAGTGGCAGGTCCCCTGGCTGGCCGGTTATGAGAAGTCGCAGCCGGTGCGCGTTGGCAACGCTGCATCCTCGCAACTGCAGCTCGACATTTTCGGCGAGGTGCTCGATTCGTTCTTTCATGCGCAGCACGCAATGCGGCCGTATAGCGAAGGCGATTTTCGCGTGCTGGCGCTTCTGCTCGATCATCTTGAGAAAATCTGGCAGCAGCCGGACCACGGAATATGGGAGACTCGCGGCCTTCCGCAGCAATTCACCTATTCGAAGATGATGGCATGGGTGGCCTTTGACCGCGCCGTATTGATTGCCAAGCAGTTGAATTGTGAGGCCCCCATTGAGAAGTGGAAGACAATTCGCGACACCATTCATAAGGAAGTGTGCGAAAAGGCGTTCAATAAGAAGAAAAAATGCTTTGTTCAAGCTTACGGATCAATGCAACTCGACGCAGCACTGCTGTTGATGCCGACCGTGGGCTTTTTGCCAGGCAGCGACGAGCGAGTGAAGTCAACTGTGAGAGCTATTGAGCGTGAACTAATGCGCGACGGTTTTGTGATGCGCTACAACACCGCGAAGGTGGGCGATGGGTTACCTCCAGGTGAGGGCGCATTTCTGGCATGCAGCTTCTGGATGGTAAGCAGCCTGAAAGCGGTTGGTCGCACTCGGGACGCAAATGCCCTATTCAAGAGACTCCTCAATCTGCGAAATGATCTCGGGCTTCTTGCAGAGGAATACGATGTGGGCCGCAAGCGGCTGGTGGGAAACTTCCCACAGGCGTTTTCGCATATCGCTCTCGTGAATGCAGCCTTCTATCTGCAACAGGACACAGGATTTCGGCGGCGCGCTCACCGTAAATTGAACAGTAACGGCAAAACCTCTCGAAAGAAAGCTCCCGCCAAGTGACGCGCTCGTCAATAACAGCTTCAAAACCGTGCGGATGGTAGAATAGAAACTGGCTGCGGCGCGCGGCTGTTGGTTGAAATTCCCGCTCAATCTCCCAATCTCACGGCACCGAGCAGCCGGATTCATGCAAAGGAAAACATATTTGTGAGCCCGACGATACGAAATATCGCCATCATCGCCCATGTCGATCACGGTAAGACCACTTTGGTTGACGCCATGCTGCGCCAGGCAGGAACCTTTCGCGCCAATGAGCAGGTGGCCGAGCGAGTGATGGATTCGAACGAGCTCGAGCGCGAGCGCGGCATCACCATTCTCGCCAAAAACACAGCCATCAATTTCGGCGGCGGCAAAATCAACATTGTTGACACCCCCGGCCACGCTGACTTTGGCGGCGAAGTTGAGCGCGCGCTAAAGATGGTGGATGGCGTGATGCTGCTTGTGGATGCGGCGGAGGGTCCGCTTCCACAGACTCGGTACGTACTGGCGAAAGCACTCGAAGCCAAGCTTAAGCCCATCGTGGTGATCAATAAAATCGACCGGCCCGATGCGCGCCCGCAGGAAGTGTTGAACGAGATTTACGATCTGTTCATCGATCTCGATGCGGAAGAGTCGCAACTCGATTTCCCCGTTCTCTACGCCGTGGCAAAAAACGGCCAGGCGTCCCTCGACCCTGCAGTTCCCGGCGTTGACCTGCAGCCGCTGTTTGAAACCATTGTCTCCACCATTCCCGAGGCCACCGGCGACGCTGAAGGTACGCTGCAAATTCTGGTCACGAACCTCGACTACTCCGAATACTTTGGCCGCATCGCCATCTGCCGCGTCTTCCAGGGAACGCTGCATGCCGGCGACGATGTCACCATCTCCAAGCGTGACGGCTCGCTGATGAAGACACGCATCACCAAACTCTTCACCTTCAATGGCCTCAAACGGACTGAGACCACCGAGACCACCATGGGCGACATTATCGCCGTCGCCGGCGTGGAAGGCATAACGATTGGCGAGACCATCACCAGCGTGGAGAATCCCTCACCGCTGCCGCTGATTGTCATCGATGAACCAACCATTGCAATTCAGTTCAGCGTGAACAATTCGCCGTTTGCGGGGCGCGAAGGCACTTATGTGACCAGCCGCAACCTGAGAGAGCGACTGGAGAAGGAACTGCTGACCAACGTCAGCATTCGCGTGGAAGAGACCGGCTCGCCAGACACCTTCAAAGTGCTGGGCCGAGGTGAACTGCAGTTGGCGATTTTGATTGAGATGATGCGCCGCGAGGGCTTCGAGCTCTCCGCAGGCCGTCCGGAGATTGTGACCAAGACCGTGGATGGCCAGCGCATGGAGCCGGTAGAGCATCTCACCATCGACGTACCCGAGACTTACACAGGCACGGTGATTGAGAAACTTGGCCCGCGCAAGGGCGAGATGACGAAGATGCACAATCATGGATCGGGGCGCGTACGTCTGGAATTTCGCGTCCCAAGCCGAGGGCTTATCGGACTGCGCAGCGAGATGCTGACGGAGACGCGCGGGACGATTGTCATGAACGCGCTGTTCGATGGCTACATTCCCTATCAGGGCGAAATTCCGCAACGGCCCACCGGCGCGCTTATTTCCGACCGCCAAGGACTGACGACGACCTACTCTCTGAACGGCCTGCAGGAACGCGGCGTTCTTTTTGTAGGCGCGGGTGTTGAAGTGTACGAGGGCATGATCGTCGGGGAGCATAATCGCGATAACGATCTCGACGTGAACGTGGTGCGCGAAAAGAAGATGACCAACATGCGCGCCTCCAGCGCCGATGAAGCCATCCGCCTGGTTCCCGTCAAGGCTCAGAATCTGGAGCAGGCCATCGAATTTATTGCCGACGATGAGCTTGTCGAGGTCACGCCGAAGTCGCTGCGCCTGCGCAAGAAGATTCTGCAGGAAAACAAGCGGCCCAAGCGGTGGGAGAAAGCGGAGCAGCTTAGTTAGCGCTAAAAGCACGGCGAAAGACCGGCCATTACAACCGCTCTTTCGCCTCCAGCACCCGTTCCAGCGCTTCCTCGGCCGTCGCGCCCACGCTCGATAAATGCCCCATCTTGCGCCCACCACGCGGCGTCAGCTTCTCATACAAATGCAGGCGCACACCTGGCACGCTGAGTGCCGCTGGAAAGTTCGGCTCGCCGTTCAGCCATACCTCCCCAAGTAAATTCACAATCGCGCAGGGCGTAATGAGCTCGGTTGCACCAAGCGGCAAGTTGCACGCGGCACGCACAATCTGCTCAAACTGGCTGGTCGCACATCCACGTTCGCTCTGGTGGTAGCTATTATGCGGCCGCGGTGCAAGTTCGTTGACCAGCAATTCGCCGTTACGCGTGACAAACATTTCAACGCATAAAAGGCCCTCAATGCCAAGGCCAGCGACGATCCCTGCGGCGATCTCTTCTGCACGTCGCTCCATCTCCTCCGCCACGCCAGCCGGCAGCACACTCCACGCAAGAATTTGGTTTTCATGATGATTCCGCGCCGCAGGATAGGTCCTTACCTCGCCCGCCGGATTCCGCGCCGCCATCACGCTAATCTCGCAATCAAGTTCAAGCGCCTTCTCGACTATGCAGGGCCGCCCGCCCAATTGCCCACACACCTCTCCAAAACCAAGGCCGATTGCAGGACCATCCGGTCGGATGCGCGCCTGTCCGCGTCCGTCGTAGCCTCCGCGCCCAATCTTGACGAACACATCGCCGCCAAGCGCATGCACTGCTTCCTTCAACTCAGTTTCGCTCTTCACGACGGCGAACGGTCCCACCGGAAATCCGTGCTCCGCTAGCCAATTCTTCTGCAGTGTCTTGTCTTGAATGATGCGGATAGCTTCAACGCCCGGACGCAGCGGCGCGAGTTGCGCAACAGCTTCAAGCGCGTCCACGCCGATCTGCTCAATCTCAAGCGTGACCGCATCGGCGCCCATCGCCAGTCGCCGTGCCGCATCCACATCGTCCCACTTGCCCACGATGGTTTCGTCTACAACAAAACTTGCCGGACACATTGCTTCGGGATCCATCACGCGCACACGATAACCCATAGTGCGCGCGGCCATTGCCGTCATGCGCCCTAGCTGTCCGCCGCCGAGAATGGCAAGCAAGCCTCCGGGACGAACTATCAAATTGTCGTTGGGATTTGGGAAAGAATAGAGCGTCACCCCGGCAGCTCCTGATCGAGCACTTCCTGGGTGCGCGCCATGCGCCACTTGATCAGCCGCTCATAAAGTGCGGAATCGGTCACAGCAAGAATTTCCGCAGCTAGCAGCGCCGCATTCGCCGCTCCGGCCTTACCGATGGCAAGCGTTCCCACAGGTACGCCCTTCGGCATCTGCACAATCGACAGCAGCGAGTCCATACCGTTCAGTACCGTGGCCATCACCGGCACGCCCAGCACCGGCACCAGCGTCTTGGCCGCGAGCATTCCCGGCAGGTGCGCTGCACCACCCGCACCGGCAATGATCACTCGCAACCCGCGCTCCCGTGCCGTTTCAGCGTATTTGAAAAGCCAGTCCGGAGTCCTATGCGCGCTCACTACTTTTGATTCATAGGAAATCGCGAATTCGCGCAGAACCTCGACAGCTGCCGAGAGCGTCTCATAGTCGCTCTTCGAGCCCATCACAACGCCAACCAGCGGTTGCTTGCTCATAGGTCCCATTATAAAGACCGGCTATTCCACTCTGGTAGCTGATTTGGACGGCGTCTCTTGGGTCACCACAAATAATATGCCGTTGCGCTTCCGCGCAGGTCTTTAATGCCGGTGCCACGCATCAAAGGCCACTTCTAAAACTGCAAGCAGCACACTCATGGCCGCTGCAAAGCCCTTCGCCCGCTGCCAGTTCTGTTCGTGCCTGTCCATGCGGCGCTCCAGATCCGCGAGTCGTCCGCCGTTGCCGTCGCCCATCAAGCCCGTCATCTGCGTCTTCAGCACGCTCAGATCGCTCAGCACCTGAGCTTCGAATTCATTCATCATCCGCATCTGCAGGACCCCGATTTCAACTTAATTCTCCCGATCGTTCCCAACTGTCCATTGCGCGCTGCTCACCATCAACTGCTTAGCGGCAGATTGATGAACACCGCCGCCGAAAACTCCGAGTAATTAGGCGGAGTCGACCCGTCGTACATCCTGATGTAAAACCGGTCTGCGGCCGATACCCGCGAGAACGTCAGGTTCTGTTGCCCGCCGCGCATTACCAGGGTTGGATCTTCGCCCGGCATAAACGCAAAATCCCGCAGCCTGATCTCAAAACCTCCGCCGCTGGGAGGCGTAGCTCCGGTATTCACTGTAACCGCGCTGCCATTCATCGCGGTCACCGTCAACCCATTCAGGTTTTGGAGCACCGTCGGCGCCACCGGCGCAGGCAGCCACGTATCTTCCGGTACGCGATTGCTGGTTTTAATGGCTAAGTCATCCGCCCAGTCATTTGCGAACATAACATCGTAGTTCACTAAGTCGGGATAACTCGCCGTATAACTTAGTTTCACCGCCCGCACCACGACTTGAGCATTCAGACTTGCCGATGGCGAATTTAGTTGGAGCGCATCTCCCGGCCATACATCTGTCGTGAATGTCGCACTGGTTCCTTTGTATCTTCCGCTCCACAGTGCGCTTACACTCGCCGCCGCCTGCTTCAACACGAATGCCGCATTACGGCAGTCGGCAGAACTGCGCGCCGCCGGGCTGGTTACCGATCCGATCCAGGTTGCCACCGATGGCGAACCAGCCTGCGCAAGCGCCTGCTGGCTGGCCGCGTTCACTGCACGGCCCACCGACCTGCCTACAGTGCGATAACGTACCGCGATTTGCTCGCCAGCCACAGGAACATACCCCATGTAAAATGCCAGTTTCCCGCTGCTCTCAACCTGGCACTCGGCCTGTTCCGCTGTTGTGCCAACGCGCCGTGTGTACGCTGTCCCGTTTGGTGGCGTGCTTACTACCCATCCGGAGCCGAAGTTATTTAGAGTCAATGCGCGCATCGACCCAATGAGATTAATACTGCTGGCCGCCACAATCTGGCATGCCCCCGGCAGGTTTGCGAGCGAACCGTTGTAGACGGTCACTGGCGTCGCGCCTATCCCATTCACAAACTGTTGAACTTCCATTTGGATCGAGCATGGCGCCAACACCCCTTGCCCGCCCGCCGAAATCGGCCCGCTGTCGTCAAACCCGTAAAAGATCGCGCGCGAACGCTCAAATTCAGGACAGTGCACACGAATTCGCAGCGTATAACTGTTCTGCGGGTTTACCGAATACGTAACTCCTGCGGCGCACCCCTCAATCATCGGCTGCAGACTTACTGCTCCCGTGCCCTGCTGTGCAGTGACCTGAAAGCCCGCGACGCAATCCGCCGCCGCAGCGCCACCGCCGAAGAATCCGGCGATAACACCGGTGCTGCCCGGCGAGAGACTCACGCCGCTCGCCTCCAGTAAGAGTGTTCCGCCCATCTCTACAGCATCAATCCATGTCAAAGCAGTCTGGCCATCGATGCCATTTCCGCCGTTCATAGCCAAGCCCGCCGGCCCCAGGGTCAGATAGCCCTGGCCACCGGAAACACTCCACACGGTCTGATCGATCTGCGGTTCATTAAACATTTCGCTGATGATTCTTGTCTTCGAGCCCGAAAGTGAGTACGGATTCACAGCGAGGTTAAACGTTGTCGTGATTCCGTCGCCGAGGAAGTACTCAGTTACATAAGCAGCCGGCTCATTTTCACCGCAGACCGTTACGTCGTTAGCCAATGCGCGTTTCACATTCGCAGTAAACGCGAGATTTGCGAGGCTCAGGCTCCCGTCGATTTCATTGAGCGCATGTACTTGCGCCTGAATTGCGGAGAGGCTGAGCGCGGCATTGAGCGCTTTGTAGGCGGCACGCGCCATGTTCGCGACCTGGCCTGCACGCTGGCTCCAACTGGAGCCAGTCTCGGGGACAAAACTGCTGACGCTGGTGCTGAGTGTGAGCCCATGAGCCGAGAGTGCGGCCGATCCTGAGTGAGAAATAAGCGAGGTAATCAGAGAGCCGGCCGTCTGTCCAGAACTCCCGGCGCTCGGCGGCATTAATAACTGGTCCAGAATCAGTTCATCGCTCACCGCTTGAATCGCTGTTCTATATCTTGGTCCTTCCAGTCCAGCGCCCGCATACTCAAACAGCGGACTTACAGCGACATATCCCGTGAAGTAAGTAGTCCCGTTATCTCCTGCGATCGTAACCGTCTGATACCTCGCCGGCGCTGGCAAGCTGTTATTAGCGGGCAGGCTCAACCAAAGCTCACACACCGATGGCTGGTTCAGCTTGCGTTCAATTGTCAAGGGACGCGATGAATCGAGCGCAGCCGTGTAGTCTTGTCCCTGAATTTTGATCTTCATATCGTTTTTCAGCCATACCTTGCTGTCCGCAGATATGCGGCATACTGTCGCGTTTACTGGTTGCCTGGCTACACCAGCGCGTTGGCCGCAGGCACAAAGCTGCGGTAACATACCACTCGTTCGTTATCTAAAGGATCGGTTACCGGCATCGCAATGAACCGCCCTTTTAGCAATACACGCGAATGTCCATTCTGACTTTTGCTGCTCAGTGGCGTCACAGTTTCTTCCGCGCCAACTGCGGCCTGCAGCCTCGGATAATGGAAAAATATTCGTTCTCCCTGGCTGCCTTCTTGCACAAACAGTGCCGACCATTCCTGAAAGAAGCTGTCGCCTTCGCGATCCACAAACCCCGCCACGGCCTGTACTTTGGCTCCCGCAACTGGTGCGCCGCCGGGCAACGGCTCCGCAAGTGTGAGTCCGCTATTGCTGACTGCCGAAACCAGCGCAACGTTGAAGGTCACGCGTCTCACATAGTCCACGTCCGTGATTGCCTGCCTTACATACGCGCCCGCAACCGGCGAACCCACGTATCCCAATTGTCCCGTGTTATCCACATCGATCGCAACGATCGATCCTGCTTGGAATTTTTGAGCGTCGGCCGCTGCTAACATAATCTGCGTCGCATTCGATCCGCTCTGCGGAGTCACCGCTGGTACAGCCTGGGCGCCATCCGCCGAAGTGGCAGCGCCGTTCGCTGCCGCCAGCACATTCATATGTTGCGAACCGGTCGCCAGTGCCATAGTCAATTTGGTCCAGCTTAGGAATTCAAGACTTACTTGCGCTTCAAGCGTCTCGCGAACCTGATCCAGAGGTGCTGCTGGAATGCCGGTCAGCAATGGTGCACTCTTGCTTAGCGGCTTCCGCACAAAATTTTGAATCCATCCAAGGCTGATCCATGGGGCCGGCGGCGTATCCAGGCTGAATTGGCACTGTTGTGCTGGATCAAAGAGTACCGGTGCCTGCGTGAAGCGATTTACCGGCGCAAAGAAAGCACGAACTCGCCGCGCCACCGGAGCGGGCGCTTGAAACCATGTCGCTGACATTTACTCTCCCTGCTCCTGGTAGCTGTACACCAACACAGTCGCCGTGCGGCTAAGGCGGTCACGCTGAATAACAGTCGGCGCAAATGCCGGCTCGTCCCAAAATACCTGCGTAAGCATTGTGGCTGGAGGTGTTGCTGTGTAATTCAACTTCGGAGTGTGGTAGGGCGCCATCATAGCCAGTAACTCCTCATCCATTTCGCTAAGTGAGCGACCGCGGTCAAGGCCCCCGAAGCTCTGCGTACCGCATGTCTGGTAAATAATCTCGCACTGCTCGCCTGCCATCGTTGCGGGCAGGTCGCTATCCGTCCCAAGCCCAAGCCACCTCAGCACAAACACGTCATTCGGCAACTGGTTCATGGGCGCTTCGGCTTCCTCCACAACAATCCCGGGCCTTACCGCGCCGCGCAGCAGGATGCTTCGCTCGGGATTGACCGTCGCCAATCTCGATCGCAACGCCATGTAAAAAGTGTCTTTTGCATTCTGCATATCTACTCCCATTACCTACTGTGCGAATTCACAACTTAATGTTATTGAGTTAATGCCGGAGCTTTGACCTTTAGTCCCTAACTCCCTTAACTCGGCTTCTTGTGTCTACAACGCTTGCTGCCCAGCTTCCCGGAGTAACAACCGGTACATGTAAATCGTTCCGAATGCCTCATTGGTAGCGATGGACTGGATCAGGTAATCCTGGCCGCCCACGGTAATTGCCAGCGTCATTGAGAACAACGCCTGTGCCGAAGCGAGATCGAGAGCTTCTACCTGGGCTTCAATCGCACTGGCTGACATCATCAGCTCCCATTTTGAATTTCCGCCTTCTTGCCAGGTCGGCCGAAGCTTGCGCATTAACACCGGACTGATTGTCACTTCTGAAAAATTCGTCGGCAACATTCCAACTTCCGACATACTGGTGTCCGCATTTGCTCCCGTCACGCGCAGCAGGGCCGTCGTTCCTGCCACACTGCGCAACAACGCATCGGCCAACATCCGCGGTGCTCCTACAGGATTGCGAGGCGCCGTATCGCTCATCGCTCACCCCAGCCTGTTCGCGACGTACGGGTTCAGCCACACTTTCACCGTCTCGTCGATCAGCGAACTTGAAAAGTACTTCATCTGCATCGTGTCAATCTTGCTCATGCTCGCATTCAACGCCGGCGTCGCTTGCGCGTTGCGCACAATCTGCGCACAGGCTGACTTCACGTCGTCTCCAATGGTTGCGAGTCCCGCGGTATACGTCACCTGAACTTCGTTGTACGGCAATCCAAACAGGTTCCAGGGCAATGTCAATTCACCGGTATTAGGATCAAAGTCCACCTGGCTCGGGTCGATCGCACTCCATTGTCCCGGCAATGAGAATGCACAGGCAATCTCCAGCATTTGCAAATTGGGTAACTCTCCGCGACGCGGCTTCGCATATCGCGCCTCAATTCCCACCAGCGGCGTATCCGCAGGCGCCAGCGCCGACAGTGGCAGATAACTCAGGCGCAAAGTCTGCACGCCGGCAGTAATGCGCATCCGCTCCGTGTACTGAATAACATTCAGGTCCGGCCTTTTGCAGTAACTGTTAATAAGAGCCGTCGCCGCCGTAATCCAGTCCGCCGTAGTTCCAGGCGGCAGCCCGTAATTGGAGTATTCCATTGGCTGCAGATAAGGCATAATTTGTCCTTTCAGACCTATGCGTTATCAGCGATCAGCAGTCAGTACGTGATTCCTGAGTTAGATAGACTACTGAACTCTTCAGAGGCTCATACTGACTTCCGATCGCCGACAACTGATAACTGGCCTTCTTACCTCTGGACCAGGACCTGGTAGTGAGCAAAATTCGCACCCTTCACTACCGGCGCGCCAAACTTCACAGCTACATATTGGTAGCTGAGTGAACTCGGCAGGCCCAGCTGGAAGATGCGCGGCGTCGGATCGCCGAGCCAGTGGTACTCGATCAAATCCTCGGTCACAATGTAGGCCGGCAGAACTGCATTACCCGTTCCCGGCGTGCCTGTGTAGCTCAAGCTCCAGTCGGGAATCAATGGAATGTCGCCCGCCTGCGTCGAAAGCATCTTTACGCGGAACCCCGCAGTGATCTGATCGGTATTCAGCACCACGTTGTACTCGCTCTTCATTTCCTGGTCGATCAGGTCAAGCAGCACCGGGTTTGCATAGATTGCCGTGGGACGCACATGATAGCCACTGCTCGCGCACATCTGCGCAATAGCAGTTTTCATCGTGTCCACAATCTTCATCGCGGTGGTCACCGTCACAATGTTGCCTCCGGCTGCAATCTGCGCGGCACATCCCATGTACTGCGTGGTCGTTGGCGCGCTCAGGCTCGTGTCGGTCCCCTGCCACAACGCCACATCGTGAGCAACCATCACGCCGTTCACCGTATCCACAAGGTCTTTGGCCTGTAGATATGCAAACTGCTTCTGCTGGTCGCCCAGTTCAATGTCGAACAGGTTGTAATTGATCTGCGCCACAATAGCCTTCAGTGGCACGCTCAACTCAATTCGCGTCGGGCTCACCACTGCCGGGCTAATGCTCCGGGGATTCACAAAACCGGCAGCGCCCGGATTTGGAATAGCTGTCTGCTCAAAGAAGCGCGACGGATGGCCCGTTGCCGGAACCTGCTTGATGCGTTGCCCAAATGGGCTCGAACGCCGGCAAATGTCGAAGACTTCGTTCTGGTACAGCGGCACTTCAATGGCGCCAGGTCCAATGTAGTCTGCCGCCGCATGAATGTCAGTAAAGGTTGCGTTCATACTTTCCGCCCCCTCCGTGGGGCCTTGATACAGTAATCAGTTGTCAGTAATCAGTTCTCAGTTATCAGTAAGAAGTGGGCAGTCAATGAATCGTTCTGACCACTTATCACTGACAACTGACAATCGGCTTTACGCGATCGCGCCTGACCGCAGTAGTTGGGTCTTCACAGCGATGCGCTGCTCAAGGCTCAGTCCGTTTAGTGCGGCGTCAAGTGTGCGCACGTCCACCGGCCCGTCGCCAATTCCGTGTTTGGCCAGCATTTCAGCCGTAGCTGCGGGCATAGTTCGGCGCAGCGGATTCAACACATTCTGCGGAGCCGCGGCCTTCACCTCGGCCAGTTCCCGTTCAACAGCAGCCAGTTTGTCTGCCAGCTCCGTCTCCCGGCGCGTCTGATCCACCGTCGCCGAAATTCTCTCCACCTCGCCTGAAAGTGCATTCACTGCGATGGCTTTTTCATCAAGCCAGCGCAGTGTCTTTTCCAGCAGTGTGGTCGCGGCTTCTAACCGTTCGGTCAACTCTTGTTCATTATTCTCCATGCTCTTCCTCTCTTTTCCCGGTAACTTTCGCATGCCCATTAAAAAAGCTCCACTTAGGGAGCTTCTTCTTAGCGTCGGTTTGTTCTTGCTTACTGGATAACTAAGATCGCCGGCTCAGCTAACTCGGCTTTTGTTCGCTGACATCCTGAAACTCGTGGATTGGTAC
>Ga0265338_10004178_pt1 | contig 19702 bp, 16 predicted proteins | sample 42126metaG_FD_193579 | JGI IMG/M metagenome (GOLD analysis project Ga0265338, IMG submission 193579) | Rhizosphere microbial communities from Carex aquatilis grown in University of Washington, Seatle, WA, United States - 4-21-26 metaG | ecosystem: Host-associated > Plants > Roots > Rhizosphere...
AAACAACAGCAGACAACAATAACTATAAATGACAGCAGACCGACTGAGTCTATCTTAAATTATGCGCTTCGTGGTCTAAAGGATGGGGTCCGCCTCTCATTTCATGTCAAACTCCCCGCCATGAAAGACGAAAAAGTCGAATTTGAGAGCCAGGCCAAGGAATCAAATATCCAGCCGCCGCCACTCGCCACCGCCTCATCCATCCCATTGCTCCCAGAATTCCCATTACTCTCAACCGCCGCGCGTCTACCAGGCTCCCTCCTTCCTCTTCACACGCCGCCCGCCTCGCGTCACCTTATGAAGCGCGTTTTTACTCGCATTCTAAGGGCAAATGAAGCTCGCCTTCACGCTGCCCAGTCGCGCTCAGTCGCGCCCAGTCGTGCTCAGTCGCACACGTTTTTCCGCAGCTTTTTTGCCCAACCATTGTGGCCCTCCCATGAACGCTAAAATCACTCCAAAATCTGAATCCATCCTCCTGGCCTGCAAGGAAATATGAGTCCGCGACAACTCCGGGCTCAAGACCGCCGACAAATCCTTTGGAATTGACTTTGCGGGCGGGGCGGTCAGGATGGCTGGCCTGTCGTCGTTGGCAGATCTCCGATAATCACTATTGCGTATGAAAAAACCGCTCAGCCTGTGTTTTCTCGTTGTCTCGATTGCGTGTCATGCTGCCGTAACGGGGCAGTTATGGTATAGCGTGGAACTGGGCAACACGGACGACCTTGTGCTGGGGCATATAAATTCGGATGGCTCCAATCCAACCTATCCGCTGCGGGGGGGGAGCATTTCGCGGATCGATATGGCGGTGGATCCGGCGGCCAACCTTTATTGGGTGATTGACCCGACGACGGGGTCATCCTTTGGCACGCCCAGTCCGGACCCAACGGCGCTGAGCCTGATTGAGTACCGGCTGAGTGACAACACGCAATTGGCCACTCTGAAGATTGGCGATTCGGCGGACCAGGACCTGGTGGAGTCGATGGCGATCGACCCGATCAACCACGTGCTGTACGTCGCCGAATGGGGAGCGGACCAGGCGCATTCGGGCATCGAAAAGGTGGGCTATAACCCGACGACTGGCGCGATGACAGGCGGGTTCAGCAGCCCGACGTTTTTGGTTAACAACGCGAATTACTCCGGCCTGGATTTGGCGCTCTACATGTCCATCGATTTGCCAAACCACAAACTTTATTTCGTGGACAATGACAACGGCTACAGCATTTCGCCGTACAGCCCGGACAACGGCGTTTACGTGGTCGACACGGCGACGGCGAATCCTGTTCCGGTGCGGTTGACCTCGATCAATAACGTGACGGGCGGGTTTCCGCCGGGGCCGGGCGTCGGGGAAGGCGGCGGCACGGCGGCGACCGACGATCCCAATGGCTTGATCGCCTCTGTGGCCGTCAACTCGGCGAATGGCCTGGTGTATTTTACGACGGCGCAGTTCAGCGAAGGCGGCTCCAGCACCAGCCAGGACGCCTTGTGGTGGGTGTCCACAACCGGCGGCGCGGGACAGGTCGCCACAAAGGTGACGTTGCCGTCGGGCGTCGTGTTGAATTATCCGGGGGAGAATTGCGGCTTGTCGTTCGATTCAGTGGGGCGGCAGCTTTTCATCAGCGACCTGGACCAGCTCACCGCCGCGAACAGCCGCATCCTGACCTGCCAATTGAGCGCTGACGGAAAGAGCATCACGAGCGTCAAGACTAACGGCATGGTCACCCTCACGGGCAACAGCAGCCCAAACCAGGACGCCGGGCCGCTGGGATCGACCTTTCTGAGCCTGCCGATTGCGGCAGTCGCGGCCTCGGCGAATTTCACGGAGGGATCGCCCGCGACGCTGTCGCCCGGCATGACGGTGACGAGCGCGACGGACGGATATTTGCAGGGGGCGACGGTGGCGATCACGAGTGGGTTATTGACAGGCGACACTTTGTCGGCGGCGTCGATTGGGAGCATTTCGGTCAACTATAATTCTGCGACCGGGATCCTGACGCTGGCCAATTACGACACGCTGGCCAATTATCAGGCGGTTCTGCGCTCGGTGGCCTTCAACACGACAAACAAGAATCCTGATAATTACGGCGCTGACACCACGCGCGGCCTCTCGTGGATTCTGAATGACGGCCTGCCGAACATCCCGGCCGGCGCGCAGAACAGCAGCAGCTCGGTGATCAATGTGACCGCGGTGGACAACGCGCCGACAAACCAGGTTCCAGGCCCGCAATCCGTGTCGCAAAATGTGAACCTGTCCATCGCCGGCGTTTCCGTGAAGGACCTCGATGCCGATCCGGCGAGCCAGAACCTGACGATGACTCTGGCGGTGTCGAATGGGACCGTGACGATTCTGACATCGGTTTCCGGCGGCGTGACATCCGGGCAGGTTTCGGGAAACGGCTCCGCGACCGTGACTCTGACCGCGCCGCAGACAGCGATTAACACGACGCTGGCCGCCGGCAACTCCCTCGTCTACAAGAGTGCTCCAACCTTCAGCGGCAGCGACACTTTGACCATTACGACGAGCGACAACGGCCACACCGGCACAGGCGGGCCACTCCAGGACAGGGACACGGTGGCCATCGCCGTGCAGGGCCCGGCGGTTTTCACCAGCGCGAACAGTGTGACATTCACGAACCATGTCGCCGGGACCTTTCAAGTCGCCGCGAGCGGATTTCCCGCGCCAACGCTCTCGGAAGCCAACACAGACACGCTGCCCGGCAACGTGACGTTTAATGCCGGCACGGGGATTCTGGGCGGGACGCCATCGACGGCGGCGGGAGGTGTTTTCACGCTGAATTTCAAAGCGCACAACGGCGTGGGAACGGACGCCGCGCAGGTATTCACCTTGACAGTCTTGAGCCCGCCGGCGATCACTTGTCCGGCGGACGTGCTGACCAACGCCGCCGCCGGGGTGTGCCTGGCGCCGTCGATCAGCTTTGCGGCGAACGCGGCGGGCTATCCGGCGCCAAGTGTCATATATACATTGAACTCCGCGACCATCACTTCGCCGTTTCAATTCCAGGTCGGGGCGAGTTTCGTGACGACGACGGCGGCGAGTTCGTCGGGAACAAACACGTGCGGCTTCACGGTCACCGTTGCGCCGGGACCGGAGCCGACATTGAACATCGCGAAGACGGCGACCAACGCAGTGGTTTCGTGGCCGACGAATTATTCGTGCTACCGTCTGCAATACGTCACCAACCTGTCGGCGCTGAACTGGAGCAACTATCCGGGACCGTTCGCGACGAATGGCGCGAACATCGTGGTGTCCAACAACGCGAGCGTCTCCAATCGGTTCTTCCGGCTGACGGACTAGCGGCAATAATCTGATTGCCGCTTGCGTTTCGGCGGCGCCCGTGCAACATATTCAGCCCACTGGTCGCCTCGGTAGCTCAGTTGGTCAGAGCAGTTGACTCTTAATCAATTGGTCGTGGGTTCGAATCCCTCCCGGGGCACCATCCTTCGCGCTTCGCGCTACGGATGGCAGGCCGTCTTTCTCGCTTCGCGCTACGGATGGCAGGCCAATTTTTCGCGCGTCGCGCAGAGGATATAAACTGCCCACCAACTCAGAGCCAGGCCGGCCACAATGGCGATGGCGCCTTTGACGACTCCCGAAAGCTGCGCGCCCAGCAGGGCGTGTTGGAGCCAGTTGACGATCGGGTAATGAATGATGAAAACGCCATAAGCGCACGCGCTGAAGTTGTCAATCAAAGGACGGGGCGATCTCGCAAAACGGAGGAAGAGCGCAAGGCACGCGAAACTGGATGCGGCGCAGCTTACCGAAAACCCTATGGCGCCGATGATGTCGAGCGAGCGCGGATGAGCGGGATTGGTCGCGGCGGCGATGGTGATGGCGATAACGGCCACAAAAGCGAGGAGCGCGGCAATGGGCCACAGTATCCAACGTTTGGCGAGCGGGCCTGTCGGCGAGAGCAGGGACCGTTCGCCGGTCGCGGCGCCGACGATGGCTCCCGCCGCAAAATAGAGCGCGTAATGAATGATACGGCTGGTCTGAAATGTGAACGGCCCCCAGGTCGTCCATCGAAGCGGGTTCAAGGCCAGGGCCATTGGGGCGTAAGCCAGCGCGGAGAGGGCCGCCAGCGCCACGAAGAAAGCGGCGGGCCGCCGAAGGAGCGGCGCAGCGAAGTGATTGACAGAGGGAAGGGCGCGCGGCGCAAGTTTATAGACGGCGGCGGCGAGGCAGCCAAGGGCGAGGAGAACCCACAGGAACCAACCCGGGCCGGCGGGCCAGTTGCCGAGCGCGAACCATTGGCGGCAGTAATCGGCTAATGTCGGCGCCGGGGCGCATTGCAGATAGGCGGGGTAATAGGCGATGGGCGCGAGCAACCCGGCCAGCAGGAGAAACGGCAGGCCCAGGCGAACCAGGCGGTCGCGCACGAAGCGCCCGGCGCCTTTGCGTTCGAGGCTGCTCCAGACGAACAGCCCCGAGATGAAGAACATCAGCGCCATGAAGAAGACGTCGTTGAATCCCGTGAACAACGCCCAACCGGTCCATTTCTGCGGGTCAGCGGTCGGGAAGGCCTGCCACCAACGCGGTTGGGTGAGCAGCGAATCGTGCGGGGGCGCCCAGGGATGGTAGGCCAGGACGGCGTGATGGGCGACGACGAGCGCGGTGACAAAGGCGCGGATGCGTCCGATGGCGAGGCTGTGTCCTTGGAAAGACCCTATTTCAGGTCGTATTTGGGATGACGTGGGAACAGGAAGCGTGGTGGTCATAAGTTTGAAGCGGTTTAGGTTTTTGGTGAGCGCGCGGCGCGGCGGCGCAACGCGATTGACAGCAGAACAGTGGGGACGGTGGCGGCGAGCATTGTCGGCCAGAGCCATTTGGTCAGGAGCGGATAGGCGATCTGGAAAAACGGGGTGTTTTGGACCCATGCGTTTGCGATGGGATCATTGGCGTGCAGGGCGACCGCGACGCCGCCGAGGGCGAATTGCCGGGCGATGGCAATGCCGCCCAACGCGGCGTTCCCGGCGATCGCGCAACCGCCCGTGGCCAGCCAGCCCATCACGCATCCGCCGACGGCCCACACGCCAAAACCAAACCCGGCGTACGTGAGAATGCCTGCGCAGAATCCGCCGAACACGGCGGCGCCGACTGCGAAGCCGCCAAACGAAATCGGCGCGACAGCAATGCCGCCGAGCGCAAAAAGGCCGCCGAACGCGACGTCGCCCACGGCGATCCACGCTTTGACGGGACCGGAGCCCAGAGTGGGCGCCCCGCCGTAACGCACATGGATCAGCGGCAAGCCGAGAAACGCCGCCCTGGTTCGCCATTCCAGAATCGGAAGAGGCTTGGCGCCGGACGGTTGGGCGGCTGCGCGCGCGGTCTTGTGCTTGATGAGGCCGAGCATGATCAGCGCGCCGGGAACCCAGGAGAGAGCGATTGCGATGACGACGACTGTGAACAGGGCCGGGTGGGTCAGCGCCACGGAGCGCAACGAAACGGCCAGGAAAATCAGCGCAACGGGCATGACCGCACAGGCGGCAAGGATGGCGTAGAAGCGTTTGACAGCGCGGCGGGCCTCCTCGGAATTCGCGCGCTCCATATCCAGTTTGTAACCCTGAACGGAAGAAACCAAGCCCGGCAGAAAGCCGGCGAGGCCGCTGAGGGCGGCCCAGGTCAGGGCGGTTTTGGTCGCGCCGCCTTTGGCCGCAGCGGCGCCGAGCGAGGCGAAACCCGCACTGGCGAGTTGCGCGGGCAACACGCTCATGACTCCGGCGGTGAAAGAGCGGCCGGGAACGGATTGGCGCAGGGCGCCCTCGACGAAGGAGGCGACGCGTTCCTCGAGCAATTTGCGTCCGCGCGACAGGCGCTGGCGAACGGCGTCGTGCGAAAGCTCCAATTCCTCCGCGACGCGTTCGACGGATTGGTCTTCGCGATAAAACAGGATGAGCGGCTCGCGGTAGGTTTCGGGGATTTGCTCCAGCGACCGCCAAAGAATGGACTCCTCCTCGCGCGAGATGGCGCGTTCGGCGGGCAGGGCTTCTGGGGCGGCGGCGTCCATCGCGTGTTCGAGCGGTTCGGCGAAATGGGCCGGTTCGCGTTGCTGGCGGCGCAGGGCGTTGGCGGTGGACCGGCGCGCGATGCCGCAAAGCCAGGCGCGCAATTTGCGGGGTTCGTCGAGAGATTTGAGCTGGCGCCAGGCGACGACGAACGTTTCCTGCGCGAGATCTTCGCTCTGCGCGATGCTGCCGGTGGCGCTGTAGGCGATGGAGGCGACCAGGGATTGGTAACGGGCGACGATTTCGGCGAAAGCGTCGCGATCGCCGTCCAGGCACGCGCCGACAAGGCGGGCATCGTCAAAATCCGCGCTCCACATAGCGCTGTCAAACTGCATCATACCTACAAGTGGTCGAAAATGCACGAAATGTGACAGGAATTCGGAACTTGTTTCATAAGCAGTTACGGCTCAAGGAGCCAGCCGCGCCCGAAGACACAAGCGAGCTTGACCGCTATTTCTTGCCGAAGATCTGGTCGAATTTGGCCTGGACGTTTTTGAAGTGGAAATCGAGGGAGCAGAGTGTCTCGAGTTCGCCGGGGACAAAGTGTTTGTTGACTTCGGGATCGCGGCGGAGTTGGGCGAGGAAATTGGCGTCTTCGCCGGCGTGTTTGGCCTTCCATGTGTTCATGGCGTTGCGCTGGGTAATCTCGTAGGCGGCTTCGCGAGTGAGGCCTTTGCGGATGAGCGCGAGGAGGACGGTCTGGGAATTCCACATGCCGAGGGAAACCTGCAGGTTGCGCTTCATGTTTTCGGGGTAGACGATCAAGCGGTCGGTGAGCTTGCGGAGAGTGTCAAGCATGTAGTCAACCAGCGTGCAGGAATCCGGGAAAATGATCCGCTCGACCGAGCTGTGGCTGATGTCGCGTTCGTGCCACAGCGCGACGTCCTCAACCGCGGCGACGGCGTTGCCGCGCAGGACGCGGGCGAGGCCGCTGAGGCGTTCGCCGGTGATGGGGTTGCGCTTGTGGGGCATGGCGCTGGAGCCTTTCTGGCCCTGCGCAAAAAACTCCTCCGCCTCGAGGACTTCGGTGCGCTGCAAATGACGGAATTCGGTGGCCCAGCGTTCGATGCTGGCGGCGACGAGCGCCAGGGCGGTGATAAACTCGGCGTGGATGTCGCGCTGGATGACTTGCGTGGCGATGGGGGCGGCGCGCAAACCCAATTTGCCGCAAACATAGTTCTCGACGTTCGCGGACAAATGCGCGTTGGTGCCGACGGCGCCGGACAATTTGCCGACGGCGGCGACATCGCGTGCGCGGCGCAGGCGATCGAGGGCGCGGCCGAAGTCGTCGTACATAAGCGCCATTTTGAGGCCGAAGGTGATCGGCTCGGCGTGGATGCCGTGGCTGCGTCCGATCATCGGGGTGAATTGATGCTCGCGGGCCTTGCGTGCGATGACGGCGCGGAGATCGTTGGCGTTGGCGATGAGCAGATCGGCGGATTGAACCATCTGCACGGCGAACGCGGTGTCAACAATATCGCTGCTGGTCAGGCCGAAATGCAGCCAGCGGCTGGCCGGGGCGCCGATGTTCTCGCCGACGTTGGTGGTGAAGGCGATGACGTCGTGATTGATCGTCTTCTCAAGCTCCTTGCAGCGCTCCACGGAAAAGGCGGCGCGGGATTTCATTTGCGCCAGGTCGTCGGCGGGGACGAGGCCTTCAGCGGCGAGGGCCTCGGCGGCGAGAAGTTCAATTTGCAGCCAGATTTCGAGCTTGCGTTGCTCGGTCCAGATTTCCCGCATTTGCGGGCGCGAATAGCGTGGGATCATCGCTTGGCCATTTTGTTGCGGGCGGCCTCCAGGATTTGGCGTTCCTGCTCTGTCAAGCTATGGATGCCGTGCGCTGAAATCTTCTCCAAAATCGGGTCCACTTCGCGGCTGATGAATTCTGCGGCCGGCATGTCATCGACGCGTTTGCGGGGCTTGCGCCAGACGCGCTTGGCCGCGGGCGGTTCGCGTTGCGGGCGGCGCGCCGGAAATTTCCGCAGATTCAAATGGGCGAACCAGCCGGCGCCGCGCACAAAGAAGATGCCAGTGAGCATGCCGCCAAAGTGCGCGGCATAGGCGACGCCCGGACCGAAGAAGTTGAACATGCCCAGCAGCGAATAGACGGCTTCGATCAGCAGAAAGACCTTCGCCGGGAACGTCACGGGCAGGACGTAGAACAAGAACATGGTGATTGGATCGTTCGGGGAGCGGGAGGCGAAGGCAGCGATCAGGCCGAACAAACCGGCGGAGGCGCCGACCACGCCGCCGGCAAAGTGGTACGGGAAAACCAACGCCAGTCCCACCTGCAACAGCCCGCCAACTGTGCCGCTGAAAAGATAAAGACGGAGCATGGCCCGGCTGCCGAACATCTCCTCAGCGGCGCGCCCGAAAAAGTAAAGGCCCAACAAATTGCCCGCCAGATGCCAAATGCCGGCGTGGAGAAACTGGAAGGTGATCAATTCGTAAATGCGGCCGGCGCGCAATCCTGTCAAGCTTAGGGTGAGATCGCCAACGATTTCGGGATTGGTGCGGAGAAGGATTTCCTGGACGATAAAACAGACGACAAGGGTCACGAATATAATCGTGGTCATTGTCCAGCCTCGGCGATGATCCTCGCGCATGTATGGCCTGTCGTCCAACATCGTGACAGATTGTAGCCGGAAGGTTCGGCTTTTTCAATGTTTTCGCACGACAGTCTTTAAATCCGGGCGCAAAACTTCAATGAGGGCTCGATTCGCCTCGCCAAGAACCAACAGGGCGGTCGAAAAGGCGTCGGTTTCCGTGGCCGAGGGCAGCGCAACGGCGGCTAGGGCGGCGCCCTGCGGCGCTTCGGCGGGCCGGCCGGTCCGCGGGTCGAGAATGTGGCCGAAGGTCTTGCCGTCAGCGATGGACGACCTTCCCCAGACCGCCGAGACGGAAAGCGCGCTGTCGTGCAGCTCGAATGTGGCCAGGACGGTGTTATCGGGCGGGTATTCGACGGCGACTTTCCACGGCTGGCCTTCAGGCGCGGAGCCGATGCCAAAGGCGGTGCTTGTGCCTCCATGGAGCAGGGCGTTGGGTACGCCTGCGTCGCGAAGAATTTCGACCGCGCGATCGATGGCATAGCCCTTGCCGATGGCGCCAAGATCGAGCATGGCGCCTTCAACGTCGAAGGCGACTGTTGACGCCGCTTCGTCGAGCAGGAGATGTGTCACGCCGACTTTCGCCCGCGCGGCGTCGATTTCGTCGTCGGTGGGTGTTCGACCGCCTTGCCCCATGAAGCCCCAGCAGCGGACGAGCGGGGCGACGGTGATGTCAAAGGCGCCGCCGCATTCACGCGAGAGGTCGCGCGCCTGTTGCAACAGTCGGAAGACGCCTGGGGAGACGCGCACCGGTTGGGTCGCAGCCCAGGCGTTGACGCGCGCAATTTCGCTGGTCGGGCGATAGAGGCTGAGCTGGGCTTCGAGGCGTTCGATTTCGTCCAGCGCCTCTTCGCCGGCGGCGCGAAGGCGCGCCGGGTCGCCGCCATGCAGGACGATCTCGAAGCGCGTCGCCATGGCGTTGCGGGCGAGCGTCACTGTTTGCATGAAGATTGTTGGCGGGGTCGCGGCAGCGCCGCGACCCAGGACGGCCCGGCGGGCCGTCACTGCCTACGAAGGCTCGATCACGCCGTAATTGAGCGGGGCGACTTCCTTGCCGTCCATCGTGGTGATCTTCTTGGTCGCCTCGTCGAACAGGCACATCATATTCAAGCGGTTGGACATTTCGGCAAGCGAAATAACCGTTTGCGCGCGCACGGCAAGGTCGATGCCCGCGTTGGGCTGAGTGTTGCTGCGGATGCTGTCAAACCAGTTCTTTTCGTGCTGCCCGATGTCTTCGGTCGGCGTGAGGCCGTCAAAGGTTTGCAAGTCCACTTCGTCGGCGAATTCCTTTTCCGGCTTAAGGTCGACGCGCTCGCCGCTGGTGCCGATTTCCAGAGTGGCGTGATGGCCGTAAATCACGAAGCCGGGGCTGCGGGCGGCGACAGTGCTGGCGACGATCAGCATGGACATGCCGCTGGGGAATTCGGCGAGGATTTCGACGTGCTCGGGCACATCGCGCTCCGGCGTGCCGGGCGTGTTTTTGTCGGTGTGCACATTTTTGGTGCCGATGCAGACGACGCGCTTGGGGAACTCCGGGTTGCCTGTGGCGACCATGAGCGGCAGGAGACGGTGCGGCACCAGGTCGCCGAGCAGGCCGGCGCAATATGGATAATATTTGCGCCAGCGGAAATAGGAGTCCGGATCGTAGGCTTTTTTGTCATGGACGGGCGCCTGCCACTTATCCCAATCGATATCGGTGGGATCCTTGCTGAAATCCTGGATCGGGTAATTCCACTCGCCCTTGGGGTTGTTGCGGCAATAGTAGCCTTGCGCCCAGACGACCGGCCCGATTTGGCCTGCCTTGATGAGGTCCGCCGCTTTGTGCCAACCCGCCGCCGTGCAGCCCTGGGAACCGACTTGAAGGATTTTGCCGGAGGCCTTCACGGCGTCGTAAAGATCAAACACTTCGGGCAAATAGCGCGTGACGGGCTTTTCGACGTAGATGTGCTTGCCGGCCTGGAGCGCCGCGATGGCCGTTTTGCAATGCCAATGGTCGACCGTCGAAATCGTCACCGCGTCGATGTCCTTGCGCGCCAGAAGCTCCTCGTAGTCCTTGAAGGGCTGGCAGGCGCCGCCTATTTCGGCGGCAGCGGAGACACGGCGCGTTTTGGAAAGATCGCATACGGCGGCCAGCTCGATGTTGTTGGCTGCGGCGCCGGCTTTTTGAGTGTGAACATGCGCCATGCCCTGGCCGCCGACGCCGATAAAGCCGACGACCAATTTGTTGTTGGCGCCGGCGACGTTGGCTGAGGGCGCCTGGTTTTGCCCGTAAACCGGAGTGCGCAGCAGCGCGCTGGAGGCGGCGACCGCCGCAGCGGCCATTGAGGATTTCCTGATGAATTGGCGACGGGACGTGCCGCCGAGGGCGCTATCTTCGTTGTTCATAATGCAATTTGATGGGTCAGAGCTGATTGTTGCTCAATCTATCGGAACGATTCTCTCGCGCAAGAATCATTCGTCGTAGGAATGTATGACGTTGGAAAGGACGGGAACCATCAAAGAATTTGCCTGGATGAGCTCCCAAGCCGCGCAAAGACCTGCTTCTCTCTAGGCGCGAAGGGACGCCATCAGGCGGGTGACCGTCCGCTGGTCGGGCGGCTTTGGCAGAAACGAAAAAGCGCCCAATTGGCGGGCGCGGTCAATTTGCGCGGCGTGCTCGCATCCGGAGCAGACCAGGGCCGGAATCTTGGAGCAGTTGGCGCTCGACTTCATCCATTCGAGAATCTCCAGGCCGTCCTTTTCCGGCAGCTTCAGGTCCACGATGACGCAGGAAGGCTGCGGAAACCGTTGGCGGTCGGCAAAGGCGCCTTCGCCGGCCAGGTACTCAATGGCCTGCCGGCCGTCGCTCACCACTTGGAGGTTGTAGGCGCCCGTTTTGGCGAGGGCGCGTTTGAGGAAGAAAACGTCGGACTCGTCGTCATCGGCGATCAGGATTGTCTTGACTGCACTCACGAAGGGAGTGTGGCGACTAATCCCCTGAGGCGCAATCAGGGCAACCCGTAAACATCGGCAGGGTAAAACCTTCGCTAAACACGACGTCGGAGCCATTTGCGCTTGGTAGGGCGAGGCTCCCGCCGAGCCGCCGGCGTGGAAGGTCTTGGCTCGGCGGGAGCCTCGCCCTACCCTCAGATTCTGAGCTACACTGCGCAATTACTTTGTCGGTTATTCTTAATAGCCTGCTAAGCGGTCGCGGGGGCGGGTTGCGCGCGAAGTTTCAGGACTTCGTCCGCCATGGCGTTGACGCTGTGAAGGATTTTTCGCGCGGCGCCCTGGTCGGACACCTTGAGTCCGAAACTCTTGTCCAGCGCCACGACCAACTGCAGCGCGTCAACCGAATCCAGGCCGAGGCTGCCCGGGCCGAACAACGGTTGATCATCCCCAATTTCCGAGGCGGGAATTTTCAACATCAAATTCTCCACCATCATCTCCTTGATCCTGTTTCTCAATTCAGTCTGTTCCATGGAATTTATGTTACAAAACCTTAACAAACCGCGAATTGCAAGAGGCGGGGCACGAATTCACTTCGGCTAATTTTTCCCGCGCGGCGCATTATGCGCCCGGAACGCCGTCGTGTCTCCGGAACGCCGCGGCAATCGCGTGCTCGTGAGAGCCGGCGACGCTCACAAACGCTCTGTTGAATTGGCCGCGCCGCAGCAAATCGATCGCCGCGACGCATTGCCATGCCGCGCCGGCGGCCAGGCCTTCGCCAAGAATTGTCTTTGGCGACAGGCGCGCTCCGCGCCAATCAGCCCAGGCTTCGTTCTCGGCGGCGTCGCGTTGTCCGGCCCCGGTCCTGCTGTCACATAAAACGGCATGATGGGTGTCCGGCGCCAGTTCAGCCCGGGCGTCGCGGACGGCGCGCAAGCGCTCCTGGTTTGACAAATATAATTTGGCGCCGATGATCCGCTCCAATTCCACGGCCGCGGGCGCCGCGGAGAGCAGGATCGCGCCGGCGCCCTCGCTGCAAATGGCGTCGCGGCTGAAATGCCGGTAGGCGTCGGCGGTCAGCCAGTCGTTTTCCTCCGCGCCGATGAGCAGGCAGTCGTCCGCCTTGCCGTCCTGGATCCAGTCCGCGGCGATGGCAAGACCCTGGAGAACGGAAGCGGGATCGCCGACGCAGGTGTAATTGACAGCAGGCGAATCCAACAAGGCGCTCAAATGGCTGCTCGGCGCGTTGAAGACAGTCTCCGGGAACACCAGCGGGCTGGCCATGGCGGGGTTGCGCCAGCTTTCGTCGTAGAACCGGCGGGAAAACTGAACGCAGCCGCCGGTCACGCAAAAGACGATTCCGAGGCGGCGGCCCGCTTCGCGTTTGGTGTCCGACAGGGCCTCCATCGCGGCGGCGGCGGCGTAAACGGTCAGCGGGCTGGACCGTCGCAAGCGTGGATGGGCGAGAAATGCGAGCTTTTCCTCCGGCGCGGGAACGGGGCGCGTCGCAAGCGGACGGCTCGATCCGGGACGCGTGGCTGCTTTTGCGGGAAGCGCCGTTCCGGCGTCGAGCGCGCTGCGCAAATGGGCGAGGCTCCAGCCCGCGGGCGACACGCAACCGATTCCGTGCGCAAAAATCCGGGTCATGAGCGCCTTTTGAAAGCGAGCGTGGCGTTGGCGCCGCCAAAGCCGAAGGAGTTGGTCAACACGAATTCGAGGTTTGCCGCCGCCGGTTCGCGCGCCAGCGGGAAGCGGCATTGGGGGTCGGCCGCCGCCACGCCGGGCATGGGCGGCAGCCACTGGCCTTGGAGCGCCATGACGCAAACGGCGGCTTCCACGGCGCCCGCGGCGCCCAGCAAGTGGCCGATGCCCGCCTTGGTGGAGCTGACGGGGATGCGCGGGGCCGCATCGCCGGCCCAGGCGCTGATCGCGGCGGCTTCGGCGGCGTCGTTCAGGGCCGTGCCGGTGCCGTGCGCATTGATATAGTTGACGTTTTCCGGGCCGATACCCGCCTCGGCGCACGCCGCCCGCATGGTGCAGGCCGCCGCCGCGCCTTCGGGTTGAGGCTGCGTCAAATGGTGGCAATCCGTCGCCGCGCCGTAACCGGCCAACTCCGCCAGGATGCGGGCTCCGCGGGATCTGGCGCGCCGTTCGGATTCGAGAATGAGGATCGCCGCGCCTTCGCCCAGGGCCAGGCCGTCGCGGCGCGCGTCGAATGGCCTGCACGAGGTCAGCGAGAGCGCCTGAAGGGAGTCGAATCCGCTGAAGACCAGCTCGCTGAGCGCATCGTAGCCGCCAGTCAAGACGAGTTCTTCACGGCCGCTCCGGATGAGATCCGCCGCGTGGCCGATGGCGTTTGCGCCGGAGGCGCATGCATTGGCGATCAACGTGAGGGGGCCGCGAAATCCGAGCGCCGCGGCCGTTGCCATGGGCTGGCTTTGCGCGAGGTAATGCAGGACGCGGCTGGCCTGGCCGCGGTTGCCGTCGGGTTGCTCCATTGCGCGGCGATAGTAGCCTTCGCCCAGCGCCATCCCGCCGCTGGTGGTTCCGAGGACGATTGGAAGCTCGGTTGTTCCCTCGAGGCCAGCCTGGCGCCATGCCTCGTCCGCGGCTGTCAAGAGCAATTGCGCCGCGCGATCCAGCCGGCGCGCCGCTCGCGGTTTTAACCGGCCGCATGGAATCTCCGCCGGGAGCGTCGCCTCCGCGGCGACTTTGGCCCGGTGGCGTGAGACGTCGAAGAGCGAGACGGGGCGAAAACACGACCGGCCGACGCGAAAGCCTTCCGCATTCTCGCGCCAGCCGCGTCCAAGCCCGGTGATGATTCCGACGCCCGTCACCACCACGGAGTTCCGCGTCCCATGATTCGCCTGCCGAGGAAATAGCACCTCTTCTAAAGAAGCGCTGAATGAAGCAAAGACAAGTTTCTTCTGTCGCTGCGCGCGGCGGGGTGGTAAGTCTTTTTGCATGGATCCATTGCTGAAGTGCTTGCAGGAAAACGCCGCCGTCGAACCCGGTCACCTGGCGAAAATGCTGGGTTTATCCGAGGCGGAGGTGATCGCCAAGATCAAGGCATTTGAGGCGCAGCAGATCATTCTCGGTTACCGCGCCGTTTTGAACGAGGAGAAGATTGGCATCGATATGGTACGGGCGGTCATTGAGGTGAAAATCACGCCGGAACGCGGCGGGGGCTTCGACCGTCTGGCCGAGCGGATCGCCAAATATAACGAAGTGCGTTCCTGCTATCTGATGTCGGGCGGCTACGATTTGCTGGTGGTTGTGGAAGGGGTCAGCCTGCGGGACGTAGCGCGGTTTGTGTCGGAGAAACTGGCGACGATCCAAGGGGTGCTTTCGACGGCGACGCATTTCATGCTCAAGCCCTACAAAGAGCAGGGGATGCTCATCAGCCTGGAACAAACCGAGGAACGCCTTGCCGTGTCGCCATAGGCGCTCGGTCAGTCGTTTCGAAAGGCGCCTCGCCTTACAGTTGCTTCATCGCGCCGTCCAAGGCTGCGTAGAGCTCGTTCATCGTCGCTTCCGTTTCGTCGCCCATGTTGGAGATGCGGAAGGTGGCGCCTTTGATTTTACCGTAGCCGCCGTCGATCAAGAAGCCCTGGTCCTTGACCAGTTTTTGGAGCTTGGGGACGTCGACTTTGCGGCCATGTGGCTTGGCGCCGTTGTTGACGCAGGTCAGCGTGACTGATTCGAAGCCCGGATCCGGGAAGAGCGTGAAGCCGTGGCGCGCCGCCCAGTTGAGGGTCAATTGCGCCAGCTTTTGATGCCGCGCGTAACGCGCTTCGAGGCCTTCGGCGAAAATGTCTTCCAGCTTCGACGCCAGGGCATAGACGTGGCCGATGCTCGGCGTGCTGGGCGTCATGCTTTGCTCGGCGTTCTTTTGGAATTCCACAAAGTCAAAATAATAACCGCGGTCTTTCGCCGTGGCGGCCCGTGCCAGCGCCGCGGGCGAGCACACAAACACCGACAAGCCGGGCGGCATCGCGAAGGCTTTTTGCGTTCCGGCCAGCAGCACGTCGATTCCCAGCGCGTCGAAGTCCAGCTTCGTGGCCGACATGGAACTGACGGCGTCGACGATGAACATGACGTCCGGATATTTTTTCTTGAGCGCGGCGATTTCTGCGATGGGGCTCATGACGCCGGTGGACGTTTCGTTGTGGATGACGGTCAGCGCGTCGAATTGGCCCGTCGACAAACGCGCGTCGATCAATTCGGCGCGAATCGGCGAACCCCATGGGACTTCCAGGGCCTCGGCGGCCTTGGCGCAACGCTTGGAGACGTCAAACCACTTGTCGGAAAACGCGCCGCACATGCAATTGAGGACGCGCTTCTGGACGAGGTTGCGCACGGCGCCTTCCATCACGCCCCAGGCGGAGGAGGTGCTCAGGTAGACCAGTTGCTTTGTGTAAAGCAACTGTTGCAATTGCGGTTGGATTTTGGCGTAAAGGTCTTTGAAACCCTGGCCGCGATGGCCGATCATCGGCGAGCAAAACGCCTTGAACGTCTTGGCGCTGACTTCCACCGGCCCCGGAATGTGCAATTTCACGTGCGTCATAAAGGCTGAACTACCAGCATCCAGAATTTTTCATACGCGGCGCGCGCTGGCAAGCGCCGTTTTTGCGCCGGGCGAAGATTACAGAAAATTATTTTGACCCAAATCACGTTTTTCCGCATAATTCTGGAATGTCAAATATACGATTTGCCGCATCCATCGCCTGCGCCCTTGCCCTCGCCGGATCCGTCGCCCTCGCCCAGGACAAGGAAAAGAAAACGCCCATCGACGTCAGCAAACTGCCGCCGGCTTCGACGAAGACCGGCGTTACCTACGCGGCTGATATCCAGCCTATTTTCGCGAAGTCCTGCTATCCATGCCACGGCCCGAAAACGCCCAAACCCAAAGGCAAACTCCGCCTGGACACTTTGGACTCTGTCATGAAAGGAAGCGAAGACGGCGCGGTGATTGTTTCCGGCGACAGCGCCAAGAGCGTGTTGGTCGGCGATGTCGCCCATGCCGGCGACGAGGACGATTTCATGCCGCCGCCCAAGAACAAGGGGCGCATTCCGCCGCTGACCGCCGCGCAGATAGGACTCATCCGCGCGTGGATTGACCAGGGCGCGAAGTAAGCCGGCCGCGGAGCAGACGCATTTGGATTGCCGCTTTGGAGTGCGGCGGCTTGCCGCCGCTTTCGTGAGCCCGAGCGACCGGCGCCAGGAGTCGCGTGCAAAGCGCGAGCAAGCTCCCGCACTCCCAAAACTGAGCGCCTTTCGGAGACGACGCGCGACGAGTCGGTTGACCACGGGGGGCGGTAAGATTAGGGTCTCATTGTGACCGCGAAGCTGAGCAGCAAAGGCCAGATCGTCATACCCCTTGAGATACGGCGATCAAACCGGTTGAAAGCCGGAGACCAGTTGCGATTTGAGCAGACAGAGCGTGGGATTCTGCTGCGCAAACCGCGCAAGTCACGACCCCAGCTTGTCAGCGATGTCGGGTTGCTTGTGCTGGCGCCGCCCAAAGGAACGCCGCCTGTAACGAGCCGGATGGTCAAAAGACTCGAAGCCGAGTTGCCGTGACGCACTTGCTGGAGACCAACCTGCTGATTGCTCTTGGTTGTTCGTCGTTCCGAGGGCATGAGGTTGTTTGACAAGGGTTCGCATGCGCCAGGTTTATCTTGATAGCCAGTCGGCGACGCCGGTTTTGCCCGAGGCGCTGGAGGCGATGCGCCCGTTTTTCGCCGAGGAATTTGGCTCCGCGTCTTCGTTGCACCATTACGGAGTCCACGCCCGGGACGCGCTGGCCCGGGCGCGCGAGCAAGCAGCGGCGCTGGTAAACGCGGAGTCGCCGGAGGAAATCATCTTTACATCGGACGGCACGGAGTCCAGCAACCTGGCTGTCAAGGGTGTTGCCTGGGCGAACCAACGGCGCGGCAACCATATTGTGAGTGGCGCCACGGAGCATCCGTCCGTGCTCAATTCCATCGCATTTTTGGAAGGGCAGGGGATCCGATGCTCGCGAATCGGCACGAACGCCGAGGGCATCATCGATCCGCAACAAATTCGCGCGGCGCTGACCGACCAGACGATCCTGGTAGCCGTCCACCATGCCAACCACGACATCGGCGCTATTCAGCCCATTCGCGAAATCGGTGAAATCGCGGGTGAGCGCGGCATCGATTTTTATGTGGACGCGGATGCGAGCGCAGGCTGGCTGCCGGTCGATGTCCGGCAACTGGGCGCGACGCTGCTTTCGTTTTCGCCGCATCGCCTTTGTGGCCCGAAGGGCGTTGGCGTTCTCTATCGCAACCGTCGGGCGAGGATCACGCCGCTGCTTCACGGCGGGGAACAGGAGAGCGGGCGCCGCGCCGGGGTCGAGAATATTCCGGCCATTGTCGGGGCCGGCGTCGCGTGCGAAGCCGCCGCGCGTGAATGGCGCCAGAGAAGCGCCCACGTTTCCGAATTGCAGCGGCAATTCTGGAACGGCTTGAAAGCGTGCGTGCCGCACATTCGCCTCAACGGGCCCGAGCCTGGACCGTTGCGCGCCCCGGCCAATTTGAACGTCTCATTTGAATCAATCGAGGGCGAGGGGCTCGCGCTTTTATGTGACATGAACGGGATCGCGATTGGCGCCGGAACCGCGTGCGTGAGCAAGGCGCTGCGCATTTCGCCCGCGTTGAGCGCCATCGGCCTTGACGCAACGTGGGCGCAAGGCGCGGTGATTTTCTCGCTCGGCAAGGATAACACGGCCGAGGAAATTGATTACGTCCTGGGCGTTCTTCCCAAACTGGCCGCCCGGCTTCGCAGCCTGTCGCCGGGCTGGCGATGACCGTGGTTTTGAAATTCTCACAATCGGTTGACATGCTGGCTATTGCCGTGGAAGATCGGTGAAAACCATGCGTCCTCCGCCGACTGTCTTTTCGCTGCGGGCGATTCTCACGCTGGCTGTGGCGTCGCTTTCCGCAGATGCCCAGATCTACATTAATTATGGGAATGGAATAGGCGAGTTCAGTGCTTATGGCGTGCCCATCAACACCGGGCTGATTACGAGTCTGAACCAGCCGCAAGGGTTGGCCATCAGCGGCTCGGACCTGTTCGTTGTCAGTTACGGAAGTTCAAGAATTGGCAAGTATAGCCTTGCGGGGACGGTTGAGAACGCAGCCTTGGTCACCGGCCTCGACGGACCGGAAGGCGTCGCCGTCAGCGGGACCAACCTGTTCGTGGCTAACTACGCCAACGGGCAAATTGGCGCGTTCTCCACTTCCGGCGCGATCGTCAACCGGTCCCTCTGTACGCTCTCGTTTGGAGTTGATGGCATTGCGGTCAGCGGGACAAATCTGTTTGTCACGGATACCAGCCATAATAGAATCGGCGAGTACGCCACGTCAGGGGCGACAGTCAACGCCTCGCTGGTTTCAGGGTTAGCGGGGCTCGGCGGTCTGGCCGTCAGTGGAACCAACATTTTTGTGGCGGTCCTCTCGGCCGGCACGGTCAACCAGTACACCACTTCGGGAGCAATCGTAAAGGCGCCTCTTATCTCCGGATTAAACCAGCCCAACGGAATCGCTGTCAGCGGCAATTTGCTCTATGTATTCGATTTTCAGGGTCATTTGGGCCTCTATACGACGGGAGGCGTTCGAGTGAACACAAACCTCATTGCGGCGCCGGCGGCAGATTATGGCTGCTTCGGGATCGCAATCCAAGGGCCCACAAATTCACCGCCGGGCCTCGGGGCTGCCGCTTCTCAAACCAACATCGTCATCTCCTGGCCGACCAATGCTCCGGCCTATATGTTACAGGCCGCCTCGGATCTCCCCGCGTCCTCCTGGTCCTATGTCACCAACACGCCCGTGGTTTCAAACGCCAGCTACAATATCAGCCTTCCGCCTGGGAGGAGCGCCCAGTTCTTTCGTCTTCGGTCGATCAATTAGCCGCTTGGGTCCAGCGCGCGATCACTTTTATCTTTCAACTTTCAACCCGAGCCCTTAAGACCGTTGGCGCATGAGCAAGAACACGAGCCTGTCGCGCTACCCCCGGCTTAATCCTCGGCCCATCGCGAAGGATGAGTCCGCGGCGGATTTGATTGACGGCGCATTTCTCGCGTACAACGGCGGCCGCCTGCGCGAAGCGGCGCGGCTGTTGAC
>Ga0265338_10004180_pt1 | contig 19697 bp, 39 predicted proteins | sample 42126metaG_FD_193579 | JGI IMG/M metagenome (GOLD analysis project Ga0265338, IMG submission 193579) | Rhizosphere microbial communities from Carex aquatilis grown in University of Washington, Seatle, WA, United States - 4-21-26 metaG | ecosystem: Host-associated > Plants > Roots > Rhizosphere...
CCATATGCGCCAAATGGTGTAAACCGCTTTCTTTATCATACGTCTCGCCTATAATCCAGGCTGTTAAATGGCGACTGCATGATCCGGCAAGCTTCATCCACGGCATTCCACATTTATAATTCCATTGGCCATACTTCTTAGCTCCGAAGTCCCCTACTCTTGCCACTTCGGAAAGTCCCGCCATACCTAGAACAAATTGAATACCCGGTTTTCCATCGTCGAAGTGCTTAGCTTCATTCATCTATTGTTACCGCCTTTAGTATCTTTTCCAATAGTAGTATAACTGCCTGTTCAAACTGAGTAAGCTTATTAAACTCTTCTATTCTCATCTTCACCTCCGGCGGCCTTGGGCGGTTGTTTTTGGCGGACGTGTTTATCTTCAAAATTGTCATTGTCACAACAGTAGCCCAATAATGGCGCGGGGATGGGCTTTGTGAATTGAGCTATACCACAGTCGCACTTCCAAAAATGTTCGTGCTTTTTCTCCCTCTCGGGCTGGAAGGCGGAGATGGGCACTTGCTGGACCCATCCACAGGCGGTGCAGTTGTCGCAACGAACAGAATCCACGCAATCATCAGATTTACAGAGCGGGCAGATCACCAACAGATTGTCGGTCATTAAAAAACCTCTCCATTCTCAGATCTTTTTTCTTCCTCATAGGGAGCTGTGATGCGTCTATACACCTCCATTGACAGACACGATAGCACACCGGCAACTGCGTTAAGCGTTGTATAGCTGACCCCGTTCATAGCAATAAAAGATTTTATGTGTTGACTTAACAAATAGTTTAATTCTCCTGCTTTTGTTGGTTTTCTGCCTTCCTCTAAACTTTGCCTTAGACCGCGTTCGATGTATGGCGTATAGATACCCTCCGTTGATATGTGCGATTGGCGTGACAATTAGCACAAACAATTTCACACTTTTCGACTTCTGCTTTAATTGTTTTAATCGAATATTGGGAACTTAACATTTGTGATACGTGGTATTTCTTGTCCTTCAAATGATCAAACTGCATTATCCAAGTAGGATAACTAATACCACAATCCGCACAGGGGCGGCTTTTTGCGTCTAAAATTAACTGTTTATTCTCTTGTAATCGTTTTCTTACCCCTTTATTGATTTGGTCTTTAAACTGTTTATAATAAAGTCTATGTTTAATTTTACTGCACACTTTACATTGGCTATTCTTATAAACTCCTCGAATAGTTAAATCATGTCCTCTAGAGCAGAAACTCAATTACAATTTCTCCTTTAGCGCTTTAACTGCCTCTTCGACTGTCGGAAAGATTCCGTCCACTAGGATGTTGGTAAACCCCATTTTAAGGCCGACACTTCGCTCCGGCGCTACGATATAAACGGGTATCTGCCTGTGATAGACGGCAAACGCCATTTCCCAGGCCGCCCCGTCGGACATACGGTCCCCATTGATATTTAGAACAGACCGGCTTGCCGCAACAGCTCCTAAATCTTTCTTCACATACCAGTCCATTTTCTCTTTATTATAGGCTGTGCTTATAATATGTCCGGGTTTAAATCCCTCTAACTCTTCGTCAGCAGCCGGGCAATAGAAGGTGAGGCCGGCTTTCCGTAAGAGTCCATGAGCTATATAGCGCTCTTTTAGAACTTCGCTAACTTTACGCCCTGTCATAGCCCCGGCTAAATACACATCATATTGACTCATAGTTTACGCTCCACAGTTACAATAGTGTCATTATGGTGTAAGCCGTGTGCTACTAAAAGAATTTCAACGATTTCAAAGCCTCTTTTTTTCCCAAACCCGTTAGAATTCCAGCCAAAGGAGATACCAAGTCCCCCTTGTTTAATCTTCTTTCCTAAAGGATCTAGCACTCTAGCGTAGAAATTATACGAAGTGTCCAGAGATGTAGCTTTTTTACCTAAAACTTTGTAATGCTCACTTACCTGTCGATATGAATACGGAGGGTCGAATAGTACCCCATTAAGTCCTTCCGGCACTATTTCAGCGAAATCTTTAGCTTCTAAATGATATTTTGTAGGTCTATCCGGATTATGATCGTTTGTATATTCAGCAGGACTATTAAATCCGCTAAAAGGGTCTGCCCATCCGTCCGAAGATATAACATATTGAGATAGCAATTTTTTAATAGGCGCTATAGTAAATGTATGAGCCGATGCCGTAGCAAAAGTTCTTGTCATTATCACTTTAGATCACCTCAATCTGACCTGTGCCGTTACACTCAGGACAATCGTCAGTAACGCCGTCCTCACAATCTCCTATGTCGATATAGCCAAATCCGCAGCAAGACCCGCACTCTTCGTATATCAAGTCACTCATTAGAACCTCTTTATTTTGTAATATGCTTTCAAATCTCTTAAGCGTTTGCATATGATACAAAGTCTCGATTTTCCGTTGGATGCTGTACTGCTAATCTGGTATCTCGTATTTGTTTTTGTATATGGATGTCCATTTACACACACTGTTTTTAATAACCCGTTTAAACCTCGCTGCATATTTATTTTATGCGAAACAATTTCTAAGTGTTGTGGATTAACACAGGCCCTATTACGGCATAAATGATCTAATTCATAACGAATCGGTATCGGCCCTTTAAAAACTTCATAAACTAGTCTGTGTGCCCATCGGTCTTTTCCGTTCCAACAAATACGACCATAACCACTGGGACTCTTGCGCTTCTGCCAAAGAATGCAATTAGTCGTCATAAGAGCACATGCTATGTCTAAAGCTGTCTTGATCTACTTCATGCGGCTTTGAAATGGCATAATTAACCTTAGACGGCACTTCATGCCATATCGAATAGGCAGTATACTTAACAATATCATCTTCTCTAAACGGTTGATTACAGATAGGGCAGTACATTTCCATGATTTAGTTTAACAGATTAACCCCGCTTTGTCAAGGCCTAAAGTTCCACCATTTTATAAGGATTGTTCATCAACCCGAAATGCACTAGGCCCTTTGGCCCGCAATCATTCTTATCGAGGTTGCCTACAATCTCCGTCATCTCCGGTGTGACTCTTGTCTCAGATAGGAGAAGTACCCGGCTACTAGCTTGTTCTATAGTGCCGGAGCCCTTTATCATAGACATACGCGGAGTAACTTTTTCACCTGATTTGAGATCAATCCAATCGGCGCTTCTATTAAGTTGAGCGGTAACAATTCCTGCTGTATCATATTTCCGTCGAAGATAGTTGAGACCCTGCATGAATGCGCCAAGTTCTCTTTGCTCTTCGGAAACGTGATTGATATGGTCAAACACGAACAAGTCCGGCTTAATTTCATTTATCGCTTCCTCGACTTTTTCAATGTTTGGCGCAAAGCTGTCGCATACATAGAGAGCGTGTTTACTAAATTCTGTGTTGTCAGATAACGTAGCGATGTACCTAGTCCAAAATTCGGTATAGGGCGTTTCTGTACTAAAGATGAGTACTCTTTTACCAGTTTCGCAGAGTGTTCTAGCGACTCCAATAATCCAATTAGTTTTGCCCGTTCCTGTTCTCGCAGCGACCGTGAGCAAACGGCTGCTCTTGAGGCCGCCTTTGAGCATTTGGTCGAGCTTGGCATAACCGGTACAAAGAGTTGATTCCCCATCTGCGCCTTCTCTATCCAACTGTAATTGTTCGAATTGCTTGAGGCTGTCTGGATTTGTGGGGGAGTGTATGAGCAAACTCCCATCGCCTCGTCGATACTCCGCATCAGTTCCACTGTTGTTCTGTTGTCTGTTTTCGAGCCTCGGAGAGGCGGAGTAACGTTCCCACACGTTACGGATTTTGGCTTCCAAATGGCCTTCATCAGCTCCCACTTTCTGCATATGGGGCTCCAAGAGTACCAAGCAATCGGAGCTACTATAACCGTCGCGACGCATCCTACCAAGAACTGAAGTAATAGTATTGTCGATGTTCCCATCTTTCATTTCCTCCAAGGCTTTAGCAATCCAGCCTTCTTCTTTTTTAATAATAGTTGTAGGTTCTGTCTGCTTCGTCCCGTCTAAAAATATAGTCGGAAAACTTGGTAAGTTCTGTACGGTATTTACAGTAATGCCTTGCCCTACCCACCGATACCTTCTTCCGCTTTCGTGTATTGACGGAGGGGCTACGACGTACCCGCCTTCTCCTCGAATATCTATTCCTGGATGTACTCGTACGGAGCTTGCGACGTGAGCGCTTGCGCGAAACCATAAATGTTTACCTTCCCCCGTTATACTTACCAGCGTCGATGAGAGGCCGAGTTTCTTTGCTTCTGCTATTCCTTCTGGCCCGTCTAAGTCCACAACTGCAACCCCGCTTATCGAACCCGTCACAATTCCTATATTGGCATCGGGGGTCCGCGTGAACCAGGCCGTTATTTCGCTTTCGGTTGCCCTTCTTTTTTGAAACTCTGTCCAAGGAATTAGTGGCTCTTTTCCCTTTGGGCGCAAAGGAATTACCGAGAATCCAAGTTTTAAATATTTTAAAGCAAATAAAAGCATTCATGCTCCCCTCAGTCGTTCAAGAAATGATACATTAACATTGAGGCGTTCCACGCCTCTGCATACGCCGGTAAATAATATCCTTTAAGCTGTATCTCCGGTGTCTTATCTAGCTTCTTCTCTCGGCGTATAATCAATCCCCACTTAGCTTCAACGCCGTAACATTCTTTAAGCAATAGAGAATATCCATAGAGCTGTAAAGGATGTAGCACATCAATCTTACTCTTAATCTTTAAGTCCTCAATCCATACATCTGAAGTTGTAGGTGTCTGTTGATCGCTTTTAACTTCTTTAGCCCAAAACGTCTTTCTTTGCTTCTCCCAAAAGGGAACAGAGAATGTCCCGGCTCCGTCTAGCGTTCCCCCAAATTCTTTACCCGTCATCTTTAGCTCTATTCCTTCTGTTCCGTCTGAGAGCTTCAGCGGCTTGTAGCCAGAGTCTTTGTAGAACTGCGCCACCGGAGCAAATACAGAGGCTTGATATTCCGGTACACCTTCCTCAAAACTTTCGCCCCGCAGGAAGGCTTCACGTAGTTCATGTATGTCGTGTCCTAAGTCAGCGGCTTCTTTGTAGTAATCTTGCGCGGCTTTAGCACAGCAAACATCTTCTTTACCATGTAGCCCCTTGCATATCCACTGTTGGAACCCGGACATATCCTTAGCGAATATGGAAGGTATGGCGCTCACCGAAGGTATTTTTTGTCCTTCTGTATTTAAATGTTCAACATGGCTCATGGTTTATTCCTTATGGAAGCTTGATAACGCTTACAGGCTGCGCTAGGATTACGCCTATTAGCTAACTGTTCTTTTCTAGTAGCCCATCTACAATTATTGGGTTCATAATCGCCATCATTATCAATCCTATCTAATGTTTTACCTTCAGGTCTTATTCCCATATCTTCTAAGAAATAGGGAAACCAATGCCACGCCTGACATACTTTAATACCTCTTGCCCCATACCATCTATACTGGCGAGTATTTGGATTATAGCAACGTTTTTTCATGTGTTCCCAACTTGTATATGTACGACTCCGACAAGGAGCTTTATAACCTTTGTGGTTTTTATTCCAATCTTTAAAATAATTCGGATTGGCTAATCGCCATTTAAGATTAGCTAAATTATGCGCTTTTCGGCGTATTTCTGTTAACATACTCTAATCCTTTATCAGCTAGTTTAACCGCTTCGTCAAACAAAGTTTCTAAACTAACTACAGGAGCTAATGCGATAAAGCTAGCCTGGATCAGCCCTTGACGAGAGATTCTTTCATCTTTTCTATTCCAATCTTCTTTAGACATGCTGTTGTCCGGAGCCTTTTCTTTGTTGAACTTCGGTGTAAAGCGCTTTGCCCTATCTGAATCGACATTAGGCTTTGCCTCAGTCGCTGCCTTCGGCGTTTCAACCTTCGGAGCATCGACTTTAGGGCTTCGTGCAACGATCTTATTCAAATACTCTTTGCCTGAATCAGACACAAAGTACTCAGCTTCAAACTCTGCGCCGGGAACAACTCTAGCCTTATCGGCCTCTGTGATTTGTTTGCTATAGTTAACATAACGTCCGTTGGCCTTAAAGCCATACTTCGATAACTCTTCTACTTTAACCTTCACGACTGTCGTCTGACTCATTTTATATTTCTCCTTTATATTCGTACTGTAATGCCCACACCGACATGTTGTTGATGGTCATACGTAATTCCTAATCTCATATTGTCCCATACGTTATAGCTAAGCACTGCGAACATAACAGTACTGGCGCCGCTTCCCCCTGCCGCACCTAAGCCTAAGTCCAGGCGCTTCCAATACAGCCCGTCAAGTCCCGCACCGAACCGGAGCTTATCTGCGAATGTTGCTCCTACAAAGGGAGCATGTTCCAATCCAAACTGCGGAGACGTTACACTAACGTTTCCATTTTTAAGTACGTCTATGGTTGACAGCCGATCCGGTAGCGTCAGTGTCTTATGCCCGGCGGCCGTTACAATCGTGATGGTATGTTTAACCGGGTTAATCAAGATTTGTTCTTTATCAGCCGGCGGCAATACTGGCGGAGCCGTGTTAATGATTCCGTTCGGATGTGTCTTAACGAGTAGCCATAGGCCGCTCATCATTACGACAAAGGCTAATAGTTTATAGCGTAATTTCATTAGCGTGTTATCTCCATGATAAAAATATAAATCCTATAACAGATGTAATCTAGTATACTCATACTTGCATCTTCCTGATGCGCTCGGCGATGACATTTAGAAGCCCTTGGATTGTTTCGATAGATGATCCAACTTCTAAAACAATCCCCGCCGCCTTCTCAGTCGCGGCGTTCCAGACTTTCTGTTTGTCATCACGGAATTTCAATACGGCTTCATCGCATCCTGCTTTATACGCCTCCGCTTGCGCCTCTTCGATTTGGGTGGCGATCTTCTCGATAACAAATTTTCTATGCTCTGACTCTGGATTCGAGCAATCGCAGGTTAAAGCGTGTATTTTCTCCGCCTGTATTTTAGCGTCCATTCAATAAACCTCCGCGCCAGGCTTCTAACTACCCGCCAATCCATGTGTCCCGACTCAATTTCCTCCAATAGACTAGCTGATGCACTACAAACTCTCTCCGCCGCTTCCATTCTCGCGAGGAGAGCTTTCAATTTATCCGGATCGACTCTTAGCCGTTCATAATCAGCTTTAATGTGCGACTTCCATTCGGCTAAATCGTCGTCGGTGAAGGTCATGGTTTTGACTCCTTCAGAGTTCTTCAATTTTTGTAACTGAAAGTCCATCGACTATTAAACCTTCTGGGACATTGGCTCCCTCGATAACAGTTTCATCGATTAATCGAAATGGCAAACCACCAAGATTTATCAAAGTACCTGCCGGAAGAACAAATTGACGGTATTTCATCTACTCCCCCTTCGCCTGAGACGGCTTGTTATGTTTTCCACAGTAGCACTCTACACTTGTACAAATTGGCTTATCAATATCAGACTTTTTTGATAACTGCATATGCCAAGCCGCATCGTCATAGCAAGGGTCTTGTTTGCAATTCTTATGGACACATTTCATTTATTTTCCTCCAATATTTGTAGCCGCAAAGGCCGCGACACAAGAGCTATAAGCCCCGGCTTCTGCCATTGTTATAGCCGGATGATGGAAGGCGGCTAGCATAAGCCTAACAATAATGCCCGTAGTAAATAAAGCTAACCAAGTGTCACCATGCAGGTCGATCAACGACTGTAAGTAGTCTATAAAATTCTTCATAGCGTATCCTTTAATTCAGCTTCCAAATCCCTGAGCTCGTTTTCTATCGCTTCTGCTCTTTGTACAAGCGTCGCAGATTGCCGGTCTAGATGGTTTGCTTCTTCCATTAAACTTGCAACACAGCTTAGAATAAATGTCCGCTGAATTTCTAATGAACTGATGGAAGCCCGTAGAGAATTAATTTTACTTGCACTCATTGTCGAATCTCCTCTCCCTATCCCATACCAGTACAATAAACTCTCCGTCTCTGAATGGTTTAACAGCAACGCCTGAATTAGTGACAAACAGTTTAGCCGCTCTTTTTTTAGCTTTCTTCTCGTCTGTAAAAATCTCGTCTAGGTTCCAGGTCTTCACTCTGTTTGCCGTGGCGTTCAATAGTTGGGTTGTCGGTATCATTTATATTTACCCTCTTTAGGTTTAGGTAGATACGTCACGCCGGCATCTGGCGCATCGGCACACTCTTGATAGACGCTGGCGCGTCCTTGCTCATAGCCTAGCTTATAACATAGGTGACTAATTGTTAAGCCCATGACTGTAACTTGAATTGAGAGCAATATAATTGTCCACTTGCTTAGATTATCCACCGTGCGTATCCTGGTAGTTTATAATTGTTTCGTTGCAGTCTTCACAACGCCAAGTAGTTTCGCCTTGCTCTTCATTGATAAAGGTTAAACGATGTTGATCGGGTTTACAAGGACTCATTGTTTATCTTCTCCTCCCGTGCTAGTGTTTCTTCGGCTTCACAGTAGATACAAACCCAGTGCTCGCCGTCTATTAACTGAGCTTGACAATCAATGCAGTAGCCCGGTTTAGAGGTCATGATATTCTCGTTTCAATAGTTTGTAAGTTCCCATGTTACCTTTAACAAACTTTTTAACTCGTTGCTCAATGGCATGTAGATGCTTCGATACGCCTTGCTGAGTTATCGATAGCTTCGCCGCTATCTGGTCCTGCGTCATCTTGTCGTAGTTCCACATCTCCCATACTTGCATCTGTGTCGGTGTCAGATACTTCAAAGCTTCTCGCAATAATAGAATCTCCGGGCAAGGATGCTCGCTTCGCTCGTCATAATCTTTTTCTGCAAACTGATTATAAAACTTAGGACTAGAGTCTATACTATTTTTGATGCGCTTCATACTTAGTTCTCCTGCCATTCGCTGTCTGGTATTACACTAGCGCGGTCCATCGAAGATATTTCGACTGACGAATCATAGTCACGTGCTTTGTTATCTTCTGTCTGTGTATCTGTTCTGCATTCATCACATACAAAAAATTTCAAGGCTAATCCAATCGCTGAAAGAGTCGCATTACGCCCACACCGTGTACACTCTTTGGTTTCCATTTGCATTACCCCTTTCATGCTATAGTCCATTTGACAACCTAACTGTAACAAACCGCTGTTTTGATGTGTCATGCGTAACAGTTTGATGAGGGCAAATAACCCTAAGATTACGATATTCCGGGTTTGATTCTAGCCATTTTACATGGCGTTTAGATCTCGCATGGTAGTACATCGCTTCCAGTTTGAGTAATTCATTTGTCATATCCATTCCTCCTGTGATTTAATGATCCGGTCTAATTGTCTTTGAAAGCATTTCACACACCGGCATGCGTCTAAATGTTCTGCTTCATTTGAACTGCTGATGATAAACGGCGCCAGCCAGGTTAACTCGGCCTCATTAACAATTTGAGCTTTAGTACGTCCTGAGACATTTCTGTGATTAACGGCAACGGCTCTATCTCTTGATTCTAGGGCCAAATGCCTATGAGATGAGCTTAGATGTTCTTGGTAGTCTTGCCATACGTTAAAACCTATTTGGCAATGAGGGCAGATATGAGCCATATTAGTAACCTCCCATGATGAGACAGATAAACAGAAACAAGAACCAAAAGGGCGCAATTAAATAAGCCATTAGATTAGCTCCAATTCTTTCAGGCCCCGAATTGTGAATGTCGGGAAGCCTAAACTGTAGTTATACCCGGGTAGTCTAGGTTCAATGAGATTCCATATCCGAGGACTCTCCGGATCTCCAAGGCATAAGTTACCGAGATATACCAGTTTAATAGTCATCGACTTGGAACCGTAAACGTTGATTGATTATACATGTTATCTCCCTTCCGCTTTGGCGATGGCTTGCATAGCCTGTGTAATGTCTCTAACACCTCTAGGACTCTCGAAATGTGGATATCTTTCCCCTGCATGCTCTACTAATATTTTCAATGCTTGCAACAGCTCCTCATGCGAATTACGCAAGCGTTCATTCTCAGCAGTTAACGCTTCGAATGTGTTAACGGCGCGGACGATGAGGGCGGCGTCTGCCATTTGTTCCTCGTAAGAACGACCGCCCATTTTTGGCAATGCGAAGAGAGCATTTCCTGACATATCATCTATCCAGATTGTTTCCTTTGTCGGTTTGTCGTTTAGTGTATTCTCTGATATGTACCACGGCGTCGGCGTGTGGGAATACTTAGCTTTTAATGTCTCTTGTTCTTTAAACCATTCAGCAGAACCTACTTTTTTATTATGTTTACCGCAATAACATTCGACTGTGGTGCAGATGGGTTTCGGTTCTTTTCGAGTTTTCATGTTACTTCACCTCCGAGATTAAAGAGTCAAAGTATTCTTGCGACATTGTTTTAATATTAGAATCTAGGAGAAATGATCCAAAGAATTGCTTAATATGCCTTGTCGTTGTGCTAGACCATTTCTTATCTGTTTTCATAAATGTATTTCCTATTCCGTCTTTCCATGCTTTAAGGGCTACTGGTGTCTTATAGCTAAATAGTACTTCCGTTCCGTCATTCAAGGTTAAGACATTCATATTGTTGCTTATCGGTGTTAGGTTCATTGTGTAATCTCCTTTTTGTCCGGGCTGTTCTGGACATTACAAGTCTAACAGGAGTTAAAAGATTTTGCAATAGGTCTAAAGACTCATTTATAAACCGGCGCTTAAGCTACGGCATAGCACATATATAAAGGCATCATAGACTTAAGCTTAAGTTTAAGCTTAAACTTAAACGACGTTAAAGACAGCGAAGCTGTCTATTTAAATTAAACTTAAGCTTAAGCTTAAACCCCTACTATCTCTTTAAATAAAATCTCTTCTTTCCCCAAGCCTAGAGGCCCACGCCACACCAGGCCGACATGACTTTAACAACCTGAATAGGCTGTCAAACGGACTATAGTATGACAAAGCCATGATAAACAGACCTTTAAGCTAAGCTTAGGCCCAACTATTAACGTCATGGATTCTTTTGTTCCCAACAGCAGTTTTTTAGAGAAGGCGGAGTACGACGAGACGTCTAGAACAATGACTATTACGTTTAAGACGGGTAGTCAAACGAAGTATTTATACGTCTTTCCAAGTACATGGCTAAGCTTTAAACAAAGTCCTGACCATTCAAGTTACTACGCCAAGGGCGTGAAAGGTCATTTAATGTCTGTTCCAATTCAAAGACGTAATGTGGGTAAACAGCAATCTACACCGTTACATCAACATAAATTAAAGAGAGGGCTTAATAATGGCAAACGAACAGCAAACAATGGCATCCACACAGCCGGAAGCGTCCAGCGTGCCTTCGATGGCGCCGCTAGACGAAAAGGCACAGCTTAAACAGCTTTTGAGTGAAGCACGTAATACAAAAGACGTTTTAGATGGATTTATCGGTGCTATTCGTGGTGGACGTTTTGATGGTGGAGCTATGATGAGTCTCGCTAAAGGACTCGCGTTTCTGGACGCAATACGCGGACAGAATATTGCCCATATTAAGAACTTGCAAGAAAGGGTTGAAAAATAAACATGAATCTATTCAATAAACCTTCTCTGTTTAAACCAAAACATGATTTGAATTACACGTTTGTCATTCGCCGTGTCGCTGATGGTAACTTTAAGAACCTATGGCAATTAGAAGTTAAGACACCGAGTGACGTTGATTTTGTTGAGGTTGTTGACGCTGACAGCCTTTCAACAGTGTTAGGCAAGATTAGTTTGGTGTTTGAGGCTGAAGGTCTTTAATTATGATTAGATCTATCATTGCATGGCTTAATAAGCGGTTTCCTGAGGTTCTAACAGTTACTAAAGCTGATTATACACAACTGCGTGAGGAAGTCGCCGGCTACAATGTCATGTATCAAAACATGACTCAGATGGAGCAGAAGCTTGCTGGCATTGAAAGGCGTCTTCAAACCCTAGAAAATGTTCAAGGCTTTGTTAACAGTGGTAAAGGGTCGTTTAAGCTAGAAAGATAACATGCTAGATTCTGAGACCTATGCTTTTTTGAAGTGGCCCCAGGATAAGTTGACGCTCAAGCAATTGAGCCTAGACGAAAAGATATTTTGGTTTGCCTCACAGGATCCTCGAAGTGTTATATACCTAGCTCAAACGCCTGATTTTAAGAAGTTTTGGTATAGGCATTACATTCTGCCATTGAAACTTAAACGATTTGCTTATAAAATCAAGTCGTTTTTAACTAAGGATTTATTTTAGTGCCTTTATTTAAACCGGGAAACAATCAGAATCCAGTTGGTAGACCAAAAGGCGCTAAAGATCACTCATGGGCTAAGGTTGGGTTCTGGTTCAATGAACTCAAATTAAGTTGGCCTAAGCTTACGGATAACCAAAGGGCGCATTACAGTGTGGAATTGATGAAGATGTTAACCTCCAAGCTTAAACAGCTCCCAGTCACCCCGGAAGAGTCAGCCTTAAATATTGAAGAAGCAATGGCTGAGCTTAAACGAATCGAAGCCAAATCTAAACCTGATGTGAAGCAAGCTTAACCTGGGCCTTTAGGCCTATGCTATCCGTCTTTCAAGTCTATGGGCAAGGGAGAAGACGATCTATGACTAGCACCCAGATTTTAAAATCCTTCGCATAAATAGATTTGATTTAGACGGTATGCTATCACTTTTTTGATAAGCCGGAGTAGCTTAAATTTTTTCGTATTGATTTTTAGAGGGTACCTGATTTGCCCCATTTAACTTTTCGGACGCATAAACTAATATGAATTTAGATTTCAATGATCCGAAAATCAAAGCCGCCATCAAGTATGCATGGACAAAAGGGCGTTTAGACTACCGGCTACGATGCTCCCAAAGGGCCATTAAAGAGGCTTGGGAGGCTTCAAAAGTTTCAAGCCGTAAGTTTTATATAAACTCCACCCGGAGGCTCGGGAAGAGCTCTTTCCTGCTTCACCTGATGGTGGAGGAATGCATTAAGAAGCCTAGGGCGAGATGGGCCTTTTTCGCCCCCGTTAAAGACGGGCTGTTAGATTACATAGAGCCTATCATTGAAAAGACTTTAGAGGACTGTCCTGATGAACTTAGACCCAAATTCGACAAGAACCGATTCATGTTTGTGTTTGGAAATGGTTCCAGTGTACTCTTCCGGGGATCTAATAACCAACAACACCGAGTTAGACGCGGTTTGGACTTGGACGGGGCGGGTGTGGATGAGGGACGGGACGTTGATGACCTTAAGGATTTAATTGATTCGGTTATATTTCCGGCGTTGTTTAGTAGCAATGGCTATCTCATCCTATCTTCTACACCCGCCGATAGTTTTAGCCATGATTTATATAGTTATTACAGCCTCGCAGAAGTGGAGGGATGGCTATTCGAGTGCGATATTAACAAAGCAGCAGAGCTAGACCCGGAGGACTTCCCGGCAGACCGTATAGCCGAATGGAAGAAAGAAACAGCCAGAGATGATGTGTGGCAGCGTGAATATCTCTGTAAATGGATTATCGATTCGACGCGTATTGCCGTACAGGAATGGAAAGCTGAATTTGTCACAACGTATAAGAAAGACATATTCTATCAGTTCTATCATCATTATATCGGCATTGACTGGGGTAGCAAGGACTTTACCGCCCTCATCTTTGCCACTTGGGATTTTAAAAGAGCTAAACTGGTTGTGGAAGGAGAATTAACTTTTAGTGGCACTGCGGTTAGGTCAGACAAAATAGCAGACGCCATTAACATAATGAAGTTAAAGCTATGGGGCGAAGACGCAAGTGTCTACAGGATGATTTCAGACAGCGCGGATCCTATTCTGATTAACGAATTAAATGGTCATCCCGGCATGAATTGTACGCCGGTCTATAAAGAAAAGTCATTAGAAGCGATGTTGAATCAATTTAGAATATTAGTAGGGACGGGGAAGATTGAAGTTTCAAACACCTGTCCTATGACTCTTTCTAACTTAAAGAGCGCTGTTTGGGACAAGACCCGCACAGCCTTAGATAAAGACCCATATAATCATCACTTTGATCATTTGATGGCTTTAGTCTATTTAACGAGAGGATTGGTACCGAACGAAAACCCAATCCCTAAAGATTTTGGAATTGATGGCACTAGGATTATAGACCTCAATTTTGATAAGAAGGGCGGTAAGTCCCTTGGGGCGCAAGCCCTAGAAGATGCTTACAAAAAGGTTCATAGGAGAATTTAAAATGGCCGAACTAGTTAGTTGTCAGACCTACACGAATGAATGTCCTTTGTGTGGCCGTACAGCACATCAAACGACATTCTGCACCCAAGAAGTTATAATCGAAGCCGGACGTTTTAGCTACATGATCGATCATAGAGAGCTAAGAGCTGCCGGACCGCACGTACTATAAACAGGAGAGAATATACATGAACTATAGCGAATCAGTTATCGGAAGTGCAAGAGCGGCCCAGGACGCGAGTGCTACCGGCACATCGACCCAAACCATTCTTTTAGTTACAGCGCAGAGAGCTATTTTGCTCGCGACCCTAACCCCGGCGAATACGTGTACCATGTCAGTATCTGGCGCGTCTTCAACGGACCTTCAAGTTCTTTTAGAGACGCTTCATACGTCGGGCTTTACGACCGATATTACGGGCACGACTCTAACAATTACTTGGTCGAAGTAAGGAGAATCTAAATGCCTTCAAATACGTTAGATGATTTATTTGTTAGCGTTGTTGCTGCTCACAGTCGTACATTAGACCATGCAGGAGCGCAGACGATATTTGTTAATGCTGTCGTAGCTGCTATCGAAACTGCCATTACTGCCGGAACCTATACAGCGACGATTGCGTTAGGATCTACGACCAGTGATATTATTCAGTGGGTTGTAGAACAATTAAGAAAATCAGGATATACAGTTTCGTTTTCTACAACGAATATTGTAGTTAGCTGGTAAGGAGCTTTACATGAACTCAAGTACTTCAGAAGCAGTTTGGCCCACGCCGGGAGCTTCCCATGAAACGGCTCTCCATATCGCTAACACTCAAGCGGCTTTAATCGCCCTTGTTGCTACCGGTATCTTGGCGGCTGTGTCCTCTGGATTGTTCACCGCTACGGTTTCGATGAGCGGTCAGTTGTCACAGGATGTTCAATATGTTGTTGCTTTGTTAAATCAAGGATCATATAGCGCACAGGTCACAGGTACGTCTTTAATTATAAACTGGTAATCGGAGTTTTAAATGTCAGGTATTGATAAGACCGACACAAATAAAGGTCCGATGCCAGAAAACTCGCAAGAGTATTACTGGACGAAACCCACCAAAGAATGTGTAGCAGATCTTTGGGACCGGATAGAAGAATATTATAATGAGATGCGAAGAACGGGGCGGTTAGCTCTGTACCGCAATTCATTTACTAACTTCTATGCCGGATGGATCTATAGAGCCTCTATGTACAAATCCGGAGAGATGGGCGAACTAACCCGTTCTTTCTGGAACCATGAGCGTAATATTCTTCTGCATATGAAGAGTAAAGTTACTCAGGACAAGATTAATTATAAGTCCTTGGTAATGAACTCGGATGCTAAGTCTGCTCAGAATAGAGAGCTGGTAGATGGACTCCTTCAGCATATTACAGAATCTAATTGTTATAAGTTAGATGAGAAGATAGACCAGTCAGTTGAAGATTCTGAAATTTTTGGCGAATCTTCTATTGCCGCTATTTGGAATAAAGCCAAAGGTCCTGTCTATATGCCGGGAATGCCTGAGATGGGTATACCGGATCAACATGAAGGAGACGTTGAATACTTCAATGTCACTCCGCTTGATTTGATTATCAATACCACATTGCAAGAAAGAAGTTTTGTAAAATGGAAGATTTGGAGACGTTGGGTTAATAAGTATGACATTGCTGCGGAGTATCCAGCACAGGCAGAACAACTCAAAGATTTAAGCGATACAGAAAGTACATACGGCACAAAGTTAGTGACATTGATCCATCACGACAATGAAACAATACCGATGTTCTATGCTTTCCATGAAGATACACCGGCAGTTCCAGGCGGACGGTTTCTTATGTTCGCCGATCCCACTACAATACTAGAGGACTCAACTCTAGAAGAGGCAGGTTATGTCGATGGAGAAGGTAAAGGCTTTATACCGGTATTTGATAACATTCCTTCAACGATGGCTGGATCTCCGTTTGGCTATACAGTGGCGTTCGATATCATACCACTCCAACAAGAACTCAACGAACTTGTTAGCGCGGTTACGACCAATAACATCAATTTCGCTACGCAATGCGTCATGGCTCCTAAGGGTTCAAATCTGCACTATCAAAACCTTGCCACCGGAATGACCTTTATTGAATGGGATCCGAAGATGGGTCCTAATTCAAAGCCGGAACCGTTAAATTTGCTGCATAGCGCTCCTGAGACGTATCAACTTATCGATAAGTTGATTCAGAATATGGAAGTGTTAGCCGGGGTGTCAGCCCTCGACAGAGGCGTTCCCAATCAGTCCATTACGAGCGGTCAATATGCAGCGCTGATTACTACCAATAGCGTTATCTTCCAAGCTCCGCTTCAAAGAGCTTATGCACGTCTTTGTGAGAACGTAGCCAATGGCACAATTAGAATCTTGGCTGCCAATATGAAAGCAGACCGTGTTACTCAGATTATGGGAGCTAATAAGGCTTCTATTGCTCAAACATGGGGACCGCAGACCTTTGCTCCCATCAGCGGCGTGACAGTAGAAACGATTAACCCGATGCTATCTACACCGGCGGGTAAGATGCAATTAGCCGATGTGCTTATGAAGTCTGGTTTGATAAAAGATCCTCAGCAGTATATCGGAGTTTATACAGACGGGGATTTGCCGCAGCTATATCATAGGCAAGAAACGCAGTTAATCCTTGTTAAAGCAGAAAATGAAGCCCTGCTTAAAGGTATGAATCTCACACCGGCTATCACAGATAACCATGTTATGCACATCTTGGAACATACAGCAAATATTGACAATGTAGAAGCTAGGATGAATCCGAATGATCCTAGTACAGTTGCTACATTAAATCATATTATGGCTCACATTAATATGTTAACTACAATTAATCCTGTGTTGGCCGGAATTATTGGCGATCCGTCTTTGCCTCCGGGGATGCCGTCACAGCTTCAGCTTCCTCCTGCCCCTCCACCTCAACCAGGTCAACAGCCTCCGCAAGGGCCTCCGCCTCCCGGCGCCGGACCTGCCGGACGTCCTGCTCCTGCCGTTCAACAGAATAAGCAACCGGGAGGTCCTACACAGCCCGGACAGCCTCAACCTAATCAAGGGCAGCCCGCTCCTCAGGGGATGCCTCAAGGAGTACCGCACTAATGCTTTATCCAATTACAGCTAATGAACTTTATATTCAAACCGATAATATCATCTCAATGACATTTTCAACTTTAACTATAGTAATGACAGACGCTAGTACACACGTTGTTTCATCCGCTCAATTCAAGGACATAATCGCTGTTGTAAATGATAGTTCAAACGGAAATTAACCGTGGCTAGTAGCGAGGCTCATTTTTCAGGTGAAGGTCATTTAATAGAAGCAGAAATTTTAGGTGATACAAATAATACAATAAGACCTGTGGTTTGTGACAGCGACGGGAGACTTCTGGTTGACTTAGCCGGTACAGTAGTTGATATCGGTATTGTTCAAATAGAAGATAGTGTGGGTAATCCCCTCACCTCCGTAGCCGGTTCTTTGAATGTTAATGTCACCAATCCCGTTTCGGTTACAGGTTCGGTTAATACGAATCCTCCGGCCAATGCCACAACGAATATTACAGAAGTGGGCGGCGCTCCTTTGTCTGAAGGCCAAAAGACAATGGCTAATTCCGTACCTGTAGTTATTGCTTCCGATCAATCGGCAATTCCAGTAACAGGTACATTTACTACTTCACCAAATGTCAATGTCCACGATGCGTCCGGTAATCCGATCAATTCAACCGGAACTTCTTTAAACGTTGATGTAACAAATTTTCCGGCTACACAGCCTGTTAGCGGTACTGTTACGGCACTTCAAGGAACAAGCCCCTGGGTTACAAGTTTAGCTTCTACTACAATCACTGGTACAGTGGCGGTCACTGAGTCTGGCACATGGTCTGTAGGCGTTAATAATTTTCCCGCCACTCAATCTGTTACGCAGGGTACTAGCCCTTGGGTCATATCGGGAACTGTAACCACAACTCCGCCAGCTAATGCTTCTACCAATTTAACTGAGGTAGGCGGAGCTGCAATTTCAGAAGGCCAGAAGTTAATGGCTGCCTCTATTCCTGTAGTGATAGCTTCGGATCAAAGCGCTATTGCTGTGACGGGTACTATTACTACTTCTCCCAATGTAAACGTCCATGACGGCAGCGGTAATACTATTGCTTCGACCGGTACGTCTTTGAATGTAGACGTAACCAATACCGTTCCTGTGACAATGACAAGTACCGCCATTACGGGTACTGTCGCCGTTACTGAATCAGGAACTTGGAATGTAGGAGTTACTAACTTTCCTGCCACACAACCCGTTAGTGGTACAGTTACGGCTATACAGCCAACAGGAACAAATTTACATACCATTACTGACACTGGTTCTACTACGGCAGTTACAGGAAACGTCACTGTTGTACAACCGACGGGTACAAATCTGCATGTTGTAAATGATGCTAGTTCCGCTGTTATAGGCCATGTTATTACGGATACAGGATCTACGACAACTGTAACAGGAACTACAGCAGTTAATTTAACGCAATTGAATGGTGGAGCGCTAGGATCTGGTTCTGCATATGGAACGTCTCCGGGAGCAGTTACAGTACCCGGCGTGAATGCTTTTGTAACAAATCCTGTAGTTATTTCCGCTTCCAACTTAGGCGTTACTGCAACGGGAGCTGCCGCTGCGGCAGTTACGCTAACACTTCCGGCCGTGGCTGCCCTGGCCCACTATATTTCAATGATAGAAATTGTCGCTTATACGACAGCGGCTAGAACCGGAGGGGTCACTCCTGTACTAGTAACGAGTACAAATTTGCCGGGGTCTAACGTATGGGATTTTCAAACGGCGGCTGCTGTAGGAACCTCGGAGCGCCAGGTTTTTACCCCAAATAGTCCGATTAGATCATCCGTTGTTAACACTAACACTACTATAGTGTGCCCGGCTACAGCTTCGATTATTTGGCGTGTAAACGTCTACTACTTCACAGGGGTTTAACGAAATGGCACGGATGATATAAAAAACGCCGTATTAACGGATGTGCAAAAGAATTTAGGAATACAAAGCGGCAATATCGTATATCCAAGTTTTCAAATAATTTAAGGAGACTTTAATGTCAAACTCAGACAGCAGTCAATACGTTTTAAGATACAACGAAGTTACTAAAAATTTAGAATACGGTAGTGGTTCTAACTGGACTCCTGTATCCCTTTCGGGAGGTAGTTTAGCTCCTTCCGGCGTGACTCCCGGCTCGTACACATCAACCAATTTGACGGTTAATGCAGAAGGACAAATCACCGCAGCGGCTAACGGAAGCGGCGGCGGATCAACGCCTAACGAACAGTATGTACAGGCCTTTTACGGAAACGGAAACGGACCTGGCGATGCTATTACATCTACGACCTGGACACCAGCGGTGCCTTCTACATCTTTGGGCGCTGTCTTAACTATTACACCTTCATCGGCACTAGCCGCTATTAGGATATCGTTATCCACTACCGCTTTACCGGAAGGGGCCGCTGTTGGTAGCTATTGCTTAA
>Ga0265338_10004181_pt1 | contig 19692 bp, 12 predicted proteins | sample 42126metaG_FD_193579 | JGI IMG/M metagenome (GOLD analysis project Ga0265338, IMG submission 193579) | Rhizosphere microbial communities from Carex aquatilis grown in University of Washington, Seatle, WA, United States - 4-21-26 metaG | ecosystem: Host-associated > Plants > Roots > Rhizosphere...
CTTGCTGCAGGACAACGATGGGATTTCATGGGATGGAAATTCGATCTGTTCGGACTTCGTCTATAATTCGGAAGAACATTTTACCGGGCTCGGACACGGGTATTTTGGGCGATCCGAACGGCTCGATCTTCAGGGGCAAATGCTCCAACGCAACTACGGAAGCGCGCATGGGGACCAGTCTCCGCTCATCGTCCCGTTTTATCTCTCTTCAAGAGGCTACGGCGTATTTCTTAACAGTACGTTCCCGAACAATTTCGATTTTGGAAAAGACACGCTGTACAAATTTTCCATCCAAGGGGAAGGCCGGATGGATTATTTCTTCATCGCCGGACCTTCATTCGCCCGCATCATCGACCGATATACACAGCTGACCGGAAAGCCGCGGCTGCCGCCTCTCGCAATATTCGGGCTTGGTCTCTCGGACAAAGGGAATGACGAAAATTCCGCCGCCCCATCCAATGAACTCTGGTGGAAACAAAAGGTAACTGATCACCGGAACGCCGGCTTTCCGATCGATCACCTTATCAACGACAACCGATGGAGAGCCGGCGGCGGCAAGCGGTGTGAATCATACTTCGAATGGGACACTTCGCGTTTTCCCGATCCGCGCGAGTACGAACAATGGGTAAAGGCAAACGGACTTGTCATGACGATCGATTTTAACCGCTGCATTGCCAAATCGAGCGAAGAATGGAAGAGCTCCTATAACATCCCCATAACGGACAGCATCGATTTTGGCGAAAGCGCGCCGGACTTCACCCGGCCGGAAGTGCGGGATTGGTTCTGGAGATTGCATTGGAAGAAATCACTGAACACTTCACTCAGTTATCCCGGCGACGCACTCTGGATCGACGAGTTCGACGAGCTTGGAAAGGCGCCTTTATGGATGACGCTCGGCAACGGGCGCACGTGGGAGGAGATGAAGAACTACTGGTTCTTTCTGATTGCGAAGGCGCTGGTGCAGGAAGGATGGGACAAAAAACTTGCACCCGAAAAAAGACCGTTTGTGTGGATTCGCGGGATGACAGCCGGCGCCCAGCGCTATGCGACGCTATGGAGCGGAGATATCAAGCCGACATACAGAGAGATGAGGTCTCAGATCAGAGGAATGCAGCTCGCGGGGCTCTCCGGATTTCCTTTCTGGGGTCATGATGCGGGGGGCTTTTACGATTGGGAGAATAAACGCGGTCCCGATGACACTCTCTATTGCAGATGGTCGATGGCATTCGGCAGTTTCTCTCCATTCTGGAAACCTCACGGCATGGGTCAATCCCGCTGGCCGCTGGACAGAGGTCCCGAGGCGCAGCAGGCCGCCCGTTTGTACGGCAGCTTGCGATACGGGCTCATGCCGTACACCTACACATTCGCACACGAAGCCGCAGCGACGGGAATCCCTATCGCACGCGCGATGGTGATCGACCATCAATCCAACATCCTCGCCTGGAGGTACGACCTTCAATATTATTGGGGGAATGAAATTCTTGTCGCGCCGGATTGCTCTCCCGACAGCAGTGTTGCTATCTGGCTTCCTGAAGGAACGTGGTATGATTTCTGGACCGATTCGGTCCGCTCAGGAAATCAGGAATTCGTCCGCACAGCGCGTCAAAATCTGCTCCCCCTTTTTGTCAAGGCGGGTTCCATCATCCCCATGGCGCCCCCCGCACTTTCGACGGCATTCATGCGCAAAGATTCTCTGACGATTCACGTGTATACCGGCGGAGATGGAAGCTTCACGCTCTACGAAGACGACGGGAAATCGGAATTTTACCGGACAAGAAGAGAAATGCGCACAACCCGGTTCACCTTTATTCAATCAATTATGGCTCTGAATATCGGTGCGTCGGCCGGATCGTACGAAGAGGCTCCATCGACGCGATCGTATCGGATTGAATTTCACGGCCTCTCGCGCCCCGTCTGTTTCAACGTCAACGACCGGCCCTTGAAAATTGTGAGCTCTGAGGAAAAAGCGCGCATGCTGGGAGAGGGGATTTTTTGGAACAAGGAACATAGGATTCTCTCGGTCATTTTGAAGATTGTGCCTGCAAACACCGATCTGTTGATACGCGAGCACGATAATTGCGACGATGCATACTAGTGCAGGTCCCAAAAAGCAACCTTGTAATCCAAATGGTTCAGCGGTATTTTCAGTTCTTTCTTTGAGGCCAAAGAAAGAACCAAAGAAAGCTTGCGGAATCGATCGGACTCGCAATCGTCCAGCATTCATACAATGAAGGGTTCTTGGGGAATCGGCCTGAATCTGAAGTGCTGGAAGGTTGTTGCTTGAGAGGACGAGGGGGCTGACTACTTCAATTTCTTTTTGACGGCAGCCAGCAGTTCATGGGGTTCGACAGGCTTTTCCAGATAGGCGACGGTCGGGTCCGACGCCCAGGCGCCGGCTTTTTGGGCCTCCCCTGTTACAAAGATCATCGGAATGTTCTTCGTCGAGGGCTCCTCGCGCAGCAGCTCGTAGAGCATAAACCCGTTCAGATTTTCCATCATCACATCGCTGATGACAAGATCCGGCAGCCTTGCTTTTGCAAGATCGAGCGCCAGTGAGCCATCCTCCGCTTCGACGACTTCATAACCCTGTTTCGAGAGAACGATGTTCCATAGCTTCCGGACATCCGGATCATCGTCCACAACAAGGATTGTTTTCATGAATGTGATTCAATGCTTAAGAATCGAACGTGGCTCATGTGAATTCAAAAATACCCATTCATAACCTTAAGATCAATGGTTAATTTCACTGTGGTTTTCTTCGCTCCACGGCGGTTATCTTCATTTTCAACCTGCCAGAACCAGGCCAAAAATGAAACAGGCGAGGAGGTACTCCTCGCCTGTTTGCCGGAATTCGCGCCGGTTACGGTTTTGTGAACGGGGGCACGGGGGGAAACTTGAACGGATTCTCCGTGGCTTTCTTCAAAGCTGCTTCGATGGCTTTCTCGAGCTGCGGATCTTTTCCCGCCATAACGCTTCCGGGATCGTTGTCAATCATAATGTCCGGATCGCCTCCATGATTTTCGATCAGCCAGTTGCCGTTCTCGCCATAGAATCCGGTGTTTGATTGCTCCACCTTGCCATTGTCGACGGTCAGCTGAGTGTTCTGAATCCCGACTAACCCGCCCCACGAAGTTGTACCGACGATCGTCCCCAGCTTCCTCGCCTTGAAGCTTTCCAGGAACGCTTCGCCGTCGGACCCGTTATTCTCGTTCGAAATGACAACATAGTTGCCGACGGAGGTGCTTCCCGGATAACGGAGCGGAGCCATGCCGTGGAGGGCGCTCTGGGCCGTGACTTTTCGCTCGAGCTTGTCAATGAGAAAGTACTCGGTCCATCCGCCGCTGTTGCGCCGAACATCGATGATCATCGCATCCTTGTACCGGAAAGCGCGCCAGAATTTATCGAACTCTCCCATCCCGCCTGCTCCCATCGCGGTGATGTGCATGTAACCGACTTTGCCGTTCGTCGCATCCGAGACTTTTTTGACGTTGTCAGCGAGCCAACGGAAGTAGCGGAGGTTGTTGTCGTTCCTGATCGGGTCAACCTCGTACACTTTCGCTCCCTGCATTGTCGGCTTTGCATTAACGGTAATGCTGATCTTCTGTCCGTTGTTGACCTGAAGATATTTATTATAGTCATCCGGCACCTTGAGTTCCGTCCCGTTGATAGCAAGGAGATAATACCCTTCCTGAACGTCAAAATCCGGGCGGGCCAGGGGCGCTGTCGCGCTGGCGTTGAATTCCGTGGGCCGGTAAATTTTCTCAAATTTGTAGAGTCCCGCTTTGGTATCGGCTGCAAGGTCTGCACCGAGCCATGCCGTGTACACCGGAGGTGGTGCGGCCGGCGTTCCATTATCGCCGCCGGAAATGTAGGTATGTGAGACACAGAGCTCGCCCACCATCTGCGACATAATCCAGTTCAAGTCTTCGCGCGAGCTGATCCCGGAAATATACGCCCGGTACCGGTCGCCGATCGCCTTCCAATCCCGCCCATGCATGTTCGGATCGTAGAAGAAATCCCGGTACCACCGCCAACAGTCATTGAAAATCTGGGTCCATTCCTGATGGTAATCGAGCGTATAGAGCATGGTGCCCAGGTTGACCTTTTCGCCGGCGCTCTTGGACGTGAACGCTTTGTCGAACGTCGTCACATAGACATCGTTATCTTTCCGGATGGTCAGCTCTTCGCCGTTCGGGCTGATATCATAATCGCGGATTTTATCGGAAAGCGCGGCGTCTTTCTTTGCCGCCATATCGTACATCATCAGCTGCCATTTTGTGGCGACGCCCGGCTTAAAGATTTCTTCGTACTCATCTTCCGTGAACTGATCAATTGAGCACCACGCTACCTTGCCTTTTCCAGCCCTAAGATAAAAGTAATTTCCGGCAGCCACGGGAAGAGGATAGGTGCGCTGCTGCAGCCCTTCAAGATCGATCTGAAGAGGCTGTGCCTCCTTCTTCTTCGAATCATTATCCTCGGACTCTATGAACGGGGGCTTCTGGCCGTCTTTCAGCTGCACCGCCATCACCGTCTGCGGAGTTCGAACGATGTGGTTGTCTTCGTAAAAATCCATCGCGATGTCGAAATTCCGGCTCGAGAGGAAGTAGAGATAATCGCCGTTTTGGTCGAAACAGGGGTTGAGGTTGTCGTAAAAATCATCCGTCACAGCATATTTTTTCCCCTGCTCGAGGTTGAAAACAAAAATTTGACTGTTCCTGTTGTATTGCACCAAGCTGTAGCAAATCCATTTGCTGTCCGGCGACCAGCCATAGTCGCTCACTTCCCAGAAGAATTCATCATTCTTCAACTGGTTGGATTCGTCAATCTTCGTCAGCTTTTTTGAGGCGACATCCAGCACGAAGATTGCAAAGTCTTTATTGCCGAAAAGGATTTTCTTCCCATCGGGCGACCATTCAAGGTGATAGACTGTCCTGTCCAGCGTCGTCGTCAGCTGTGTCCAGGCTCCGCCCGTGACGCTTTGCGTATAGATCTGGTATTCACCGCTCTTATCGGAAATGAACGCGACCGACTTTCCGTCGGGAGAAATCTGCGGGTATTTCTCGCGGGTGCCGGACGAATTGGAGAGATTCTTTGCTTCTCCCTTTTCGGACGGAAGAATGTACATGTCGCCCCGTGCCTCAATCGCGACTTTTTTGCCGTCGTTGGAAGCGCGTGCGCTGTGGAGATACTCTTTTGGGTTCATGATTTTAGTCCGTAGCGACCAGCGGTCGGAGGGACACTCGACGGAAATCTTCTTCACTTCTCCGCTCGCGATATTCAGGAGATGGAGATATCCGTCCTGAAGAAAAACGATCGACTGTCCGTCTGTTGATGGGGCCATGACATCGACGTCGCCATAGCTGGTTACTTCATCAATGGCTTTGGTCGCGAGGTTCTCGCGGTACAGGTTCGAAACGCCGTTTGTCCGGTCCGAAACAAAATACATCGCATCGCCGACCCACATCGGATATGCATTTTTTCCGACATAATCAGAGATCGAAGAGAAAACCCCGGTCGTGAAATCATACATCCAGAGGTCCGTGTGCTGACCTCCTTTGTAGCGTTTCCAATAATTATCTTCGGCTCCCTTTCGTTGATAGACCATTTTCTTTCCATCGGGCGAAAAACTGCAGAGTCTCCCCCGGTCGATCGGAAAACGCTCCGGCGCAGACCCGTTCTTATTGACAAAATAGAGGTTGGGATCCCGGCCGATGTAGTTTTCTATGTAAGACCGATAGACGATTCTCTGTCCATCGGGCGTCCAGCAGACAACCTGCGCCGGGGCGGACAGGTATGTTAGACGCACTGGCTCGCCCCCTTCGGAAGGAATAACGTACACATTCTGTCCACCGTCGTAACTTGCGGTGAAGGCAATCCACTTTCCGTCCGGGGAAAATTTAGGTGAAAGTTCGTTCCCCGGCGCCGAGGTGATCCGCCGGGCAACTCCGCCTGCCGCCGACACGAGCCATAAGTCCCCCTCGTATGAGAATACAATTTTATCCTTAGAGACATCGGGGTACTTCATGAAGCGGGCTTCATCTGCCAATGTGCCCGACACAAATACACAAATCAATGCAATTAATGCTCCTAATGATTTCATACGCAGCCTTTATGGTATGGTGAACAAACTAATCTCCCTCAAACCAGAGCTGGTTGGGGGATGTTGCAGTCGATGTGCTATTACATAAGAAATATTCCCTCCAATTTCAAGGTGTGCGAAGCGCTGAATGGGACCAGTGTAAGGGTGTTCTGTATCTTTTTGAACGATGCGGAATTTTCGGACGCAGAATATCGTTCTACTTAATGAACGCGTAACAATGATGAACATACTCTGATCTCCTTCAGTAAGGCGCGCTGATTGGTTGATTCGGATTGAGGGCCGCAGACCGAGTGCTGCCGCGAGGCTCTTACCCGATTTATATTGAGGAGGAAACTATCATTGTTCCTATCGCAGAGTATTCTCAATCCGAAATTCCCATCTCGCTAATCCCTGAACACAAACTAATTGCGGAGTGCTCATTGACGATTCTTCAACAGGACGTGGTACGAACGCTGGCATATTTCGACGTTTTCTCGTACCCGCTCTCATCCGAACAGGTCAAGGTATTTCTGCCGAGAAACTCGGTGACGCTCTCGCAGCTCGAGGAGAGCCTCGCCGGCCTGACCAAGTCCGGCGTTCTCAACTCGGAACTCGGGTACTACTACCTGTCCGATCGATCGTCCGAGGTCGTTACGGCCCGGGTTCAGAACGAACGGCGGGCATTTCGGATGATCAGGAGGGCGCGATGGATTTCACGGTTTCTCAGACAGATCCCGTTTGTGCGGGGGATCTTTATCACCGGCTCATTGTCCAAAAACGTTGCGGGTCCATCCAGCGACGTCGATTTCATGATCGTCACGGCGCCGAACAGGCTATGGATCTGCAAGATGATTCTCACGGGAATCCGCAGGATTCTTCTGTTCAATTCCACGAAGTACTTTTGTTTTAACCTTTTCGTCACCGAGAACGGATTTTTCTTTTCCGACCAGAATGTCTTTAACGCGATCGAAATTGCGACGACGCAGGTCCTGTGGAACGACGCCGTCTACCGGAAATTTCAGTCGGTCAATTCGTGGATACGGCACTTCCTGCCCAACTGGAAGTCTGACAACTCCGCGCCCGCCGGTGTTTCGGCCTCCTCTCCGTTCATCCAGGAGTTGCTCGAAGGGGCGCTGAATATTTTGCCTCTCGACCGCATCGACGCTTCGCTCATGCACTTCGCCCGGAGCTACTGGAAACGAAGAAATCTTCATCTCGACGAAAAAAGGTTCGACTCTCTTTTCCTCTGCACGCGCGATATCTCCACTGTTTGGTACGACGACCACAAGACGCGGATCCTGAGTCGATTTCAACAACGCCTCGCGGAACTCGGCATAGAGCAGGCTGCATGACCGACGTCCTGATCACACACTCATATTTCCTCCGCTTCGACCCAAAGCAGGAACGGGCGATGATGCCCTACCCTCCCCTGGGAGCGCTGTACGCTGCAAGCGCCCTGGAGAACCTCCGGTTCAGCGTTGCGTTGTTCGATACGATGTTGGCAGACGCCGAGGAAGAGATGCGAGTCCATTGCGCTAAGCACCGCCCGGCTGTTGTCGCCATTTATGACGATGACTTCAACTATTTGAATAAAATGTGCCTCAGCCGTATGCGTGAGGCGACATTTGTGATGGCAAAGATCGCCAAGGACCACGGCGCGTTCGTCGTCGTTCATGGCTCGGATGCGACCGACCACGCGGAGGAGTACCTCGGCCAATCTGCCGACGTTGTGATCATCGGCGAGGGAGAAGAAACCCTCAGTCAAATCTGCCAGATGGTGGTCCGGAACAGCGGCGAAAAGCTTGACGCAATCCCCGGAGTCGCATTTAGGAGCGATGCAGGCATCGTCCGCTCGCAGCCGCGCGTCGCCTCGAAGAACCTGGATCGACTCTCGTTTCCGGCATGGCACCTTATCGACGCCGAGAAATACAGGCGGGCATGGACAAAGCGCCACGGATACTTTTCTCTGAACATGGTGACGACACGCGGCTGTCCCTACCACTGCAACTGGTGCGCAAAGCCGATCTACGGACAAGTCTACAATTCCCGCTCTCCTGAAAATGTCGTCGAGGAAATAGAGCTGTTGAAGCGGACGCTCAATCCCGATCATATCTGGTTCGCAGACGATATTTTCGGATTGCGGCCCGGCTGGGTCGAACGGTTTGCAGAGCTCATAAAGCAGAAAAAGATCGAGATCAGGTATAAGATCCAATCGCGGGCGGACCTTCTGCTTGAAAATAGAACAATTCAGGCGCTCGCTGAATCCGGCTGCGAGGAGGTTTGGCTGGGGGCAGAATCGGGTTCGCAGAAAATCCTCGATGCCATGGAAAAGGGAACCCGCGTTTCACAAATTTATGCAGCCCGGACTCTCCTGAAAAAATTTGGGATCAAGACTGCGTTCTTTCTTCAGTTTGGATACCCGGGAGAAGATGACCGGGATATCGAGGCGACGATTCAGATGGTGAAAGAGCTCATGCCCGACGATCTTGGCATCTCCATCTCGTACCCATTGCCTGGAACAAAATTCTATGACAAGGTCAAGGCTGAATTGATTGAAAAGAAGAACTGGGTGGATTCCAGCGACCTCGCCCTGATGTTCCGGGGAACATACTCGCCCGCTTATTACAGGAGGCTGCATCGGTACGTGCATCGACTGTATCGTTTCCGGAAGGGGTTGCGTACGATCGCCGATTTGATCGCGTTGAATACGTCGCTCAGCAAAAGAACGTTGCGCGCAGCAATGCTGGTAGGATATTTTGCCCCGGCAGCGCTGCTCGATCGATGCATGCTCTTTTATCTTGTGCGGCAATGATGTCAAGCCCGGCAATAGAATCGACCTCGAATATTGAGCGTGTCCGGAATGCCTTTTCAACCCAGGCCCCGATGTTCGACTCATATGACGCGTCGAATCCGATCCTCCGGTGGATGAGGCGCCAGGTCTACAAACACGAGGAAGAATTTCTTGCTCCGGGCGACAGCATCTTCGAACTCAACGCCGGAACCGGTATCGACGCTGTCCATTTTGCTCAGCGAGGGCACTCGGTATTTGCGGTCGATAATTCCGAGGGGATGCTGAACGAGCTGAAAATGAAAGTGGACAAGTTTCACCTTGAAGATCGTATCAGTATCGAATGCCGATCCTACACGGAACTGCATTCCCTGCCGGAGCGGCGGTTCGACCACATCTTCTCCAATTTCGGCGGGTTAAACTGCATTCCCGATCTCCGTGCCGTGACGGGCGAACTGCATCGTTTTCTAAAACCCGGCGGGACCGTCACCTTCGTCATTATGCCGCATGTATGTCCGTGGGAGCTGCTCCATCTCGCAAAAGGGAACACGAAACTGGCGCTGCGGCGATTGTCGGGGAGGGGCGCGGCGGCCAATATCGAAGGAGTTCAGTTTCAGACCTTCTATTTCTCTCCACTCGAGGTCGTGCGCAGTTTTGGGGATCAGTATGAGCTGGTGAAACTGCGCGGGTTGGCATCGGTTTCTCCCCCTCCTCATATGGCAGATTTTGCACGTACATACCCCAGGATCTATGAAACCCTCGCCCGCCTTGACGAGCGAGTTTCGCAGATCCCGCCGTTTAACCGATGGGCCGATCATTGCATTATTACAATGAAGCTTTTACCTTGACGCTATGTGTTGAGGCGTCGGCGTATTCTCTCCCTTTTCGTACACCATCATAAAGAGAACGTGAAAGAGCGATTTCCCGAACTTCTTGCGGCGTTGAGAAGAATTCCTCTCGTTCTAAACCGAGAACAAAAGAAGGTCTATGCTCTCTCAATCTTCTTTATGTTGGTAAGTTCGATTCTCGAACTCTTTGCGCTCGGCGCATTTGTTCCTTTCATCGGGATCATCGCTTCTCCCTCGCTGCTCCAACACTCGTCGTGGGGATTATGGATTGCCGCGAACATTCATTCCTCTTCCGTCACCGTCATCGTTCTCGTCCTCGGAGGGGTGCTGCTTCTCCTTTTTGCAGGCAAGAACATCGTCGGGTACCGGCTCTTCTCCTACGAGAACCGGTTCGTTTTTTCGATCGCCACCGAGATTTCGAGACGCAAGGCCCGGGAATATTATTCAATGAGTTTTCTCGACTTCCAGAAAAGTAACACCGCCGAACTGCTCCAAAAGACAGCTTACGTCCCCGTGGAGTTCGCTCAGCACGTTGTTCTTGGAAGCATGACTCTTCTCTCCGAGGGAACGATTCTCCTCCTCTTTGTCTGCGCGCTCTTGTTATACCGTGCCGGCGTTTTCCTATTGATCGCCGGCACGCTTGTGCCGCTGGCTGTTGCGGCATGGTATTTCAGCAGCAAGGTTTTGCGCCGCACCAGAAAGACGATTCAGGAAGAAAGCCCGGCGAACCTGAAACGCCTCGCCGATGCTCTCTCCGGATATCAGGAAGTCAGACTTTACGGGAAAGAAGAATATTTTATCGACCGGTATATCGAAGGTCAACGTGAACTGAATAGCCAGCTTGGCAAACTCAACACCGCAAATATCATCCCGGCGCGGCTCTCCGAAATCTTCGCTGTGGCCGGCATTCTGCTTCTCCTGTTCTTCAATTCCGTTCTGGATGGATCGATCTCTCCCTCGGCCCTTTCGATGATGACGGTGTACGTTGCCTTCGCGTACAGAGCCATTCCTTCCGTCAACAAGATACTCAACGCGATTGTCCACTTGAGCACGTATTCGTTTACGGCGGAGAGTGTTCCGCCTGCAGCAGAGCACGAGAAAGATGTTTCGGACACGGCGCACGAAGCCGAGAATGCGCCGATCATTTTCCGCAAATCGATTGATGTGCGGGACGTCTCCTTTTCTTACCCCGGCCGTGCCGATTTCATTTTGGACCGCGTTTCGCTTACCCTTCACAAAGGTGAAACAATCGGATTGGCGGGACGTTCAGGGCTGGGAAAGACGACGTTCGTCAGGATTCTCATGCAGCTCCTGAAACAATCCTCCGGCGAGATTCTCGTGGATGGAAAAGTGCTCCAGAATGGAAGTGTCTCTTCGTGGCACAGACTCTTTTCGTATGTGACACAGGACCCGGTGATCCTGGCCGACACCATCGAAGCCAATGTGGCATACGGAGTACCGGCTGGATCCATCGACGCCGAAAAGATGAAGTACTCGCTACTCAAGTCAGGTCTCTCTGATTTCGTCGCAGCCCTGCCCGATGGTGTACGTACCTATGTTGGAGATCAGGGAAAGCAACTTTCGGGGGGACAAAGACAACGCTTGATCATCGCGAGGGCGCTCTACCGGAACTCGGAGATCTATGTATTCGATGAGGCGACGAGCCAACTCGATTTTGAAACTGAACAGGATATTCTCGAAACGATAACGCTCCTCCGGCGCTCAGGCAAAACGATTGTCATCATCTCCCAAAAAGAACAGGCGTTAACAGGCTGTTCAAGGGTCTATTCGCTTGCACGCGGAACGATCCGGCTTCGCACCAAACTCAAAACAAGCCGGCGGAGAAAAGCGCATGCTTGAATGGCTTCCGGTTCTCATTCTGCTCATGGCACTGTCGATCTATGCAGTGCATACACGTTTGCATCGCTTGAAGGGCAAAGTTGTGCTGACGCTGGAGCAGCGCACCCGGCTGCTCGAGCTTGCCGAACGATCTCTAGCCTCGGGCGATGTGCCTGTCGGGGCTTTGCTGATCTATCGGGGAGAAGTGATTGGCGAGGGATACAATACGGTCTTGCTGAATCAGAAGGCGGGCGAACACGCTGAGGTCAATGCTCTTTCAAGCGCGATTGCCACTATGGGGATGGAGCAATTCGCTTCGCTCGACCGCCGGAAACTGGTTTTAGTCTCTTCGTTCGAGCCGTGCATGATGTGCGCAGGAGCATTCGTGAATTACAATATTCAGAATGTCTTTTTCATGAAGGAGAAGGACCTCTCGTACACGGGAAGGGAAGAGGGCCTGTTCGTCAGGTATCTGCTCCGGCGAAGACAAATAAAACATAATCGGGAACAAGATATCATCTTCGAGAAACACCCGCACTATCCGGGCAAAAGAAAGCAGCTTTGATCACCGCTTCAATCCGAGCGCGTCATCGTATATTGCGCTAAATTCCTTGAACGTCCGGTCCATTCCCCATTCCTCTGCAATCGCCCTGTTTCTCTTCCGCATTTCGTGAGCTTTCGCGGGATCTCGGATTAATCGCAATACTTTTTCTGCCAGCCCCCTGGCATCTCCGGGATCAGCGGTGATCGATTCGTCGCCGACGTCTGCGAGCAGTCCCACATTTGATCCTGCCACAAGCGTGCCCGAAGCAAATGCTTCCATAACGACAACTCCTTCTCCTTCATACCTCGAGGTAAGAAGCAAAAAATCCAGAGAGTGCAGGAGGGCCGGTATGGATTCATGATGAATTTGCCCCAGCCACTGAATCTTATGAAAAACTCCCAATGACTTCGCATACTCTTGCGCACGCCCATGGATAATATCGGGCCCGGCAATTGTCAGCGTGCAGTCGACAGACTTAAGCAGATGAGAAAATGTTGATATGAGTGTGTAGGGGTCTTTAACGCTGTTAATGCTTCCGATGAAACCAAGTTTCGGAGCCGCGGGGATCTTATTGGACTGAAATGCAAATCTGGATGTGTCGACTCCAAAAGGTATTACTGATATTGAAGCCGCGGAGAGGCGGTCTTTATCCATGATCTTACGCTGGTATCTCGTCAGTACCGTTACCCGGTTCGCCGCTCCGATCACCCACCGCACGAGAATTCGGTGTAATGGACTCCTCGTTCCGCCGTACGCGATGGACGGCAGATAGACAACGTCGCCCCCCATGACGCTGACAATTGCCGGAATCCCAAAAAGTTTTCCCGCCAGCACCGCCGTTGCTCCCTGCGGCATCGCCCAAAATCCGTGAATAAGAGTGAAGCGCGTGCGGACCGAATCGCGCCCGATTCTCCAGAGATGGTAGAGGCCTTTCAGAAAACTGCTGCCTTCAATCACTTTTGGGGGACAACTGACAGCGCAACCGATCGCGGCGAGCCGCGGATGGATCTTTGCTATGGAGAATGAGTAGATGCTTACTCTGTACGTTTCCCCAAGCCGGCAGAGAAGATCGAGCAAAACAGGGATATAGTCATCCTCGCCGAATCCCCCCGGAACAATCACAGCTATACGCGGTTTGGTCTCCACTCAATGAATCCTTATTGTGGAACAGATCATTCTAGCGTCAATAGTTTCTTCGCCGTCTCTACCACAAACTCCGGCGTGTATCGGGTCAGACATCGCACATCGCCGAATCGGCACGTCGGCTGAAGGCACTCGCCGCATTCGAGATCCGACGAATTGAGACAGACCGAATCCTTGCCCAGCGGGCGCGACCATGCGCTTCTTGAAGAGCCAAAGAGTGCCACCGTCGGCGCCCCCGCCACCCAGGCCATGTGCATAAGTCCCGAGTCTTCCGAAACAACTAGGCGGGCCCGGCGGAGAACATTGAAGGCCTCGCTTGTCGTCGTCTTCCCGACCAGGTTTATCAATCCGTCACCAATTCCACGAGCTAGCGTTAGCGCCTTTTCCGCGATCGAGTCAACGCCGAGAATGAGGAACCGTGCGTCGCTGTGTACTCTGATTCGCCAGAGTCTGGCGAATTCAACATAGTTTTCGAGAGGCCACGATCTTGTTACAAAGCTCCCCGCAGGATTAAGCACGATAAAAGAGGCCGAGGGATCGCAGCCATGCTCTGTTAATTTGTCGACGCCGCAATGCTCGTCGTGAAGTTGAAGCGTGGGCACCATTGCATCGGCCGGCCGGAATCCCAGTCTCTCAATTGTTTGTCTCGTTCGCTCACCGGCGCTGATCAGAGAGAATCTGTCGAATTCCGAAAAGCTTTCGGGGCGTAGAATTCTACGCACCAACCGTGTCAAACGGTTTCTCTGAAGATCGAGAACAACATCGTACTTCTCCCGGCGCAGCTCGGGGATAAGCCTGAGCGCCGAAATGATTTGCCTTGAAGAATTTCGTCCGCCGCCGATCGCGTGCACGCGATGAAACATTTTCATGTTGCGGGGAAGATCCTGAAACTCTTCTCGGGTGAGGAAGTCAAACTGTGTTGAAGGAAGACTGCTCTGAAGCGCTTGCAGATAGGGAAGCGTTATAACGGTATCGCCAAGCGCTTGCAGACGGATCGCAAGGATTTTGTTTGGCGGGAGATCGCTCTGCCAGGGACGAACTATTTGCGGTTCATGTTCGCGACTTTCGTACCGGAGTGTATTTGCCCGTAAGCTCATCGAATGTCGTCACCGGCTTTATCAACTTTATTTCCGGGGATGAAACAGGATATTGGAACCCCCGTACATGAAAAATGCGATACTTTCGCTGTATCGCATTTCAAATCGCTCATCAAGTCCAAATGTCTGAGTCTGTTAACTCAATCTCGAATACTCGCTCGCATCCGGTACCTGGTAGATTCGCTGCATTATCCATTTGGTGCCGTTGTAGTAAAGGATCGCAACCGTCGTCACAGAATAAGAGTTGTAACTTCCGGTCGACGTTACGCGCATCTGGTTTGCAGCAACTCCTGCGGGCCGGTCGGTCACATACGTGACGCTGCCACTCATCAAACTTACCGTCGTTGTGGCGAGCGAGGGTGACGTGGATGCACCTGCATCTCCGATAGCAAACTTCACTCCGACATTTGCAATCTGGCGGGCCTGATCGTGATATGCCTGAGATTGAGAAGAATTGTTCACCGATAGATCGGCCGTGTTGAATGCCATGGCATACAACCCGATTACGGCGTAAATTCCGAGGCCGATCATTACCTTCGATGTTCCCACATTCACCTTATTAGTTTGGCTACCCTACAAACAAGAGCAATCTACAATCTCGAAACTCTTGTTCTCTTGACTGTTCACAAGATACAAAATCGGCTTCAGAAAGCAATGCAGTAGATCACGTATTTGAACAATTACGGTCATGACGGGAGGGACTCTAAGCACCCTGCCATAAAGGGTTGAACAACCGCTATTTGAAGAAGATTCCCAAAAAAATGATGATTTTGAACGATTTTGCCCACTTTCCCAGATCGGCAAGCCTCAGGATGCATCTCCGACCTCAGTTCTGGCTACCGTTTCATCAACCTATAGATCAAGGGGAGGCCAAAGAACAGAATTAAGCTTGACACCGAAAATCCTCCGATCACCGCAATCGCCAGCGGCTGCTGCATCTGTGATCCGGCACCGATGCCCAGCGACAGAGGGAGAAGAGCAAACACGGCGGCCAGCGTCGTCATGAGAATCGGCCTTACTCGGCGAGACGTAGCCTGGACAAGTGCCTCGTCCAGATTCATCCCGCTTTTTTGGAATATCTTTACCTGATGCAAAACAAAGATCGCGTTCTCGGCGACGATGCCGATAATCATGATAATCCCGACAAAACTCGAAATGTTGAACGTTACGCCAGTAATCCACAGAGCTCCCAGCACGCCGAATAAAGAAATAACGTTGACGACAAAGATCGAGCACGGAACGGCGAATTCTCCGAACTCGAATAAGAGCACCACGAAGACGAGCATAAATGCAGCGATAGCAACAAGCAAGAGACCGCGGAAGGATTCCTGCTGGGTTTGGTACACGCCTCCGAATTCCATGCTCATCCCGGGGCCGAGATGGAAACTCTTCGAGAGCTTTGTTTTGATGTCGTCGATGGTGCTTCCAAGATCGCGCTGGGAGATACGCGCGGTGACCGCCACAAACTGGCTCAGGCGTTCACGGTCAAGTTCGGCCTGGCCTGTCGTCGTCTGGATCGTTGCGATTGTGGAGAGAGGAACGAATACTCCGGCAGCGTTCACAAAACGAACCTGGGCAAGCTTTTCAATGTCCGTCCGGTATTGATGCGGGAAACGGACCCTGATACCGATGAGCTTCTCTCCTTTCTGAATCGTCGTCCCGGCAGATCCCCTCATCATGGTCTCCAGTTGATCGCGGACATCCGCGGAGGTCAAGCCGGCCTTCGCTGCGCGGGCAGCATCGACGTTCACGATCAGCGACGGCCCTGAGATGACGATTCCATTAAAGGCATCGACCACCCCGGGAACCGTTTCGATCAGTTTCTTGATCTCCTCCGCTTTCTCGTGCAATTGCTCCGTGTTGTCTCCAAAGATCTTAATCTCTACCGGCGATGGGTTGTTCGTAAGATCGCCGATAACGTCCATCATCAGCTGGCCAAATTCGATGCGAAGGCTTGGCTCGGTCGACTCCACTTTCTCGCGGACCTCATCCATCACTTCTTCGATACGGCGCGACCGGTTCTTCTTCAGCTTGACGAGGTAATCACCGTTATTGACTTCGGTGAGGAAAAAGCCAAGCTGAGTGCCGGTCCGACGGGAGTATGACTCAACCTCCGGCTCCGCCATGATGATCTGCTCCACGTGCATGAGAATGCGATTCGTCTCGTCGAGGGAAGTGCCCGGCGGAGAATTGTAGTCGAGCACGAACGTCCCTTCGTCCATCTCGGGCATGAAATCGCTACCGATGTTTTGATACAAAACATATGTGGAGGCAACGATGAGGAACGTCGCCGGGATGACGAGCCAGCGATAGTGAAGAAGTCCGCGGAGTGCGTTTTCGTACCGGGTCAGGAACCGCGAGGGACGATTGTGATGTTCGACCTCTCTTTCGATCTCATTCTCGCGGATGAACAACATCGACAACAAAGGCGCAAGTGTGATTGATAAGAGGAATGAGATGAGCATCGCGAATACCATCGTCACTGAGAGCGATGTGAAGAACGCACCAGTGACTCCGCCGAGAAAGGCCAGCGGAATGTGGATGACGATGGTGCTCGCCGTCGAGCCGAAGATGGCCGGCATCAGTTCCTTCAGCGAAGCACCCGTGGTTTCGCCGAACGTTGTCTCTGCTCCGGTATGTTCGTTTCGTTTCGAAAAATGAGTGAAGATGTGTTCGATGACCACAATGGAATCGTCGATGATCAGGCCGACGGCCGCGGCAATTCCCCCCAGGGTCATGATGTTGATCGTCAATCCGACGGCGGAGAGGCAGGCAAAGGTGGCCGCGATAGTCGCCGGCACAACGAGCAGGATAACCAGGCTGATGCGCCAGCTCCGCAAAAAGAGGAAGATAACGACCATTGCCAGCACAACGCCCACGATAATGCTGTCGCGCGTACTCGCAATGGAGCTCATAATGAAGCTCCCCTGATCGTAAAAATTCTCGAAGCGGACCCCGGCGGGAAGGGTGAGCATCGCGACTTCGGCGGCGACATCCTTCCCGATCTGGACGGTGCTTCCTGTCGGCTGCTTGATGATGTTGATCAGCACGGCATGATGACCGCCCGCCGTGGTGCGGATGTACTTGTCTGCAACTGAAGGCTGAACGTCGGCGATATCGGAAACTCTGATCGGAACGCCGTTTTGGACTGCAACGGTAACCGCGCGAATATCGTCGATATTTTTCAAAAGGCCGGAAACGAGCGACAGATAAAGCTGATAGTTGTTGTCAACCAATCCCGTGGATGAGATGAAGTTGGTCTTTTCGATCGCGTCGGAGACCTGCCGGATATCGAGCCGGTATGCGGAGAGTTTGTCGGGTGAGACTGTAATTTGAAATTCGCGCGTATCTCCCCCTGTGATCTCGACCCGTGCGACTCCCTTCACCTTCATGAGCGCCGGCCGGATCTGGTACAACGCGATATCGCGGAGCTCCACCATGCTCAGTTTGTCCGAGGTGAGGCTGTATCCATGGATCGGAAAAACTGAGACGCTCATTTGTTCCGCCTGCACGGAGGCATTCGGCGGGAGCAGATTCCGGATGTTTGCGATCCGGCCCTGAAGAAGTTGAAGGGTTTGAAGAACGTTCGATCCCCATTCGAGCCCGATCGATATTTCCGTCGATCCCCTTCCTGTGATTGAGCGGACAATTCTTACACCGGGGATCGAACTGGCAACTTCCTCGAGAGGCTTGGTGACTTCCATCATCATGCGTTCGGCGGGCTCTTCACCGTTGTCCGCAAGAATGACGATACGCGGAAACGTAATGTCGGGGAAAAGAGAGATCGGCATGTTGAGCATCAACGCGATGCCCGAAACAACGCAGATGGTGACGGAAAACAGGATTGCCTTTGCGTGACGCCGAACGTAGCTGAAGAGATCCATCGTCAATCCTGCCGGGCGAGTGTCACGCGCGTTGAGTCTGCGAGAGAATAGTTGCCTTCCGTGATGACGGGCATTCCTGCCGAAAGCCCTGGTCCTTCAATTTCTGCCGTTGAATCACCGATCGAGCGGACGGAGACGGGAAGCGTAATGGAAAGCGAGTCGGGCGTCAAAGTGACAATCGAGAATGAGTTGTTTTCATCGTCACGAAGCAGGGCCGGGGTAGGCACAAAAAATGAATGATGACGAATTCCAGTGACAAGAGATGCTGTTCCGACGATGTCGGTCCGAAGAGGCGAAGACCCGGCAGTTCTTCCCGGAAGCAGCCGAAGCCGCGTTTTCACAGTCTGGCTCTGAACATCTGTCTGCGGGTTAATGGCATCCACGATCGCAGGATATTCCTTGCCGGGAAAAGATTGGAACCGTATCGTCGCTGGTTGTCCGGCTTTGACGGAGACGAGGTCGTGCAACGGCACGTCTGCCACAAAGACAATTGAGGAGAGGTCGATGATCGTCATCAGTTCGCCGTTCTCGGCAATGAGTTCTCCTTCGCTGACAGCCCGGGAAGAAATCACCCCGTCGAATTTTGAATACACGCTGACGTTGTTTTGTGTGGATCGGGCGAGTCGAAGCTGCCGGTCTGCCTCTTCTTTTGCTTCCGGCGTTGCTGCGGAGTTCGCCATCGCTTCCGCGCCCACGATCGCCGCATTCGACTCTTTGGATTGCAGAACCGCAACGATCTCTCCCCTCTTTACTTCGCTTCCCTCATACACCTTCAACGATACGATCTTGCCGGCAATGGGGGAGTACAGTTTTTCCTTCCGGAGCGCATCGGTTTTGCCCGATGCGGAGACGATGATGGCGGCATCGTGTTCTTTCACGGCGTCTATCTTCACCGTCACCAGGGCTTTGGGAGCGGGCTTTTCTTCATCGTCGCCGCTCCCCTTGGACCGGCAGCCGCCGATCTGCAATAAGCTCATGATGAGCAGACATGCAAGGCATAGGTTCATTATGTACTTGCGTTTCTTCTTCATAGGCATCCATACCGTTCAGATTTTAACAATTCCATTGCTCTCTCTTCAAAATGAATCAGCTTTTGCAGCAAACATACTACAACATGTCGCGCCTGGCGGCGCTTGTCAAGCTAAGACAGTTGGCGAGCACCGATCGGTGCGAAATGTCAATAGCTGCTATTCTTATTACAATTGCCCAGCTCCGTCAGGAGCGAAATAGACCTGTCTAATTAGATAGTTACAGAAGCAGATTATCTTCCAGTTCGCGAGCACCGCTAGGTGCGAAATGTCAATAGCTGCCATCCTTATTACAATTGCCGAGCTCCGTCAGGAACGAAATACACCTGCGCAAAGATAAAATCAGCGGGTAAGAATCTGCTCCAGTTTTGCTGAAAGATTCTGGATATCCGCCTCCGTCTGAAGTTCCATGAGTTTTGAATCGGTCAGGAGCTGTTGAGCG
>Ga0265338_10004182_pt1 | contig 19686 bp, 17 predicted proteins | sample 42126metaG_FD_193579 | JGI IMG/M metagenome (GOLD analysis project Ga0265338, IMG submission 193579) | Rhizosphere microbial communities from Carex aquatilis grown in University of Washington, Seatle, WA, United States - 4-21-26 metaG | ecosystem: Host-associated > Plants > Roots > Rhizosphere...
GTCGAGCGGGTCGCGGCCCTGGGTGAGATCGGCGAAGGCGCGGGCGCGGAGCTGATCAAGGGTGCCGTCGACCAGCCCGGACTCGCGCAGCTTGGCCGCCACGGTGTCGATGTGGGCCTTGGACGCGAGCGCGTCGGCGGTATCCATCTCCCGCCCGGACAGGCTGGCGTTGCCCGACGCCTCGCGGCGGGCCTCCACCCGCTGCTCGTCGCGCCGGGCCCGCTGCTTGCGGGCGGCGACGGCCGCGGGGTTGAGCTTCATCTCCAGGGCGGCGGCCTTGCGCGCCAGCTGCTCGACCCGCAGGTCCGGGGCGACGGCGGCCAGGATCTCATCCGCGCGCGCTGTGTCCTCGGGGCTGAGGCTGCGGGTGTAGAACGCGATCCAGCCCGCGCGCACTTCGTCGATCTCGCCCGCGGCCATCCCGGCCAGGGTGCGCGGCAGGCGCGCGGTGAGGTCGATCGCATCGTCGATCCGGTGCCCGGCCTCGGCGCGGGTGACTACCATTTCGAAGGCCAGCTCCTCGCCCGGAAACCCGCCCGGGCGGCACCCCACCGGGATCCCGCGCCGTGCCGCGTCCTCGAACGCACCCTGCCGGCGGCGACCGAACTCCGCGACCGCCAGCACCTCCGTGTACTGCACTCGGGCGCCCTGCCGGCGAGTGGCCCGGATAACGCCGGCCAGCTCGTCGTCGGACAGGGCGCCCAGGTCAGTGACCGCCTGCTCGGTCAGCTCGGTCAGCGGCGGACCCGGCGGCAACACATCGCCCGGGCCGCCCTCGGCGAAGGATCCGCCCTCGGCGAAGGATCCGCCCTCGGCGAAGGAGCGGCCGCCGAAGCCCGGGGCGTCTGATGCCCAGACCTCAGGCTCGCGGTCACGACCAGCGGCGATTTCCCGATCTAGCCATGCCTCGTACTCAGCCCACTCAGGATCAGGGCACGACTGGTCGGGCTCACTCATCAGCCGTCCCTCCTCCCGAATGATCATGAACAAGAAGTCCTACATGAGAACAGGTTATCGATCCGGTCTGACATTCCGGTCGGCCCGGCCGCCGTCGTAGCGGATTTCGGCCCGCCTGATGTTCCCGGCCGGGCAGGCCGGCCGGCCCTGGCGCTGTAGCCTGCCGACATATGGCTTACCCTGATATCCCCGTGCTGCGTGAGCTTGGCGTCCGGCTGCCGGTGCTGGCCGCGCCGATGTCCGGCGGGCCGAGCACGCCGGCGCTGGTCACCGCGGCGTGGCAGGCGGGCAGCCTCGGGTTCCTGGCAGGCGGCTACAAGCCAGCCGACCAGCTCGCGGCACAGCTAGCTGAGGTCGCGGGGGACGGGGCAGCCTGCGGCGTCAACCTGTTCGCACCCAGCCCGGTGCCGGTCTCGGCCGCCGACTACCGCCGCTACGCCCGGGCGCTGGCGGCCGAGGCCGAACCGTACGGGATCGACCTGGAGGCGGTGCCGCTGACCGAGGACGACGACTGGTGGGCGGCCAAGGTCGACGTGGTGCTCGCTGCCCGCCCGGCCCTGGTAACCACTACCTTCGGCATCCCCCCGGCCGCCGCCGTCCGCGCCTTTCAGCAGGCAGGCATCCCGGTCGGGATGACCGTGACCTCGCCCGCTGAGGGGCGGCGGGCGGCTGAGGCAGGCGCTGACCTGCTAGTCGTCCAGGGCGCGGCGGCCGGCGGGCACTCCGGCACGCTGACCCCGGAGCGGCCGCCCGAGCCGGTCGACCTGGCCGAGCTGGTGCGCGGCGTGCGCGCGGCGAGCACCCTGCCGGTGATCGCCGCTGGCGGCATCGCGGACGGCGGTGACGTCAACCGGGTGCTGGCGGCCGGGGCCGGCGCCGCCGCGGTCGGCACGGTGCTGCTGCGCACCACGGAGAGCGGCGCCTCCGCCACCCACCGGGCCGCCCTGGCCGACCCCGCCTTCGACCGCAGTGTCGTCACCCGGTCCTTCACCGGCCGCCCGGCCCGCGGCCTCGCCAACCGCTGGACGGACGCCCATGACCCCGAGGCGCCGCTCGGCTACCCGGCCGTCCACCACCTCACCATCGGGCTCCGCCGCGCCGCCGCCGCGGCGGGCGACCCGCACCGCGTCCACCTGTGGGCCGGCGCCGGCTGGCGCGGCGCGCGGGAGGAACCGGTCGCGCAGTCGCTTGGCCGGCTGGCCAGCTTCTAGGGGTGGGCCGGATGAGCCAGCAGAAGGTTGGCCCGTACCAGTTGAACCGGGTTGCGCGGGGCGACTGCGCGGAGCTTGCCGCGGCGCTGCCCGACGAGAGCATCGACGTGCTCGTCACCTCGCCGCCTTACTGGGGGCAGCGCCTGTCAGCCGGCATGGGGGTGGAGGAAGACCCGCGGGACTACGTCCGGCGGCTGGTGGAGATCTTCCGGCTGCTCCTGCCGAAGGTGAAGCCTGACGGCATCGTCTGGGTCAACATCGGGGACGCCTACAACACGCCGGTGAACTGGCGGCCCGATGACCGCGACTACAGCTCGCTCGGGCCTGACCGGGCGGGCCTCGACGAGAACAACTCGGCCTACGTCAAGCCGCGGGCCAGGCGGAAGGCGTACCTGCGGCCTGATGCTCCCTGGCTCGCCTACGGCAACCTCCTCGCGCTGCCCTACCGGCTGGTCATCGGCATGTGCGACGACGGCTGGCTGCTGCGCGGCGAGGTGATCTGGCGCAAGAAGAACCCGATGCCCGAGGGGCGCTGCCGCCGGCCGCACCGGGCACATGAGACGGTCTACCTGTTCGCCCGGTCGGAGAAGCACGCCTTTCGCACCAGCCCGCCGGTGAAGAGCGTCTGGGAGTTCTCCAACGAGCGGATGGCCGGCCCCGCGCACTACTCCCGCTTCCCGCTCGAGCTGCCGCGGCGCTGCGTCGCCGCCCTCGGCCGCACCGGGGCCGACGTGCTAGTGCTCGACCCTTTCTCCGGCAGCGGCACCTCCGGGCTGGCGGCGCTCTCCCTAGGCTGCTCCTACGTGGGCTTCGAGATCGACCCCGAGCAGGTTGCCGCCTCGAACGCCCGGCTCGCGGCGGCCGGCGGCGAGCGGGCCGGCTGAGCCTCAGCCGCTGTTCGGCGTGGCGGTCAGGCAATGTCGCCAGATGTCAGTCTCGGCGCGTTATTATCCAGGCTAGGTACCCGCGTGGACGATCCCGGCTGGGGGCGGAGGGCATGTCGAGAAAGACGCTGATCCTCTTCGTCTGGCTGATCATCGGCGCTGCCGCCGCGGGCCAGCGGGGCTACTTCAGCAACATGCCGTCTACCTGCAGCGCCGGCGCGACGATCGCGGCCACCATGGTCACCGGGCCGCTCAACTACCTGGGCGTTAACCCGCAGATCACCTGTAACTGGCCGTCGCCCTCGTCGAGCTGAGCGGCGTCCTCCCCGGCGGCCGACTACGACAGTGTGTAGGGCAGAGGTAGGCTCTATCCCTATGGGAGGAGACCACGCCGCGCTGCCGCCGTTCGGCTGGACCGAGGCCGCCACCAACTGGCAGTTCGCGCCGGTGGTGACCGCCTTCACCGCGGTGCTGGCGGCGGCCTACCTGTACGGCGCGCTCCGGGTGAGGCGCCGCCACCCCCGGCGGCCGTGGCCGCTGCGCCGCACTATCCCGTTCCTGCTCGGCCTGCTGGTCATCAACCTCGCCACGCAGAGCGGAATCGGCGCCTACGACGACACCCTGTTCTGGGACCACATGATCCAGCACCTGATGCTGATCATGATCGCGCCGCCGCTGCTGGTGGTGGGCCAGCCGGTGACGCTGCTGCTGCACGCGAGCAGGAACCCGCTCCACACCGGGGTGAAGAAGCTGGTCAGGTCGCGCCCGGTGCAATGGCTGACCTGGCCGGTGCTGGGCGTGGTGGCGTACGCGGCGACGATCGTGGGCACCCACCTGACCAACTTCATGAACCTGGTGACTGAACACGACGCGGTGCACCAGGCCGAGCACGTGCTTTACCTGGTGGTCGGGTACCTGTACTTCCTGCCGCTGATCGGCAAGGAGCCGATCAGGTGGAAGGTGTCTTACCCGCTGCGGCTCTTCCTGCTGTTCATCGCCATGCCGGTGGACGCGTTCACCGGCGTCGTGCTCGGCTCCTACCAGACCGACCCGTTCGTGCCGCTGGACCCGCGCTCGTGGGGCCCGTCCGCGGTCAATGACCTGCACGAGGGCGGCGCGGTGATGTGGATCGGCGGCGCCGCCATCATGTTCGTAATGATCATGGTGACGTTCTTCCAGTGGACCAGGGAGACCCGTCCGGCGGCCGCCATGGGCTGGCTGGAGACCGCCCGCCGGTCGTCCATGGCGGACCGGATGGCCGCGGCCGGCACCGCTGTACCGAATAGAACCGCTGTACCGAATGGAACCGCCGCACCGAATGGAACCGCCGCGCCCGTCGGCTCAGCCGGGTCCCATGGGACCGTCGATGAAGACGAGGACCAGCTAGCGGCCTACAACGCGTACCTCGCCCGGATTAACGGCGAGTCAGCTCCCGGCCGGGACGACGACTGCCCGGTCGGCGGGAAAACCGGCAGCGCTGCCGACTAGCAGTACTGTGATTCAGATCACATATAACGCATGACTACGGCGATGGCCGCGTGTGGTTAACGATCATGCTTGTTTCTGCTGTGAATTATGAGTTCTCCCAGGTTAGCCCGGCGGCAGACCGTGATACGGAAAACTGTCATCCCGGGGTGCAGGATGAAAGGCACACAGCGTTGACCGTCAACATGAGCAAGGCAGACAGCCAGTACATCGATGACGCGCTGACGATTGAGGACGAGTACGAGTCCGAGCTCGCCGCCGTCCAGGTTGAACTCACCCGGTACGAGGTAGCGCCGCACGAGTACGCTGCCCGCCGGGCCGAGATCGCCACCCGCGCCTACCTCAGGCTGGCCGAGGCGCACAAGCGCTTCCTGAACAGGAACAACTGATTCCGGCGGCCGCTCCTCGACGCGACACGCCGGTAGCCCAATCTACGGAAATCTACGGTTCCCGCTAGAGGGCGTCATAGAGTCCGATCGTGGACCCGATACGCAACCCCTATGCGCCCGGAGCCGGTCAGCGCCCGCCGGAACTCGCCGGGCGCGACCGGGAGATCAGCCAGTTCGAGATCGTCCTCGAGCGGGTAGCCAGGAGCCGTCCCGAACGGTCCATGGTGCTTACCGGCCTGCGCGGCGTCGGCAAGACCGTGCTGCTGAACACGTTCCGGTCGATGGCGCTGCAGCGCCTGTGGGGCACCGGCAAGCTGGAGGCCAGGCCGGACCAGTCGATCCGCCGCCCGGTGGCGAGCGCCCTGCACATGGCGGTCCGCGAGCTCGCGCCCAGGCACCGCGCCCCCGACCGGATCGACGACTTCCTCGGCGTGCTCAAGGCATTCGCGCTACGCGACCCGACGGCACCGAAGGGCTCCACCGTCAGCGCCCAGTTCGGCATCGACGTGCCCGCCGCCCGCGGCCGGGCCGACTCCGGCGACCTTGAGGTCGACCTGACCGAGCTGTTCACCGACGCCGCCTCGGTCGCGGCCGACCTGGGGGTCGGCATCGCCCTGTTCGTCGACGAGATGCAGGACATCCCCGCGCCCGACGTGTCCGCGCTGTGCGCCGCCTGCCACGAGCTGTCGCAGGTGGGCGGGCCGCTCATCGTGGTCGGGGCGGGCCTGCCGCACCTGCCCTCGGTGCTTTCGGCCAGCAAGAGTTATTCCGAACGGTTGTTTCGCTACGCCCGGATCGACCGGCTGGACCGTGAGGCGGCCGACCAGGCCCTCATTGCGCCCGCCGAGCGCGAAGACGTGCTGTTCAAGCAGGATGCGCTGGACGCGCTGTACGAGGCCGGCGGCGGCTACCCCTACTTCGTGCAGGCCTACGGCAAGGTGACCTGGGATGTCGCCGCCGCCAGCCCGATATCCGCGGCCGACGTGGCGGTTTCGGCGCCTGAGGCCGAGGCGGAGCTAGCGGTCGGGTTCTTCGGCTCCCGCTACGAGCGGGCCACCCCGGCCGAGCGCGAGTACATGCGGGCGATGGCCGCCATCGGCGACGAGCCGGTGCCCACCGCCAGCGTCGCCGACGAGCTGGCCCGCAAGCCGTCGAGCCTCTCCCCGGCCAGGGACGGCCTCATCAAGAAGGGCCTGATCTACAGCTCGGAGCGGGGCCTGATCGCGTTCACGGTGCCTCACTTCGGCAAGTTCCTGCGGTCCCAGCCGGCCTGATCAGAGGCAGCCGCCCCCGTTCGGGTGAATATTGATTTTATTCTTGTGTATTGGGTTTTCGTTAGACTGGATTAGACAGCTCTAGCGCGGCCGTGCGCGGAGCGACGGCGAAGTCAGCGTCAATGTCGAGCATGCCCATCCGGACCGGCGGCCGGCGGCCGGACAGGTAGACGGCGAAGACCACCTCGAGCTGGCGGTCGGCCAGCTCGCCCGGGAAGACCACGAACCGCCAGCACCCTTCTCGCCAGACATCGACCGGCACGGCGCCGGTGATCAGCCGGCGGTGGCGCCGCCAGGACGCGCTCGCGTGCAGCGCCGCCAGCGTGCGCGCGACGGGCACCTCGCGCAGCTCGCACGGGTCGGTGTGCCCCAGCCGGAGCATGACCTGCCCGGCCTCCGGTGACAGCGCGACGAGCAGGGCCAGCTCGGCCGCCACGGCCGCAAGCACCAGCCACGCCTGCGCGGCCGAGCCCGGCATCCGCAGCGGCGGCGCGCCAACCGATGCCAGCGCGGACGCGCCCAGCAGCCCCGACCGGCTGATAACCCGCCAGGTCACCGGCGTGTGGCTCAGCTCGCCGAAGCAACCGCAGCCCGCGTCCGGCCGGCGCGTCCGCAGCACGTAGAGGGCGCCCGCCGCGGTGCACAGCAGCAGCGCGGTCGCGCACCGTACGACCAGCGAGGGACCGCCCGCCCCGACCGGGCCGGCGGTGACCAGCAGCCCGATGCTGAGGGCAAGCTCGCAGGCGCACAGGCCGACCGCGGCCGGACGGCGCAGCCGGAGCGGGACGACAGCGGTCGGCCCGGTTCCCGCGTCGACCGAGCGGGCCGTTATCGCCCGCCTGGCCTTGGCCGCGCAGGCGCCGGCCAGCAGCACCGCGAGCAACGGCAGCTGAACCTCGCGCAGCAGGTCAAGCGTGTTGGCTCCAATCACAATAAACCCCCGAATCAATCAAACCCCGGTTGGGCGAGGTAAGCCCGCCAGCGCCAGCGTGGCGTTGAAGCAGCCGTCTTCCAGGTTCCCGCCCAGCTCGACAAAGGCAGTCATGGTCAGGTCGGCCACCCGCCCCCGCGGCGAGGTACCGCACTGCAGGCAGCGGTCACAGAACTGCCTGGCCATGAACCCGTCGCTGGTTACCGGGAGGACAGCCGAGCGGCCTGCGCACTCGTTGGTGACCCGGACCGCGCTGCCGAGCGACAGGTAAGGCAGCCGCACGCAGCCCGGCCCCCGGCCGGCCTCAGCGCCGCCCGCCGTGACCCCGCCTGCCGCCGTCTGCTCGGTCACCAGCCCGTCGGTCTCGGGGTCGAGCGCAGGGTACCCGAGCCCGAGCAGGCTGGGCGGCTCGTCGTCGGGCTCGTGCCAGACCGCGGAACCGCTTACCGGCACCGGCAGCGGTCCGTTGACCAGGGGAGCGGCCGGGGTCTCGCCTGCCCGGTAGGGCGGCTGGGCGGCCGCGGGCGTCACCGCCAGCAGGTGGTCGCCGTGCCTGGTACCGATGACGTCGAGCAGGAAGCCGGGCGCCAGCCGCGGGAAGCGCACCTGGATCTGGCGAGCGGACGCGGTCGCGACCACCACGCGCCGCGGGGACCGGTCGTGCCGCCCGGCGTCGACCAGGAACTCCCGTCCCTCCGCGGCGATGATCCGGCCGGTCACCCGGCCGATGCGGGCCCAGATACGCTCGGCCAGGCGCCGCGGCCTGCTTCCGGCGTTCACCGTCGTGTGCCTGACGATCACCGTGTCGCCAGGCCGCAGCGCGGACACCGCGGTGCGGGCGCCGAGCCAGGTGACGGTGGCCGGGGAGACGGTGACGACCTCGGGGCCGTGCCTGGTGTCGATCACGATGGCATCCTCGTGCACTTCCGTGACCACCCCGACAAGGACTGAGCAGGCGACGGCGGGCCGGTGCGCCCACAGCTCATGGTCGCTGGTGTCAAACACGGCCGAACGCAACAGGGCACGACGCGCGTACCAGGCAGCGGTACCCGTCCCGGTGAGGTCGCCGCAGCTAGCGCAGGAATCTGCCATATGTCGCAATTGCCTGGAATGGGATTGCGGCCGTCGCCATGCCATGTCCGACGATGGTCACATGGCCGCGGACACGTCAAGTGCTTCGGCGATATCGGTCTGCGAAAGACATGACGTTTGGCGGTGTTGCCCGGTTTCTGGCGAAGAATTGATGCGGTTGTTTCTAAAGATTCCCCCGGTGGCTGAGTGGTGCTGGCCAGGCTTCAAGGCGTATCGTAGCCAATTGATCACTCTAAGTAGCAAGAGCGTAGGGGACCCATGAGCGCAGGGGACCGCGTTGCGTTTGGTGAGTACGTCCGCGCCCGCGGCCACGTGCTACTACGGGCTGCCCAGGCGATGACTGGGAACCGGGCTGACGCTGAGGACCTGCTCCAGGCCACGCTAGTGAAGGCGTACCAGTCATGGGACCGGATCGATGATCCGGCCGCGCTCGACACCTACGTGCGGCGGACGATGGTCAACACGCACATCTCCGGCTGGCGCCGGCGGCGGGTCGACGAGTACCCCACCGACGAGATACCCGACGCGCCCACCGGGGAGGACGCCACCAGGGACAGCGACCTGCGCGACGTGGTGCAGCGCGCGATCGACCGGCTGCCCCGCCAGATGCGGGCCGCGGTGATGCTCAGGTTCTACGACGACATGACCGAGCCGGAAGTAGCGGCGGCGCTCGGAGTATCGGTCGGCACCGTTAAGTCGACCGTGGCGCGGGCAGTTGCCAAGCTCAGGAAGGACACGGAACTCGGCGCCGACTCCTGGCCGGGACAGCGTGACGTGTCGTTAGATAGGAAGTGGGAACCGGGCGATCCGGGAATCCCGGGCACGGAACTCAATGAGGAGGCGCGGGGCCACGATGGACGGCACGATGATGGACTTCCCGCTGACGGTCACCGCGATCATGCGCTACGGCACCAGCGTGTTCGGCCGGAAAGAGGTAGTGACCTGCGCCGGGGACGAGCCGGCCAGGCACCGCAGCTACGCCGCGGTCGGCGAGCGGTCGGCCCGGCTGGCCAGCGCGTTGCGCTCGCTCGGGGTCGACCGGGACCAGCGGGTGGCGACGTTCATGTGGAACAACGCCGAGCACCTGGAGGCGTACCTGGCGATCCCGTCGATGGGCGCCGTGCTGCACACCCTGAACCTGCGGCTGTCGGCCGACCAGGTCGGCTACATCGCCACTCACGCGGGCGACAGCGCGGTCATCGTTGACGCTTCGCTCATCCCGCTGTTCGCCAAGGTGCTGCCGCTAGCGGAGACGATCAAGCACGTGATCGTGTCAGGCCCGGCCGACGACGCGGCCCGCGGCGCCCTGGCCGGCCCCGGCCGCGAGGTGCACTCCTACGAGGAGCTGCTCGCCGCCGCCCCGGCCGAGTTCGACTGGCCCGAGCTTGACGAGCGGTCGGCCGCCGCCATGTGCTACACCAGCGGCACCACCGGGCTGCCGAAGGGAGTGGTGTACAGCCACCGTTCCTCGTACCTGCACTCGATGGCGGTGTGTACCGCCAACGCGCTCGGGGTACGCGAGAGCGACCGGGTGATGCCGGTCGTGCCGCAGTTCCACGCGAACGCCTGGGGGCTGCCGTACGCGGCCATGATGTCCGGCGCCGACCTGGTGATGCCGGACCGCTTCATGACCCCGGCCGCCATCGTCAAGCTGATCGGGGCCGAGCGGGTCACCCTGTCCGCGGGAGTGCCGACGATCTGGCAGGGCGTGCTGGCCGAGCTGCGCGCGTCCGGCGGCGACATCTCCTCGCTGCGCACCCTGGTCTGCGGCGGCTCGGCGCTGCCGGAAGCGGTGATGCGCGCCTACGCCGACGAGTTCGGCCTCACCATGACCCATGCCTGGGGGATGACCGAGCTGTCACCGATCGGGTCGGTCGCCCGTGAGCCGGCCGACGTCACCGGCGAGGCGGCGTGGGCGTACCGGGCCTCACAGGGCCGGCTGGTCTGCGGCGTCGAGGGCCGGCTGGCGGGCGATGACGGCGAGCTGCTGCCGTCCGACGGCACCGCGGTCGGCGAACTCGAGTGCCGTGGCCCGTGGGTCACCGCGTCCTACTACCAGGACAGCGCGCCCGAGAAATTCCACGATGGCTGGCTGCGCACCGGGGACGTGGGCACCCTGGACCCGGAGGGCTTCATCCGGCTCACCGACCGGGCCAAGGACGTGATCAAGTCCGGCGGCGAGTGGATCTCCTCGATGGAGCTTGAGAACCTCATAATGGCGCACCCGGCGGTGGCCGAGGCGGCCGTGATCGGCGTGCCTGACACCCGCTGGGGCGAGCGCCCGCTCGCCGCCGTCGTGCGCCGCCCGGACGGCCCCGCGGTTACCCCGGACGAGCTGCGGGCCTACCTCGGCCAGCGGCTGCCGCGCTGGCAGCTCCCCGAGCGGTGGTGCTTCATCGACGAGGTGCCGAAGACTTCGGTCGGCAAGTTCCAGAAGACCACCCTGCGCGAGCGGTACGCGGCCGGCACCCTGGAGGTCACCACCCTGGGCGCGGAGCACTGACCGGGATGCCCGGTCCGCGCCGCTTTACCGCGCTATTCATCGGAACCGCCTGGTAACCCGGGAACAACGGCAACCGCTGCCGCGCGTGCGAGGCTGCCGACATGACGGTTGCCATGGCAGAGGTCCGGTCGATAAGCACCGCCGACCCGCTCCACCAGGAGGCGGACCTGCTGGCCCGGGGGGCGAAGAAGGCCCGCGAGCGCGGTCTCGCGGCCGACGCGGAGCTCGCCCGCTGGCTGGAGCGCTCCATGCTCCGGATATGGGCCGGCGGCAGCGGTGCCCCCGAGCACGCGGCCGCCCTGTCGATCGCCCAGGCCCTCACCGCGGAGTAGCGCCCGCAGGCGGGCCCGCCGCCCAGCCGGCCTTGGCTGCCGTCGGCTGTTGGCATGGAAATTTGCCGCCGTCCCGGGCTCGATCATGCGGGAGCCGCTGCCCCCGCGGGCGCAGCGCGCACCGGGGGGCTCCGACGGGGTATCTACCGAGCGGAGGATCGGGGATTTGAACCCCGGATGGGATCACTCCCAAACCGCATTAGCAGTGCGGCGCCATAGACCGGACTAGGCGAATCCTCCAGCACCGAACGCCCGGCCGGATCCGGTAGGGCGTGGTGTCGATCAGCGTACCGCTAGCCGGGTGCGAGTAGCAAAGCGGCAGCCGGGGCAGAGCGCGGGCTGGTTTTTGACAGTCACCGACGCAATTGTGCGTAAGCTGCTACCAGCTGGCTCAAAGCCGCCCACAAGCCCTGGCCACCGGTCACCACCCCTGACCGGTGGCCAGGTTCGCGTTCGCCGTGGTATACATCGCCAAGGTTAAGGAGGGTTCATGCAGGGTTCGGGCGGCTGGGTGACGGTCGGCATCGACAACGGGGGTACCGCCAACAACGGGACGGTCCTCGATTCCGATGGCCGGTTCCTGGTCACCGAGATGGCGGAGCTGCCCAGCCTGGTGCGGGAGGGGCCCGACAAGGCCATCACGGCCCTGGCCGATAGCTTCGAGAAGGTGCTGGCGATGACCGGCGTGCCGCGGGAGCGGGTGCGGGCGGTCGGGCTCGACACCCCGGGGCCGGCCAGCGCGGACGGCGTGCTCGCGACTGGCGGCGCGACTAACTTCGGGCACCCGGACTGGTCCCGGTTCAACATCAGGGCCGCCCTTGAAAGCCGGCTGGGTATCCCGGTGCTTTATAACAACGACGGCAACGCGGCCGCCCTCTACGCCCACTACCAGCGGCACGGGGCGGACGCGCACGCGCGCAGCTCGGTCTCCGCGATCGTCGGGACCGGATTCGGTGGCGGGGTGATCCAGGGCGGGCAGATCATCAAGGGCGCCGCCGGGATGGCGGGCGAGCTCGGTCACATGCCGATCCCGCTGCTCGGCCTGCTTGAGGAAGGCCAGCCGGCGCCCTCGTGCAACTGCGGCCAGTCCGGTGACGCCGAGTCGTTCGCGTCGCTGACCGGGATCACCAGGAACCTGCTGCCGTTCTGGCTGACCAGGTTCCCCGGTCATGAGCTGGGCAGGCTCGACATCGTCAAGGCGGCCAAGCTGGTGCGGGGCTACGCCGAGCGCGGCGACGAGATGTCGCTGGAGATCTTCCGGCAGCAGGCGATGGCGATGGGGCGCGTCTTCTCCATCGCGGCCAAGTTCACCGACCCGGACACCTACTTCGTCGGCGGCGGGGTGATCGACGCCGCACCGCACTTCCGCGAGTGGTTCGTGGCCACGGTCAAGGAGCACACCGTGCTCTACGTCGAGCAGGCCGAGATCGCGGAGATCACCCTGGTGCCCGACCTGGACATGGCCGGCGCCCGTGGTTCCGCGATCGCGGCGGCCGAGTGGGTGCGGCAGCAATAGCACGACAAGACGGCTCATACGCCCGCTTTCGCGCGTATGAGCCGCTGATCACGTTAACGTCGATTCGCTAATCGTCGCCCGATCCCGGGTCCTTGAAGATAAGCCCGCAGACCTCGATGTAGAGCTGCTCGGGATACGGTAGGTGATCGATCGTGTGCAACGCCTGGTCCTGGCCGGCTGACTCGACGATGAAGGTGCCGAAGCCAAACAGGCGGCCGGTCGGTGACCGCTCGAACCGCATATCCGTCACCTTTGACAGCGGCATCATGTTCACGGTCTTTTTGAACACGCCGGTGGCCAGCAGCAGCCGCGCGGACGTGACAACAAAGTAATCTTCGAGCCACGCATAGATACGAAAAAGCAGCCTGATGACCAGGATCAGCCACAACAGCCAGATGACGAGCAAGACTGAGCTGGCGAGGTGCAGCAGCGTAGAGAGCAGGCCGGCGACCGCAAGCCCGGCAAGGGCCTCGGCCACCGGCCTGATCAGAATGGCCGGGTGGAACCGAACGGTGATGACCCGTCGCTCGTGCGGCAGGAGAACCCGGTAAACCGCCGCGGGGACCGTCTCGTTCGGAACGACCCTAATGCCCATTGCTACCTCAGATCGATGCCACGAAGTTCGAGACGCCGTGCGCGGCCTGGCTGAGCAGGGACCCGATGTTATGCACCAGGTGGCCGGCGCTGGCCGGCTCCTGAATTACCCACCAAACGATAAAGGCGATGACTAGCCAGCCTATGATCGTCTTCGGTTTCACTGCGGCCTCCCTGGAAGCGCAGAGTGCTCCATCTGCCAGTTCCTTAATCTTAGTCCGGTACGTCGCTTGGATGGGGTTGGACACCCAAGCGGTACGGATCTGGCCATGCCCGTCCGGCACCAAGTATGCCCGCTACTCGTGGTTGCTACGCATGGGCCGGCGCGAAGAATGTACCGGGCCCGCGAGGCAGTATGCCGTTGTTGCGTGCACTGGAGAAGCAGCCACGCCGGCCTCCCTGGCAGCGGTATGTTCGTACCGTGGCGATGCCTGAGGTGAGCGAGACAGACTTTGCGATTGTCGTCTTCCGTGAGGACGACGGGTGGGACGCGGGCGTCCTGCCGGTAGCTGTGACCGATGACCTCAAGGGGCTCATCCGGGTGCTGCGACAGCAGCCCAGCCTCGCGGGCACGATTGGCCTCGCCGGAATCGACGACTACTTCTTCGTGGCCGTCCGGATCGTGGGTGAGCAGGTGTCGGTGCTGCTGTCCGACATCGGCGCGGCGCTCGACTACCCGCTGGCCGAGCAGGTGCTGGACTACCTGGAGCTCCCGGTGCCGGACGAAGACGACCTCGACCAGGTGCTGCCGGTCGGCGACCTGTCGATATTCGCCGACCTCGGCCTGGACGAGATGGACCTGGCGGCCATCTGCAGCCGCCTCGACTTCGACTCCGAGGACGACCCCTGGGACCACGTAGAGGACGCGGTGGAGTCCATCGCGGTCCGGCTCGGGTTCGGCCCCGTCATGGAGCGCGCGCTCGACGCCGCGCTCGGCGCCTGACGCGGTCCGGGCCGCGCGGTGCCAGGCGACCCGGACCGCGTCAGCGGTTACCAGGCGACGTTCGAGCCCGCCATGCGGGCCGCGCTGGCCGAGGCGGAGGCAGCCGCCACGGCGGGCGACGTGCCGGTCGGCGCGGTCGTCCTCGACCCCGCGGGGGCCGTCGTCGCCCGCGGCCGCAACCGGCGCCAGGCGGCTGCCGACCCGACCGCCCACGCCGAGGTCGAAGCGCTCAGGGCAGCAGGCAGCGCGGCGGGCCGGTGGCGGCTCGACGGCATGACGCTGGTAGTGACGCTTGAGCCGTGCACCATGTGCGCGGGCGCGGTGACCGCCGCCCGGCTAGGCCGGCTGGTGTACGGCGCGGACGACCCGCGGGCAGGCGCGGTCGGCTCGATCTGGGACGTGGTGCGCGACCAGCGCGCCGTCCCGGTGCCCGAGGTGATCGGCGGTGTGCTGGCCGACGAGTCCCTCGCCTTGCTCCGCCGGTTCTTCTCCGAACGCCGGTAACGCCCGAGTCGTCGTTTAGCCCCGGCTTCAGGTAAGCTCAGCGGCGGTGGAGTCGCGTAGTGGCCGAGCGCGCACGCCTCGAAAGCGTGTGAAGGGGTAACTCTTCCGTGGGTTCAAATCCCACCTCCACCGCCCAGGTCCGCGCATTTTCCTCATGGCTCCCGTCATTCCCTCCTCCCCGCCCTGGCGTCCCGGCAGCGCTCCAGGCCGGCTGCGGCCCGGCGGCTGCCGCTGGCCTCACCGGTTCCCGTGCCGTCGCTGCCGGAGGACGTCATGTACGGAATCGCCCGCATTGACTCCTCGGGAAGGATCTGCGAGCGGGCCGTCATCACCGCGCTGGGCTGGTCCGGCGGCGACGGCCTGAAGGCCGGCGACCAGGTCCTGCTGGCCGCGCACCCGGACCAAGGCGGCCTCGCCGCTTACTCCGTCGCCGCGGTGGACCAGGCCATCCGCGCCCAGGGTTCGTTCCGGCACCTCCAAGGAGGACGACCATGACCACCACCCCGGCTGCCCCGGAGGTCAAGCAGTTCGTGGCGCACGTCAAGGCGAACGCGGTGCGGCGCAGCAACGGCCGGGGCGGGCGTTCTGGTTCGGCGTGTCAGCCCATCGCTCCCGCGTCAGGGAGCCTGGGTCGTCGCAGCGCAGAAGCGGAACTCGTCGATCGCCGGGGCGAATCCGTCCGCGATGTACTGTGCAGCCAGTTTGGCCAGGCGACGGGCGACGCGGTCCTGGTCCGCTGGTTTCCAGGCTTGCCGCGCCTGCCATTCGGCAGCGAAGGCCTCCGAAATCAGGAGCCTGGTATCACCGCGGGCGCAGCCAACGACGGTGCCGTCCGGGTCGAACAGCGGTGCCACGAAGTCCTCGTAGCCGTGCGCGATGCTGGCCGGCAGCGGCAGTCTCGCGGACGCGTCGGACCACGGTGCCAAGCGGATCTGCAGTTCCCAGAGCAGGAGTTCCGGTGGCGTAGGCGGCCAGGGGTCGGGCAGCAGCGCCGGTTCCCGGGCCGGTCGGCGCGGCCCCGGCCAGGACGTGGCCCGCTCGGGGGGCGGGCTCCACTCCGGGAAGTAAGCAGGGCCGTCAGTGGTCAGGTACGAGCGGCTCTCCCGGCCGACGACCGGGATCCGGCGAGTATAGGTGACGGTGTCCCGGGTGATGGCCAGGTCCACGGCCACCGGTGCGTCCGGGCCGCCGGGCCGGAACAGCTCGATGTCGTAGAGGTCGACCGCCAGCAGGTTGGCGACATCGTCGGCGGCGAGGTCGAAGGTACGCCACCCCATCGCCAGTGCGGCCTGGACCTGGGCCGCAAAGATTGCGATAAACTGTTCGAACACTATGGTCGCCCGGCGGCCCGTGCCGCCTTCGGGCAGGGACAAGGCGCGGGCGAGCTTCCGGGCGTCCTGGGCCGTGGATGCGAGTTCGACCGGGTCGACGGATTGCAGCGGTTCGCGGGAGAGCTCCGGTCCGACGGCTGGCATCAGGGTGCGCGACAGGCTGGTGAGCCCCAGGTTGACTAGGTCGGCGAAGGACTCGTCCGGCACGGCTGCGAGGTCTGCCAGGATCGCCGGCGTGACCTGCTCCAGGATCCGCATCAGGACCCAGGCCGCCTCGGGGGCGGCACCGAAGCGCGGCACCTCCGAGCTGACGAGCACCTGAGTCCGCTCGTCGCCAACGTAGTACTCGCTGCGACCGTCCTCGCCGATCTCGACGACCAGGTCATGGAGGAAGTCGGGCTGGATAGCCGGGTCCGGTTGCACCTCGGGCACCGGCCAGGTAACGCCACCGCCGGGCGTGTACCGGACGAGTTCGGTCCCGTCGGCGTGCAGCGGGCCGATACCGAAGGGAGCGAGCATCGGGACGGCGCGGCTCAGGCCGGCGGGGTCGGCCGCAGCGTAGTACCCGCGGCCTGGCTCTCCGGGCGCGGCCACGAACGGGTGGGTCGCCGAGAACGCGAACCCGGTATCGGCGAAGCGCTGCAGGATCCTCTCGTCACGCCGAGTCTCGGTGCGCACCAGGACTTCCCTGGGCCCGTCCGGGGTGGCCACCAGTTCGCCCGGGGCAATCCGCTCGATCGCTCGCAGGGTCCCGTCGGCTGTGACCACCCGGGCGCCGGGGGCGAAGCACGAGCTGCTGGGCAGCTGCCGGTACCGGTTGCCGGGCTGGCTGTTGGCGGTGAACTCGTAAGAGTTGTCGTCGGCCATGCAGTAGTAACTGCCGCCGGCTGCGTGGCAGCGGGTCTTGGTGATGGGGCCGACCGCCTCAGCCGTGTCGGCGGAGCCGAGGCCGGGGCCGAACCAGGGAGACTGATCACGCCATCGCTCCGGGCCGTAGGCCGCGGGGATCCCCAGGCCCATCTCGATGATGCGCTTGATCGCGCGGTCGATCTCGCCCGGATCCGCGCCGAGAGCCGTCAGCTTGATCCAGTGGTGGAACAGCTCCCAGTCGCGGTCCGGCCACTGCTGGGAGGCTTCCTGGACCTTCTTCGCGTTCACCCACGTCTCGGAGGTCAGTCCGGTCAGGTAGTGCTCCTTGGCCGTCTGCTTGCTCGCGGGGTCGGGGAAGGCAGCCAGGGCCTGGCGGATTGGGCCGTCGGCGACCCCGGCCATGTAGGCGTAGAAGCGGTACGACCCGGTCATCAGGCGCGAGTTCCAGCTGCTCAGGTCGTTGGCAATGGGTTGCATGGTGATCTGGGGGCGCAGTTGGCTGGTGGACAGTCCCATCTGCTGGCACAGCGCGGCCACCGAGACCGAGGCGAAGAAGGCGTCGTCCAGGCCGGTCAGGCTGGTGATCACGCCCTCGTGCGGGCTCGGCTGAAGGCCGGCGAAGAAAATGTCCCGGAAGGCCGGGCCGGTGCCGATCAGCTGAGAGTAGTGCCCGGGGGTACAGCGCTTGAAGTGGGTCACCAGCACGCCGCGGGCGGCGCGGCCGAGCAGGTTGTCGGCGGTGCCGGGCAGGGCCGCGGACAGCACCTCGACGTCGTGCGGGTCGAAGGACGAAGTCACTGTGATCTCCTGTCTGCAGTTCGCGGGCGGCCAGGCGCGCGCGGCCGGGAGCGGTCAGGCACCCGGCCGCGCGCGATGCGGCTCAGACCGCGGCTTCCTCGTGTTCAGTGACCCGGGCGGACTGCTCGGGGACCAGGACGGACAGTCCGGGGGCCAGGACGGACAGACTGAACTCGGTGGAGACCGTGCCGACGTCGTTGCTGCAGGTCAGCATGAAGGTCTGCTTACTGACCGGGGGAACGTCCACGCCCTCGCGCATCTGCACGGCGCCGTCCTCGGGCAGGAACTCGATGCCGTCGGGCAGGTGCGGCTCGACGGTCCACTTGCGCGGCAGGCTGCCGGGTACCTGCAGCGCCGCGTCGGCCCGCTGGTTGTGCTCGACGGTGTACCAGGTGATGTCGGCCATGGTCAGCTCGGCCGGCTTGACCACCTCCATCTTCAGGGTCACGGTCACGCCGTCGCCCTCGCGCAGCGTCCAGCCGCCGTCGCCGCCGACGTCCAGGTAACGCCGCTTGCTGGTGCCGTCGTTCAGGGCGGTGTAAAGCTTGAACGGGGCCGCGCGCAGATCGCGATTCCCGGACCCGGACTCCTCGTAGGTGCCCTCGCCGACCACTTCGGTGTACCAGAGCAGGTGCGTGTCCAGCGACGCGTCCTTGCCGGAAGCGCCCTTGGCGACCACGGCGCCGGTGTCCTCCACGGCCAGCGCGTAAAGTACGGGCACGTCCTTGGAATCGAGGATGGGCGCGGCGATCTGCACCCGCCCGGTGGAGTCGGTACTGATGTAGAACGCGGTGTGCCCGGTGCCGTCGTAGGGGGCGACCCGCGCGGAGCCGTCCGAGCCGAGTTTGAGCGCCCTGCCTGCGTCACCGCCGGCCAGCAGCGCCACGCCGGCCCGCTGCGGCTGGCCCGCGGGCTGGTAGACCTGGAAGTACTCGATCGCGGTCTTGAATGGCATGTAGAAGGTGCCGGAGGACTTGGCGAACGTCTCCACCGGCGACTCCGAGGGCCGGCTCATCATGATCGCGAGCAGGATGATGCCAGCCACCAGGGCGATCACGCCGACCACCGAGACGATCGCGAAGATCGTGCTGACCAGCATGCCGCCGACTGCAACGGCGGAGCCGGCCACCGCCCAGCCGCCGACGATGGCGACCAGCTCCAGGACGGAGGCGGTCAGGAACAGGATGTTCGCGGCCAGCTCCAGCGGTTCGTTCTCCTGGGACAGTGCGATCGAGGAGAGCACGATGCCGATGATGGCGAAGGCCGAGCCGAGCAGCCGGGCGGTGAACTGGCCCAGGTTGCGGCCCATCACCGCCAGCTTGAAGCGCTGGCCGAACGGCAGCGCGCTATTGGCGGTGAACAGCGAGCGCGCGGCGAAGGCCTGCTTGATCGGGACCTGGTAGCCCATCGCCGAGCCCTTGTTGGACATCAGCCAGATGCGGGCCGCGGACGTGGTCTTCGTCAGCGCGTCGTCGATCAGCTTGGGGCTGAAGAACTTGCGCAGGTTCGACCACCACCGCACGTTGGAGTCCCACACCGCGCCCAGCGCCAGGCCACGCTGCAGGATCGGGAGCGCCAGCTGGGCCACCGCGCTGGCCCCGCCGACCACCACCAGCGCCTGCTCGGCCGGGGACAGCTTCCGGAAGTCAGCCGCGCCAAGCAGGAAGAAGCCGAGCATGGCGCCGGCCCCGGCCAGGGCGATCAGCTTGCCGACGGCGGCCGGGAGGTGCGCGAAGACCCGGCCGAAGGCGTTCTCGAACCGGCTGGCTATGTGCACCCACTCGTAGACACCGTGGCCGACGGCGGCTGACGCGTGCAGGAGCTGCAGCACCTTGTCGATCAGGTCCTGGGTGGCGTTCTGCCGTAGCTGCTCGGCCGCTTCCCGCATCTTCGGGTCCGGGCTGTCGATGTACTGCTCGATGAACTTGTCCACGATCTGCTTGACCGCGAAGCTGAACCCGCTCAGGTCGTTACTGAAGTCGAACATCTGCGGCAGGATCGAGCCAAGCTGGAACAGCTGCAGCAGGTAGCCGTACTGCTGGGAGAAGTAGCTGGTGGTGTCCAGTACGTTG
>Ga0265338_10004184_pt1 | contig 19682 bp, 24 predicted proteins | sample 42126metaG_FD_193579 | JGI IMG/M metagenome (GOLD analysis project Ga0265338, IMG submission 193579) | Rhizosphere microbial communities from Carex aquatilis grown in University of Washington, Seatle, WA, United States - 4-21-26 metaG | ecosystem: Host-associated > Plants > Roots > Rhizosphere...
TAAGGCGCTCTCCCATTCGGCGGCTTCAGCTGCCGCGCGGTTCGCCAGGAGAGGGTATGTCGTGTTCATGGTAGGCCCCGCCGCTGCCCCTCAGCTATAGGTCAGGGCCGGCTCAGCCGGTGGCGTGCAGCCAGCGGACCGGAGCGCCTTCCGCAGCGCACCGGAACGGCTCAAGCTCGTCATCCCAGGGGCCGCCGAGCAGCTTGCCCAGCTCGTCCTCCAGGGAACCGGCGGATACCGCGGCCGCGACCACGGTCATCGCCGCGCGCAGCCTGCCCTCAGGGACGACGATGTCACCGTTCGCGCCGGTCACCGCGGAGAAGGTGCCGAGCCCCGGGGTGTAGCTGTAGCGCACGGCATCACAGCCCGGGCTCGCCTCCTCGGTGACCTCGAAGCGCAGCCTGTTCCAGCCGGACAGCGCCGAAGTGATGGCCCCCCCGGTACCCGGGCGCGCGTGCCAGCTGAGCTCGGCACGCAGCGTCCCCGGCGCCGCCGGCTGACCGACCCACGGCAGGCTCACGGGTACGCCAAGAACCCCGGCCGCTGCCCACTCGATGTGCGGGCATAGCGCCGGGGGCGCGGAATGGATCTGCAGCACGCCTCTTACGGACACCAGACCTCCTTGCGAGCGACCGAGGTGCGTCTTCCCCAACGACCTCAGCGGCCCCGCACCGGTGATCTGACCTGCCCGACGATGCGATCCGCGGTTCCTGCGTCGTATTCTGCCTCACCGCGCCCGGCGGCACCAGCCTTCACGTCGAGTTGCCCGGCATGATGTAGTGGGCACGTGATCCCCCGACGTGGGGCATCTGCCCCGGTAGCCGCTCCCGGCCAATTAGGCGAGCGCGACGTCGCCGGGCTGGTGTTCGTCGGCGAGATGTACGGTACCCAACTGGACCAGCTTGGCACACTGCTCGGGATGAGCGAGCAGCGGGCGAGCGGATTCGCGCTGCGCTGGCGCCGCCTGGGCTACGCGGAGTCGGCCCGGCTGGGCCCGGGCCGCCAGTGGACCTGGCTGACCCGCGCCGGGCTTGGCCTGTGCGGGCTGCCGTACACCGCGACGGCGCCTGCCCTGTCCAGGCTGGCGCACATCCGCGCGGTCACCGGGGTCAGGCTCGCCCTGCAGGCCACGGCCAGTTACACCGACGCCGACGCGTACTGGCGCAGCGAGCGGCGGCTGCGCGCCCGGACCGGCGGCCGGGTGGGATTACGCGAGCACCTGCCGGACGGCGAAATCCACTGGCCGGATGACGCCAGCGTGGCCTGGGCCGGGGAGTGCTGGGCGGTCGAAGCCGAGCTCACCCGCAAGACCGTCAGCCGGACGGCCGCCATCATGACCGAGATCCTCACCCGGACCGGCGACTACGGCTGCCCGGCCGTGGACGCCCGGGTGCCAGGCCGCGAACCGCGGCACGCCCGCGCCCTGTATCTGTGCTCACCCGCCGCCCGGCGCACCGTGGCCCGGGCCAGGGACATGCTCGGCGTCCACGCGGCCCGGGTGGAGATCCGTGACCTGCCCCCGGGAGCCACACCATGATCAGCCGGTACCTCGGCCTGCTGGCCCTGCGCGCGGCCGGCCGCCTGCTGGCGAAGGTGATCAAGGCGGCGGCAATCGTCATGGTGATCGTGGCGGCAGCGCCTGTCTCGCTGGTCGCCGCCTACTCCGCGACCCTGGCCTGGTTACTGGGCTGGCCGCCGCGCCAGCTCGGCCGCGCGGCCGGGTACTGCGGGCCCATGCTCGCCGCCTGGCTGGCCGCCACCGCGGTGGCCACCCGGTCACCGGCCAAGGTGGCCGCCGCCCCCTACACGGCCTGGCTCGCCATGTGGCACGACGGCGCGGCCGGCTCGTACGCGCTGGCCGCCGTCACCATCGCGCCCGCCGCGATCCCGCTCGGCCTGCTCGCGGGCGCCGCCGCCTGGCAGTGGCGGATCTACTCGATGGAGACCGGCACCGGCGGGCTCACCCCCAGCGCACCGGCCGCCTTCGACCTGCGCCAGTGGCGTCACCAGGTGCGCACGGCCCGGGCCAGGATCGCGGCGCCCGGCTCAGTCCCGCTCATTTCCCGGCACGGCACCATCCTGGCCGGTGCCGTCATCAGGGCCATCCACCATCCGCAGCTGCCGTTGGCCCATATCCCGTACCCCAGGCTGCGCTCCCACCAGGTGGTCATCGGCACATCGGGCACCGGGAAGACCACCTTGCTGCTGCGCTTGTGGGCCGGGTTCATGGCCATGGGGCTGCAGCGGCACGCGGCGGGTGCCGGGCCGCGCCCGCTCCTGGTCGTCCTGGACTGCAAGGGCGGCGCCGACTCACGGCGGATCGCCGAGCGGACCCGCCGGGTACTGCGCGGCGTCGGCGCCCGGCGGACCGCGATCTGGCCGGACGAAGCGAGCCTGTCGTTGTGGGCGCTGCCGCCTGACCAGCTCATCACCACGCTGGTCGACATGATCGAGCACGGCACCGGCGGTGCCGCCTACTACGCCGACGTGATGGAGGCGATCGTGACGCTGGCCGTGACCGCGCCGGCCGGGCCGCCGGCCGGCCCGGCTGATTTCCTGGCCCGGCTGGACCCCGGCTGGCTCACGATGGCCTACGCGCCAGCGGGGCGGGCCGAGGACGTGGCGCTGCTGCGGTCAGCAGCCCGGCACATCAGTGACATCGCACTGCGGTTCCGCACCCTGTTCCGCCGGCTGGGCGGCGGGCTGGACGGGCCCGGCACGTTCGCCGACGCGGACGTCTGGTACTGCATCCTGGAGGGCACCGCGGAGATCGCGGTCGCCGAAGCCCAAGCCCGCGCCCTAGTGGACCTGCTGGCCAGCTACGCGGCCCGGGCCGATGGGCGCGCCGCGGAGATCCTGCTCGCGGTGGACGAGTTCAGCGCGGTGTCCCGGCGGCTGCCGATCTGGCAGTTGTACGAGCGGGCCCGCTCGCTGGGCCTGGCCGTGCAGGTGTCCGCCCAGTCCTGGCCGGGCCTGGCGGCCCAGGAGGACGAGCGCTACCGGGTGGCCGCGACCGCGGACGGCGGCATCTGGCTGCTGCGCACCCCGCATCCCGAGCCCGCGACCGCGCTCGCGGGCTCGCGCCGGGTCGTGGACACGACCCGGCGGCTGCTTGGCGTGCCGCTGTGGAGCCATCAAGGGCAGTCCCGGGTGCGCCGCACCCCGGTGGTCGACGCTGATCTCATCCGCCGCCTTGGCGTGGGGCAGGCCGCCTACATCTACCGCGGCGGCGTCACCTTCGTCCAGGTGAAACGGCTGGTGGCGGCGCCTGCCGCGCTGGCCGGCCCGGTCCGCGCGACCGGGCCCGATACAGCCGCGGGCCGGGCGGCGGCGGGCGGGCCGGTGACCGCTGGCCCGCCGGACGGGCCGGGGCGGCCCGCACTGGCCGGGACCGGCCCGGGGCCCGGGGCGAACGCGCACCGCCCTGGCCGGCCGCCGGATGCCGGGTCTCTGCTCGACGAGGCGTTCGGCCAGGAGACTCCGTGAGCGGGGCCAGGGACGGTGATCCCTTCGCCGCTCTCGGGCTGGCCGCCCGGCCGGACCTGACCGACGATGACGTCCGCGCTGCCTGGCGGCGGATCGCCGCTGCCACCCACCCGGACCGGGCCGATGGCGGCGACCCGGACCGGTTCGCGATGGCGGCCGCCGCCTATACCGTGCTGCGGACCCGCTACGGCCGCGGCGAGGCTCTCGCGGATCTCGCCGACCGGCGCGGCCGGGGCGGCCGGGGCAGAGCTGACCGGCCCGCACCGGACCCAGCCGGGACGGACGGGGCTGGACCTGCCGTCCCAGAGTCCGCTGCTGGCCCAGTGGTTCCCCCAGACGGTCCGGCCACGGAGGACATGGCGGGCGCCCCGCCAGCGGGTCACGCCGGGGTGGCGGCCGCCGGGCTGGCGAGCGCGCGGCTGCTGTCCCGGATCCGGCGGGGGCGGGTGGTCCGGCTCGCGCTGCGGGTGCTGATCGCCGCATCGGTGAGCGCCGGGGCGGCTGCCGTCGCCGGTGCCCAGCCTGCGACCCCGGCGCTGATAGTCGGGGCCCTCACCTGGCTGCTCGTCACGGCCAAGAACGACCTCGCCCCGCCCGGCTGACCACCGACGGGGCGAGGGCAGCAGAGCCACTCCGGTGCCGTCAGGACGGCTCTTCCCGGGGGACGGTGCGGGGCGGGCTGGGCCCGGCGGCTGCGGATGGCTTGACTGGTAAGAGATCTCTTACCTATTATCGCCGCCATGGCCATCACGCGGATTCAGCTCTTCTCACTTCCGGTCACCGACCAGGACCGGGCCAAGGCCTTCTACGTCGACACGCTCGGCTTCGAACTCGTCGCGGATACCGCGATGGGCCCCGATCAGCGCTGGGTTCAGGTCCGGCCCCGGGGCGGCCAGACCTCGATCACGCTGGTGACCTGGTTCGCCACGATGCCGCCCGGCTCGGCCAAGGGCACCGTCGTGGAGACCGACGACCTCGACGCCGATGTGGCAGCCATCCGGTCCCGGGGCGTTGACATCGACGGCGGCATCCAGGAGGCGCCGTGGGGACGGTTCGTCAGCTTCGATGACCCGGACGGCAACGGCATCGTGCTGCAAGCGACCGCCTCGATGCCGGCCACGGCCAGTGCCTGACGCTGACGTCTTCGATGCCATCGCGAGCCCGGTCCGCCGCGCCATCCTGGATCTGCTCCGGGATGGCGCGCGGCCAGTACACGACGTGGCGGCGTCCTTCGCGATGACCCGGCCGGCCGTGTCCCAGCATCTCCGGGTGCTGCGCCAGGCCGGGCTCGTCGCGGAGGACCGGGTGGGCCGGGAACGCCATTACCGCCTCGATGCCCGGCCGCTGCGCGCGGTCGTGGACTGGGCCGGGCACTATGAGCGCTTCTGGCCGCACCATGCCCGCTTGCTCAGCGAACTCCTGGAGGAAGGCGGCTGATGACCGCCATCGAAGTGGACCAATTCGTATCACGCCCCGTTGAGCAGGTCTGGCGGGCGCTCACCGACCCGGACCTGCTTGCCCGCTGGCTGATGCCGAACGATTTCAAGCCGGTGGTCGGGCACCGGTTCACCTTCCGCACCGAACCGGTGCCCCAGCACGGTTTCGACGGCATCGTCCATTGCGAGGTGCTGGCCATGGAGCCACCCCGGCTACTGCGGCTCGGCTGGCGCGGCGGGACACTCGACAGCACGGTCACCTGGTGCCTGATTCCCGAAGGCACCGGCACCCGGTTCCGCATCACGCATGACGGATTCGACGAGAACGATCCCGGGCAGCGATTGACCATGAACATCCTGGGCGGTGGCTGGCGCAGTCACCTGATGCGCAGGCTGCTCCTGGTGCTGGACGGCGGCGGCGCGAGCGGCAGGTAGGCCGGATCAGGGTCGGTCACGGAGACATGGTGCCGGTGAACGCCGCGTTCCCGGGATGCGCGAGGCGCATTGCGGTGCCGAGCACGCCCCAGAACGCCGGCCTGCGGATGGCCTTGGCCAGTCCAGCGCCGGAAACCTCTTCGCACCCCGACGCGCGGATGGTCACCGGCGGGAGGGTGCGCCCGGCCACGGCGAAGTCCAGCCGGTAGGTGATGCCGAAATCAGCCGGGCAGGAGAGGACACCTCGCGGTTCGGGCGCCAGCGCGCAGAGCGCCTGGGCCACGCTGCGCGCCCGCGCCGCATCGCTGACCGTCACCGTGGCCGGGAACGAGAAATGCGGGTGATTAGCGGGAATCTGGTTCACCCGGCTGACCGTGAGCCGGTCCACGGCCGCGGCCGCTGAGCACAGCACGCCGTGCCCGGCGGACAGCACGGCGCTGGCAGGCCCGGTGGCCGCGGCATTCCCGGTGGCTGTCGGGCCGGCCGCGGGCTTCCCGGGCGCGGCCGTGCTGCCGCAGCCGGCCAGGCCCAGCACCGCGACGGCCATGGCCCCGCACAGCCAGCGCCGGCCGTCCGCGCAGCGGGCATGGCGGTCTCCTGCGCCCATCGCGCACCCCTCTTTCCCTGGTCCTCGCCGGTTTTCCTGATTCTCGCTGGACCGTTCAAGCTGGCGCGGCCCTCCCCCGATGAGCCGCATCACTTGGACGGCGAATGGCCGGCTTCGGTTCCCGGCCGCCGGACCTTCTGCCCGGCTCTCGCCATAGCGTTGCTGACCTGCCCGGGTAACACCCTTGGCGTCACTGACCACTCACTAGCGTCACAGTGATCGAAGGGATCGCCAATGGGAGCACGCGCCGAGTCACCGGTGCGGTCGATCGGGACTGACCCGGCCGCCTTCACTGAGTTCTACCGTGCGCATGTGGACGAGGTGACCCGGTTCGTGGTCCGGCGGGTGGCGGATCCGGAGCTGGCCGCCGACCTGACCGCCGAAGTGTTCCTCGCGGTGATCGGCGCGTCCGCGACGTACCGGGGGTCCTTCGGTGGCCCGCGGACATGGCTGTACGGAATCGCGCGCAATGCCATCGCCGCCGAGTTCCGCCGGTCCGCTCGGGAACGCCGCGCGGCCGGCCTGATCTCGGGCCGGCGGCTGCTGGATGCCGACGACGTCGATCGCCTGGTGGAGAAGATCGACGCCGCGCGCAGGGTCCGGATGCTGCATGAAGAACTGCAGGCCCTCCCGGAGGGCGAACGGGCCGTACTGGAGCTGGTGTCGGTGGATGGGCTCACCGTCGCCGAGGCGGCCGCGGCACTGCGCATCCGGCCGGCGACGGCCCGGGTCCGGCTGCACCGCGCCCGCCGAGCCTTGCGGTCCACCCCGGTTAAGTCCGTAATCGAGAGAGAGGTCACGTCATGAATCTCAGCGAGGTAGAGCGGCCGCCTGGCGGTTTCGAGGGCCGGCTGGAGGCAGAACTGGTCAGCGTGGTCGCAGAATACGGCGCGGCCGGTGCGGCCCCGGCGCGGCAGGCGGCCGGGCCGCGGCCGGCTCAGCGGCCGGCCCGGCAGCGGCCGGCCGTCCGGATCGGTGTCCTGGCCGGGCTGGCCGCGGGTGCGGCCATCGCCCTGCCGCTCGCGATCGGCAGCGGTTCCCCGCCGCCCCCCGCCACCGGCCACGACGGTGTGACTCTCGCGGCCTATACCGTCGCGCGCAACGCCGACGGCTCACTCACCGTTACCATCAATGACCTCCGCGATCCGCAGGGGCTAGCGCACACGCTCGCCGCTACCGGGGTATCCGTCAAGGTCACGGTCTCCGACCAGGGCCCGTCCTGCCGACGACTGTCCAGCACTCCCTGGCCGGATCGGGAGCAGGTCCTCAAGATCTTCCGCAACAACCAGCTCGGGCATCCCGCTGGCCACGCCTTCACCTTCTACCCGGCCGAGGTACCTGCCGGGGCCACGGTGGTCGTCCAGCTCCTCCGCTCGGCCGATGGGTTCGGCCTCATCACCGGCGCCCGGCAGACCTCGGTGCCCGCGCACTGGATCGGCTGCGGTCCCGACCGCGGATGATCCCACCTCGCCGCAGGTGAGGGCGCAGCGACAGTTCGGCGGGGCAGTTCGGCGGGTTCGGCGGGTTCGGCATGGCTGCGCCGGCGGCCAGCGAGACGGTCGTGATCAGTCATGGGCCCGGCGGCCCAGGGCTTCCAGCGACTCGGTGATGTCACGGCGCATCCTGGCCGCGAACATCAGCCGGAACAGCGGCGCGAACCCGCCGAACACCTCCACGCTCTTGGTCACCCGGACCTGCCCGTCACTGCCCGGCTCGATCCGGTGGTCGAAGACCACCTTGCCCAGCGGGCACGGGCATTCGCTGACCCAGCGCCGCTCCGGCTCACTTGCGGTGACGGTGAAAGGACCGCCGAGGTTCCCCCGCTGCTTGGCCCAGCCCGCCGCACCTGGGGCGAAGGGACCGTCGATCCGGGCGATTTCCTTGGTTAAATCCCATTCGGGCCAGCTCGACACGTCAGTCCAGACTTTCCACACCGCAGCTGGCTCCGCGTCGAATGTCGCCTCGCATTGGAACATGTACACCGGCGCCGCCTTCCGGGCGCGCAGCGCCGGTCCGCGGGCGGAAAGAGCCGGGGCGCTGAGCCCGGAGCCAATCGTAGATCCAGAGCGCTCCCGCACACTGGGTCAAATGGCACATTTCATGCCAGGATCACCTCGGCGTCCGGGCCGCCCACGGGTTACCCCGGGTCAGGGCCGGTGGCGACGGCCCGGGTGGGATCGGTGATCCAGTCGGACCATGAGCCGGCGTACAGGGCCGCGGGGATGCCAGCGACGTCGAGGGCGAGCACCTCGTGGGCGGCGGTCACCCCGGAGCCGCAGTACGCCCCGACCTGAGCAGGTCCCAGGCCGGCAGCAGGTCCCGGGCCAGCTTCAAACGGCCCTGGGCCGATGGCAGGCTCCAGGTCAGCGGCGATCCCCAGGGCGGCGAACCGGCCGCTGAGTTCCGCGGCGCTCCGGAAATGCCCGTCCTCAGTCAGGTTTCCCGTGGTCGGCGCGCTTATCGCGCCCGGGATGTGCCCGGCCACCAGGTCGATCGGCTCGATCTCGCCCCGGTAGCGTTCCCCCGCCCGGGCATCGAGCAGCCGTCCCGCGCGGGCCAGCGCGGCCGCCCCATCGGCCTCGAGCAGTGGCATGTGCCCCGGCCGGGCGGTGAAATCACCGGGCAGGCCCGCGGCGGGGCCGCCGTCCACGGGCTGGCCCGCCGCCACCCAGGCCTGGTAGCCGCCGTCAAGGACCTGCACCTGCTCGTGGCCGAAGTAGCGCAACGTCCACCAGGCCCGGGATGCGGCCAGCGAATCGCCGTCGTCATAGGCGACCACGCCGCGGCCGTCACAGACGCCGGCCTGGCGCATGGCGGCCTGGAAGACGCCGATCCCGGGCAGCGGATGGCGGCCCCCGGCCCCGGGCGGGCCGGCGAGATCCCGGTCCAGGTCAGCGAATGCCGCCCCGGGCAGGTGACCAGCCAGGTAGCTGCTGAGTCCCGGTGGCCCGCCCAGCCGCCAGCGCACGTCAAGCAGCGCAGGCGGATCGTGCTCGGCCAGCACCCGGGCCAGGGTCGCGACGTCGATCAGCGGTGCCACCATGACATCCCTTTTGGCTAGCTTGTGGATAACTGGCCGCCGTGCACGGCCAGGTGCCCGCTCGTGCCGTTCCCGGCGAAACCGTGCCTAACGTGGGGATCAGGACGGGCCGAAGCTGAGCAGGGGCACGAGCTGATCAGCCGGGGTCAGCGAGCCGTGCATGCCGACGAGCGCGGATTCCAGCGGCTCAGCCTGGGTCGCCACCAGGGCCCAGGAATCCGTCGGGGCAGCGATCACATCACCTATCCGCCGCAGGAAGGCCGGGTCGGTCGGACCGAACCAGCCGCCGGCGATCGCCTCATCCCTGGACACCACCCAGGCCCGGGCGCCGAGCACCTCACGCCAGGCGGCCAGCACATCATCCGCGGCGCCCGGCCTGGTGTAGACGTGCCGGGCCCGTGGCTCACCACCCAGCAGTGCGACCCCGTCCCGCAGGCCCGGGACCGCATCCACGTCGATCTTCTCGTCCGGGGCCACGTCCACCATGCCGTGATCACCGGTCACATGCATCGCGGTGCCGGCCGGCAGGGCCGCGGCCAGCTGCTCGGCCAGCTTGTCCACGTGCGCGAGCTGATACAGCCAGGCATCAGAGGCACAGCCGAACGCATGTCCGGTGCCATCGAGTTCGGCATGGTAGACCGTGACCAGGCCGCGGTCCGATGCGGACAGGGCGGCTGCCGCCTGCGCCACGAGCGCGCCCAGGCTGTCCGCCGGCCGGTAGTCGGCACCGCGCATCGCGGCCACCGAGAACCCGGTCTTCTGCAGCACCGTCGCGGCCACCCGGTAGGCGCCCAGCCCGGCCGCCGCCGCGCGCTCGTAAATCGTCGGACACGGCTGCCACACGGCCGGATCGATCCGCTTGTCCCAGCGCAGCCCGTTGATGAGCCTGTTCTCACCGGGCACCGCCACCTGGTAGCCCAGCATCCCGTGCATCCCGGGCACCTGCCCCGTTCCCAGTGACGTCAGGCTGGTCACCGTGGTGGCGGGGAACCCGGCGGTCAGCGGCCTGCCGGAAACGGCGAGTTCGGAGAGGAAGGGCGCCCCGGCCGGGTGGTCGCGCAGCAGTTCCCAGCCGAGGCCATCCACGATCAGCAGGCAGGCGCGCTCCGTGTCCGGCAGGCTGAGCGGGTTCGGCTGGCCCGCCACCCCGAGCGAGGCCAGCAGGGAACCCGCCAGATCGGCCAGGCTCCCCTCCCCGTAGTGCGGCACAGTGGGCAAGCTCAGAGGAGCATCCGTCATGCTGTGGTCCCTGTCAGCGTTATGGCGCAGCAGTCGCCTCGGCCAGCGCGGCAGCAAACGCCAGCACCTGGCGCACCGCTTCCTCGCCGTCCGCGGCCTCGCTCACCCTCATGGTCAGATCATCGGCGGTGATGGTGCCGCTGTACCCGTGGTCGGCCTCGCAGTTCTCGTCGCCGCAATGAGCCGGCTCCAGTTCCACATGCGAGAGCACGTTCCAGCCGACGGTCAGCACCACCTCGGTCGGCATGGTCACCCCCGGCACGTACGACGCGGGGTCTGGTACCACCCTGGTGACCGCGACCGAGGAAATCCGCGAGAACCTGACTGCCTCGGTGCTCGTCTCCGCCTGCGGGTGGCCGCCTGGTTCCTCGGCGGGGTTCTCGTCGGTATGCGAGTAGACCAGCCTGGTCGGCGTCAGGACCAGGACAGTCATGTGACGGCGCACTTCCATGGCCGGGTCGAACAGCGCGTCGTGATGCACGACGAAGGAAATGACTGCCTCGGTGCCTAGCGCAGACGAGACGGCGTCGGCCACCAGGCCGGGATAGTAGCCGCTTCGCTCGATTGCTGACCGCAGCCCGACGGCCGTGGTTCGGGTATCCCTCATGCATCCATCCTGCACTGTCCTGGGCGCAGCGCTCACAGAATGGGGCATCAATCGCCGCACAGATGCCCTCCGGGGCAGGTGGCGAGGGCTCATGGCGGGGCTGGGCCCACGAAAGCATCCTCCGGTGCCACGCTGGACAGATCAATCCGCGGCTCATCGGCTGGCTCCGGAAGCGCCATCGCCCCCGCGCCTGCCGCGGGCCCGGGTCGCCGGGGCGCCGCCGCGCCCGCACCGCCGCCGCGCCCGCGGTAGATCAGCAGCCCGTTCACCGGATCCGGCACCCCGTCGAGCGCCGCCCGCACCGCGGGCAGCCCCCGGAACGCCTCCCACTGCGCGTCCGCGTCAAACGCTGCTTCGAAAACCACGCCCCAGCGGTGCACATGCCACGTCCAGTCGGTCGCGCCATGCGCGATCGCCGACTCGATGAACATGGACGAGTAGGTGTCCCGCCATCGCGTGGCCGGGAAATCACCATCAAATACCTCGATGGACCACCATTCGGCCATAGCAGTGACGATAGGCGTCACTGGGCGGAAATGGCACCCCCGGCGCGCCGGCCACCAGGATATGTGCCGCACTCCCTTGGAAGCCGGGCACAGCAGACCCTGGGAGTGGGCAAGATGGGACCTGCCCGGACGCAAAGGGGGAAGCCGGCAATGGCGTCACAGCCCGCCCTGGAGCCGCTGCGTCGATGGGACCCCGAACGTATCGGGCCCTATTCCCTGCTCGGTGGGCTAGGCGCGGGCGCCATGGGCCGGGTGTACCTGGGCCGGTCCGCGGCCGGCCGGCTGGTCGCAGTCAAGACGATCAAGATTGAGTTCGCGGAGGAAGCTGGCTTCCGGGCGCGCTTCGCCCAGGAGGTGGCGGCGGCGCGGCGGGTCAGCGGGGTATTCACCGCCGCGGTCGTCGCAGCTGACTCGGAAGCGGACATGCCGTGGCTGGCCACCGCCTACGTGCCTGCGCCGTCGCTGAGCCACCTGGTCCGGACGTGCGGCCCGCTGCCGGTGCCCGCCACCCGGTGGCTTGCCGCCGGCTGCGCCGAGGCACTGGAATCGATTCACAGCGCCGGGCTGGTGCACCGGGATCTCAAGCCGTCCAACGTGCTCGTCTCCCCGGACGGGCCGCGGGTGATCGACTTCGGGGTGGCCAGGGCCGCCGAGCGGATCCAGCTCACCGTGACCCGCGGCGCCGTCGGCACTCCCGCGTACATGGCACCCGAGCAGGCCAGGGACACCCGGCAGGCGTCCCTGGCCAGCGATGTCTTCTCGCTCGGCGCGACTTTGCTGTTCGCGGCGACCGGGCACGCTCCCTACCAGGGGGAGACGGTGATGGACATCCTGGTCCGGCTGGCCACCGAGCCTCCCGACCTGGCCGGCCTGCCCGCCGAGCTGGCCGACATCGTGACGGCGTGCCTGGAACGCAGCCCGCGCAAGCGCCCGACGTCGGCGGCCATCCTCGCCCAGCTGGCACCGTACCTGGAGAGCGCATCAGGCCACGGCCCCCCGCCGCTGCCGGGCCCGGCCGTCGCGCTGATCGCCGAGTACCAGCAGCATCCGCAGCCCGGCATCACCCAGGCACCCGACGAGATCAGCGACGACGCCACATTCGGATCGCGCTCTGCGCTGCCTGCGGCAGGCCGGCCGCGGGGGCGGCACTGGCCGCCATGGCATGGCAGGCACGGCCCGGGCTCCGGCAGCGGGGGCAGCACCTTCCGGCCACCTTCGCGCAAGGCGCGCCGTCGCCGGAACACGCTCATCGTGACCGGACTGGCCTGCGGGGCTGCCATCCTGGTGGCCGGCGGGGGGCTGCTGGGTGCCGAACTGGGCGGCACCGGCAGCCAGTCAGCGGGCACGCCGCCCGGCACCTTCTTCCCGCCGCCCGGGGGACCCCCACCGTCCGGCGTGTCCAGCCGGCTGACCGGCACGCCCTCGATCGCGCTCAACCAGCGCACCGGTGACGGGGACACCAACTTCGTGCTGCGCGGCCTGGGCTGGATCCCGGGCCGGCGCATGACGGTCGCGATCGTCGGGCAGGGTGCCTCACCCGACCGGCCGACAGTGGACCTCAAGGGAACCTTCAACTACGCCATCAACCAGAACCACGAGTTCTTCCCGCAGCGGATCCCGCCCGGCCTGCACGAGGTCGTGGTGACCGAATTCCGGGGCCCCCGGAAAAGGATCAGCTTCCAGGTGGTCGTGCCACCTGGCCCGCCGGGCGGCGGGATACCGGTCCCGTGATCTGGGCCCGCCTAGGACCTGGTCAGGGCTCCTGGGTCCACCACAGGTCCTCCTGCCGGGAGCACCATGCTGCGTCACCCAGCCGGGCCAGGTCGGCGACGGTAATGATGCCGTGCTCCAGGAGCACCTGCACGACCACTTCATCGGAGAGCCGGGTGTCGGTACGCACCAGGCCGCGATCGCTGATCTTGCGCCGCAGTACCTTGACGTGCTCAGCGACGCGAGCCGACAAGCGGTCCCGGAACACGGGATCGCCGTCGAACCGCTCGAGCTCGTGATAAGCCCCGGTCGCCTCCAGGGCGGCCCGGGCGATCTCCGGCGTGCGCGGCAGCGGGGTGGTGCGGGACGGGTCGAGCAGCCACGGCTGGCACCACATCAGGGCCACGAGGAAGAGCTTGGTCATCGGGTCCAGGTACAGCGGGAGCAGCGTTGGCTCGCCGTCCATCCGGGCCCGCCCGCCCTCGGCATCGGGGGGCAGGTCCTCGCCGTGCCCGACCACCACCACGTGCAGCGCCTTGCCCTCGTCCAGCATGTTGCGCGAGCCCACCAGGGTGGTCCCCGCCCGCACGAACCAGCCCCCGGACGGCTCACCGTTCTGCTCCATGCGGGGCAGCCGGATCCGGTAGCCATCACCTTCGGCATACAGCGCGTGGGTGCGGCTGATGTTGGCCACCCAGACGCCGCCGCTCACCGCGGTCACCACCCCGGCCCGGCGGGAAAGCCCCCGGCCCGCCGAGATGGTCAGGTCCGCGTTCGGCCCCCGGCCGAACACCAGCCTGCCGCCTTCGGCGAGAGCTATCACCCGCCCGGACGGCGCGGCGACATGCGCGGCCGCTGGCGTGATTGAGTCGAGCGCCATCGCCGTCCTGCCTATACCTGTCGCCTGCGCCGCGGCCCCACCGCCGCGCTGCTCCGCATGAGCCGCACCTGTCGCTGGATGAATCTTAAATCCGGCGCAAGCCGGTCACGCACCCCAGAATCCGGGGATAGCGGGGCGCAGGGCCGGCACGATTAGCTGTCATCGTCCTGAGGCGAGGCGCGAACACGGCGCCTGGAGGTGGGCCGCTTAACGGCGGTGGGGCCGTGCAGGCGACGGGTTACAGGTGCGGGCAGGGGTCCGCACTCGGATCCGCTGCCCGGGGATGCGGCCCAGGGGGGGAACCCTGCAGGCCCCGCGCCATGCGCCTCGCCTCAGGCGCGGGGGCCTCCGATGCGCCCTGACGGATCCGTCAGGGCGTCGCGGAGTTTCTGGGCAAAGCCCGCGGCCTCCTCGTCGTCGGCGTATTTCTGCCGGGGCCAGAAGAAGCCGCGCAGGCCATCGCCGCGGGTCCGCGGCACAACGTGCACGTGCAGGTGCGGGACACTCTGGCTGACCGTGTTGTTGAGGCCGACGAAACTGCCCTGCGCGCCGAGCGCCTGCGGCATCACCGCGCTGAGCCGCCGCACCCGGCTGAACAACGGCCCGGCCAGGTCCTCCGGCAGGTCGGCCAGCGTCTCGTAATGCTCGCGGGGCGCGGCGAGCACGTGTCCCTTGAACACCGGCCGGGCGTCCAGAAACGCCACCACCGCACGGTCGGCCAGCACGATGTGCGCGGGCAGGTCCCCGGCGATGATGCGGCAGAAAAGGCAATCGCTCATCCCGGCACCTTAGGGCGTGCCCGCGGGCCACGCCCTGAGCCCGGACGTCAGCCGGAAGGATGACGCCGGCCCCAACAGCAGGATGATGACCCGGCCCGGGCCCCGGCCGTACCCTGGACGGATGGCCGCCCTGTACGCCTGGCTCCGCCGTCACCCGAGGCTGGTGGACGGCGTGCTGGCGCTCGTGCTCGTCTTCATCGGCACGGGGTCAGCGATGTCGAGCGGCGGACGCTGGGTGGCGCTGCCGTTCAGCCTGGCCCTGGTGATACCGGTCGTCTTCCGGCGCAAGTACCCGGCCGGCGCCTTTGCCGTGGCCACCGTGATCGGCGCCGCGCAGGTCCTCATCACCTCCCTGCCGGACGCCGCGGACCTGGCCATCGTCGTCCTGCTGTACACCCTGGCCGCCTACCGGCCGCGGGCCATTTCAGTGACCGGCCTGGTCATCTGCCTGCTCGGCTCGGTCGTTGCGGTAGCCCGCTGGACACCCGGGGCACTCAGCCTTTTCCATACGATCATGGTCGGCTCGATCTTGTTCGCCGGCCCGGCGCTGATCGCCTGGGTGCTCGGCGACTCGATGCGGTACCGCCGCGCGTACTACACATCGCTGGAAGACCGCGCGGCGCGGCTGGAACGGGAACGGGACGCGCAGGCCCAGATCGCGGCGGCGGCCGAGCGGGCCAGGATCGCCCGCGAACTGCACGACGTGGTCGCGCACAACGTCAGCGTCATGGTGGTGCAGGCGGACGGGGCGTCGTACGCCCTCGACAGCGACCCGGAAAAAGCCCGCCGGGCGCTGGGCGCCATCGCGGGCACCGGCCGCCAGGCTCTGGCCGAGATGCGCCGCCTGCTCGGCGTGCTGCGCAGCGTCGACGGCGAGACCGGGCTCGCGCCGCTGCCCGGGATCGCCCAGCTCGGCGAGTTGCTGGCGCAGACGCGGGCCACCGGGCTCGCCGTGTCGTTCACCGTGGAAGGCGTGCCCGGGCCGCTTCCGGGCGGGGTGGCGCTCGCCGCATACCGGATCGTCCAGGAGTCGCTGACCAACACGCGCAAGCACGCGGGCCCCGCTGCGTCGGCCCAGGTGACGTTGCGGTACTGCGAAGATGTGCTGGTGCTGCGGATCAGCGACGACGGCCGGGGCCCGGCCGCGCTGTCCGATGGCGCCGGGCACGGAATGACCGGCATGCGCGAGCGCGTCAACCTCTACGGCGGAGAACTGCTGGCCGGCCCGCGGGCCGGCGGGGGCTACCAGGTCACCGCGACGCTCCCGCTGGCGCCCGGGCGTATCCTGGCCGCCGATCCGGCGGCCGGCACCGCGGCGGGCCAGCCGGCGCCGCGCCCGGTTGCCGTCATGCCGATGACCCGCGGAGACGGGCCTGAGCAGGCCGGTGCCGCATGACCATCCGGATACTCCTGGTCGACGACCAGGAACTGGTGCGGACCGGGTTCCGCATGGTGCTCGACGCGCAGGACGACATGTCCGTGGTCGGCGAGGCCGGTGACGGCCTGGCCGCGACGCAGCTACTGCGGTCGGGGACCGCTGATGTCGTGGTGATGGACGTGCGGATGCCCAGGCTGGACGGCATCGAGGCGACGCGGCTGATCTGCCAGGCCGGTGACCGGCCCCGGGTCCTCATGCTCACCACATTCGACCTCGACGAGTACGCCTATGCCGCGCTGAAGGCCGGGGCCAGCGGGTTCCTCCTCAAGGACGTCCCGCCCGAGGAACTGCTGTTCGCGATCCGCGCGGTGCATTCCGGAGACGCGGTGGTCGCGCCGTCAACGACCCGGCGCCTGATCGACCGTTTCGCGCCGCTGTTCCCGGTCGGCAGCAGCCCGCCGCCGCCCGGCCTGGCCTGCCTCACCGGGCGGGAGCGCGAGGTGCTGGCGAATGTCGCGCAGGGGCTGTCGAACGCCGAGATCGCCCAGCGGCTGTTCGTGTCCGAGGCCACGGTGAAGACCCACGTCGGCCGGGTGCTGGCCAAGCTCGGGCTGCGCGACCGGGTCCAAGCTGTCGTGTTCGCCTACGAGACGGGCCTGGTCCGGGCCCGCGGCCCGGCCTGAGGCGCCCGGACGCGCTCGGACCGCGCCGCTGGCAGCCAGGCGGCCGCGACGAGGCCCGGACGGATGACGGGGCGGAACCCCGCCCGGACGGCCGGGTCAGGTTAGCGCAATGTGGCATCGGCCAGCACCGTGGCCAGGCCGGGAATCGAGTACTCATCCACGATCAGGGTCTGCGAGCCCGGGAGGTACCAGTCCCGCTGCTCGAAGTAGAACGAGGCGGTCGCGGAGCTGGCGGGCCGGCAGCCGATTCTCCAGGCCGTGTAGTACGCGGTATCGGTGCTCACGTGCGCGAAGTTCTCGTGGTAGGTGTTGCTGGGGCCGAGCCGCTGCCAGCCGGTGCCTGGCCTGCCCGGGCAGCCCAGGACACCTGAGGATGGGTTGTACGGCTGGTCACGGCGGTAGGTCTGGTCCGTCGGTACCGGGCCGGCGGTCCCGTCCACCCCGACGATCATGCTGAACGAAGGGCAGCGGGCACCTCCCATCGACCCCAGCAGGGCTTGCTCGTCACAACTCCCCGTGCTGACGGTGTAGTCGCCCTTCGCGTCGCTGTAGGTGACCCGCCAGCTGGCCGGGGCCCGCATGATCAGGTGGCCGAGCAGCAGCGTGCTGGGCGTATCCCGGGTACTGCCTCCCCCGGCGTGGGTGCGCCGCGACGTGCCCGGACCGGTGCCGCTGGCGTGCCGGTGCGCCTTGAGGCTCGCGGCATCTGAGGGGGAAGACTGGGACTTGGACGTGCATGCCGAGGCAAAGATCGCCAGGGTGGCCAGGAACACAATCGTGGCTGGCTTCATCATCAGCTCCCAGCTGTAACAAGGTGGACATTAGCAAGAGGGCGCTGAAGATGATCTGCCAACACAAAACGCGGAGCTTTTTTGCCATCCCTGTGTGACCTGGGCCAACGTGCTGAGAGTGGACGTAAGCACACGTCAGCGGAGGTCCGCCGGATACCCGGCGGACCTGCTGCCGCTACGACCTGCCGCGGGTGGCCCGGCGCAGCGACCAGCCGAGTGCCGCGATGACACACACCGGCATCAGCCACCAGGCGTTGACGCCCGCCGCGTGGACCGCCACAGCGGTCCCGGCCAAGGCGGCCAGTACCACGGCTGCCCCGCGCCAGTCATCGCCGATGATGAAGTCGTACCAGAACGCGCCGACCGAGCGCAGCCACCGGCTCACAGCGCCCGCTCCGCCGCGCCGAGCGCCGCGACCCGGGATCGGCGCAGCACCACGGTGTAGCCCAGCGACACCGCCACGATCACCGGGACGATCACCAGCAGGGCAGCGTCGTTGCCGGGCCACCTCACCCCGGCACCCTCGGCCCCCCAGAAGGTGCCGAACGACGTCAGCATGACGCCCACCGCGAACTTCATGATGTTCTCGGGAACCCGGGCCAGCGGCGCGCGCGCGGACACGCCAACCCCGGCGACGACGAGCACCGCCGCCGCGGCGCCCACGGCGGCCAGCCCCAGGTTTCCCTGGTTGTCGCCGAACGTGATCGCGATGAACACGACTTCCAGGCCCTCAAGGAGCACCCCTTTGAAGGAGAGCGTGAACGCGTACCAGTCGCGCACGCCGTTCCGGCCCCCGGTGGCGGCTGCCTGCGCGGCCGCCACCTGGCGGGCGTAGATGCCCGCCTCGTCATGCAGGTTCTGGTAACCCGATGCGCGGAGCACCGCCTTGCGCAGCCATTGCAGGCCGAACACAGCCAGCAGGCCGCCTACCACCAGGCGGAGCGCACCCAGCGGGAAAAGGGTGAGAGCGGGGCCGACCGCGGCCACCACAGCGGCGAGAACCAGGAGGGCCACGGCCATGCCCTGGAACGTCGAGCGCCATTCCCGGGTCAGGCCAGCCGCCAGCACGATAGTCAGGGCCTCCACGGCTTCGACCACGCAGGCCACGAACACAGTGAGGACGAGAGCAAGAGCGTTCACGCGACCTCCAGCGACGGCAGCGACACGGCCTGTCCATGGTGTTCCAGGATTACGCCCTGTGGCCGCACCTCGTCATCCGGGCCAACGTGACGTTCGCGCTGCACCCGCCGCAAGCTTTCCAAGACCGACTCCCGCATCTGGGCCGACGCGATGCCAGACCGGGGTTGGCCTCGGCCGGCTGGCCGAACGGTACCCGAACGAGCTGTCCGGCGGCGAGCAGCAGCGCCTTGCTGATGATCCGGCCGACCGGAGTGCGGCTGTGCGCCAGCCACACCGGTGAGCACCATCTCGCCGGGACCGTCGCTGACGTGGCGTTCCGCGGCCGCGGGTATGAGCACGCAGTCGACATCCCCGGGCACGGGCGGCTGACCGGCGTGTTCTCCGAAGCGCGGGCCGCCCGGGGTGACCCGGTGGGCCTGCGGCTGGATTCCGGCGGCTGCCATCTTTTCGCCGCCACCCCCGATTCCGCCGCGACCCCGGCCGCCCGGGTGGCAGCAGCGCTGGCCACCGGCGCCGGCTAATCCGGCAGGCGGGCGGCGGCGCGGGGGCGGGAGGCGGCCTGCCGCCTGGGCCGTCCATCCTGAGCAGGCACTAGCATCGGACGAGTGACCACGACGTTGAGCATCAGCGATTCCCGACCCTCACTCGCCGAGGCGGATGCTGTCGTCATCGGCGTGCTCCCGGGCGCTGACGGGCCGGTCCCCGCGCCGGGCTCGGCCGACGTGGACGAAGCCCTGGGCGGCAGCCTCGCGGCAACACTGGCCGCGCTGGGCGCCACCGGCCAGCCCGAAGAGGTGACCAAGATCGCCACGGGCGGCCGGCTGACGGCACCGCTGATCGCCGCCGTCGGCCTCGGCGGCGAGCCGGGGAGGCCGGCCGAGGCCGAGGCGCTGCGCCGCGCCGCCGGGGCGGCGGTGCGGGCCCTGCTCGGGGCGCCCGCGGGCGCGGGCGGTCCGCGGATCGCG
>Ga0265338_10004185_pt1 | contig 19682 bp, 17 predicted proteins | sample 42126metaG_FD_193579 | JGI IMG/M metagenome (GOLD analysis project Ga0265338, IMG submission 193579) | Rhizosphere microbial communities from Carex aquatilis grown in University of Washington, Seatle, WA, United States - 4-21-26 metaG | ecosystem: Host-associated > Plants > Roots > Rhizosphere...
GCCCGGCTGGGCCGAGCGCCTCGGCAACCGGCCCGAGGGCGGCGGGTCCGAGGGCCGCGGCCGGCCCGGCGGCGCCGTTGACGGCGCGGCCGTCCGCCTCGGCCGCGGGCAGGCTGGCGCTGGCCGAACCGGGCAGGGCGGGCGACTGGCCGCCGGGCGCCAGGCCGGATACCAGGGCGGCCCCCGGGGCGGACAGCACCGTGGCGCGGGCGGACGGCACCAGGCGGCCGGCCTCGACCGCGTCCCTGAGCCCGGCGGCGGTGACCGAGAGCTCACGGGCGTCGCTCATCCGGGCCGCCGGATCCTTGGCGGTCAGCCGGGCCACCAGGGCATCCAGCTCGGCCGGCACCCCGTCCGGGAGCGGCGGCAGCGGAAGGTACAGGTGGGCGGCCATCACGTCGGCCGGGGCGCCCTCGAACGGCGGTATCCCGGTCAGGCACTCGTGCAACACGATGCCGAGTGCGTACAGGTCGCTGGCGGGGGTGCCGGGCCCGCCCGCGATCCGTTCCGGCGCCATGTACTGCGTAGTTCCCATGACCAGGTTGGGGCCGGTCACCGGGGCCTGCCCGGCCGCGTGGGCGATGCCGAAGTCGGTGACCTTGACCTGCCCTTCCGGGCCGATCAGGAGGTTCCCCGGCTTGACGTCCCGGTGCACCAGGCCCGCCCGGTGCGCCGCGGAAAGCCCGTCGGCGGCCTGGGCGATCACGTCGAGCGCGAACGCGGGCTCGACCGGGTCGACGACCAGCATGTCGGCCAGCGAGGGGCCGTCGACGAACTCCATCACCAGGTACGGCGGCCAGCCGGGGCCGGCCGGCCCGTAGTCGAAGACCTGGGCGACGTGCGGGTTGCTGAGCGCGCCCGCGTGCCTGGCCTCCTTGCGGAAGCGCTCAAGCGTCTCCGGGTGGTCGGCGTACTCCGGGCGCAGCACCTTAACCGCTACCGGCCGCGAGAGCAGCAGGTCCACGGCCTTCCAGACCTGGCCGACGCCTCCTGCCGCGATGCGCTTGTCCAGCCGGTAACGCTCACCCAGGATCAAGCCTGTTCGCGTCACAACGGTGCCACCTTACCCCGACGTATCCCTGGAAACGCTGTTACCAGGGAAAAGCAGTCGGCGACCACCTGTGGCGCCGCGCCCGGTGCGAGCAGCGTTTCCAGCAGCGTTGGCATGCCTGGCGGGGTTCCCTTCCGTCTGTTCACCGCCACGTTCCGTCGGCTACGGTACCGGCGCGGACGCCGCCTGTAGCGCAATGTCGCCATATGTTGCCTGGCCGCCGCCCGGCCCCGGATCACCCGTTCGCTAAGGTGGCAGCCATGCGCTACGCCTCCACCTACGACAACAGCGGCGCGCCGGTCGCCGCCGAGCTGCAGGGCGACCTGCTGGTCCCGCTGGGCGGGCTGGCCGAGCTCGGCCCCGGCACGACCGCCGCGGTGCTGGCGGCGGCGGAGCGGCGCACGGCGGACGCGTTCCCGGCGGCCGGCGCGCGGCTGCGGCCGGTGGTGCCGGCCCCGGCCAAGGTGATCTGCGTCGGGCTCAATTACAAGGCGCACATCGAGGAAACCGGCCGCGCCGACTCCGACTACCCGGTGCTCTTCCCCAAGTTCGCCAGCAGCCTGGCCGGCCCGCGCGACACGCTGCACCTGCCGGGCGAGTCGGCCAAGGTGGACTACGAGGGCGAGCTGACGGTAGTCATCGGCCAGCCCGGCCGCCGGATCAGCGAGCGGGACGCGGCCGGCCACATCCTCGGCTACACCGTGGCCAACGACATCTCAATGCGCGACTACCAGTACAAGACCCACCAGTGGATGCAGGGCAAGGCCTGGGACGCCTGCACCCCGGTCGGCCCCTACCTGGTCACGCCGGACGAGGTGGACATCACCGCCCAGTCCCTGTCCACCACCGTCAACGGCGAGAAAGTGCAGGACTCGCCGATCTCGCTGCTGATCTTCTCCATCCCGCGGCTGATCGCCACCGTCTCCGAGTTCACCGAGCTGCGCACCGGGGACCTGATCCTCACCGGCACGCCGTCCGGTGTCGGTGCCCGGCGCACGCCGCCGCTGTTCCTGAAGCCCGGCGACGTGGTCACCGTCGAGGTGACCGGCGTCGGCACCCTCCGCAACGAGATCGCCTAGCCCCGCCCCCAGCCCCCGCCCGGCCGGCCCGGCCCACGCCCCCCCGGCCCACTTCCATCACTTCGGGTTGATCAACTCCACTTCCCATCACTTTGGCTGGGACATTGCTCGCAAAACGGGCAGAAAAGAAGTCCGAAGTGATGGGAAGTCGAAACAACGCGCCCGAACTGATGGGAAGTGAAGCCAGGCGGACGGGGTTGGCGTGGCGGGAGTGGCGACCGGGGGCGGATTGGCCCGTCAGTCGTCCACTGGCATGCCGAGCTGCCGGAAGGCGGCCGACATGACGCCGCGCACCGCACGGGTGGCGGGCTGGGCGAACAGTTCAAGGCACAGCTCGCGCAGTCCGGAGCGGTGCCAGTCGGGCAGCGAGATCATCCGCCCGCCCTGCTCGACGTGGTCCGGGAAGCGGTCGAAGATGTCCCAGCTGTCCACCGTGGTCTCGCCGTCGCGCAGCAGCTCCGCGATCGCGCGCCGGGACGCGGCGGCGGCCTCCGCCGCCGCCCGCGCGCCGGCCGGGCCGGCCAGCAGGGTGTGGTCGCCGTTGAGCCGGAACCGCGGGCCGAGCGGCCCGGCCGAGACCACCAGCGAGTGCTTGTTGAGGTGCTCGTGCGCCACCTTCACCGCCAGCTGCACCGTGCCGCTGCCGAGCATGGTCAGGTAGGCCTGGTAGGCGGCCCGCCGCTGGGCGTCGCTGTCGCCCGCCACGCCGCTGCCCGCGATCCGCTCCTCCATCGTCTTGGCGTCGGCCACGTCCTGGGCGTCCCAGGGCGGCCCCGGCACACCGCCGGGCCGGGTGCCGGGGGTGCCGCCGCCTATCGCGGCCGCCCGGGCCGCCAGGCGGGCCGCGGCCCGGTCGTAGTGACCGGGGCCGTGCAACTGCGGCTGCCGGTCGGCCGTCAGCGTGTCGAGCACCTCGCGCCCGGGATAGGAGACTCCCTGGTCGGCCAGCCACTCGATGTACCACTGGATCACCAGGGTCTTGTTGATGAGGTGGCCGGCCGCGAACGAGTCCTGCAGGAAGTGGTCGGCATAGCCCGCGCAGATCCGCGCCCGCAGCCGCAGCGCCTCCCGCTCGGCCCCGCTCACGGTCGCCGACTGGGCGATCAGCTCGCGGGCCATCAGGTGGAACTCGTGCCAGCGGTACCAGGAGAAGGGGGCGAAATGCCCCGCGTTGCGGGCCAGCACGGCCGAGTAGCGGTGCGACGGCGCGAACCCGTGCCGGCGGCCAAGCGCGCTGATCGCGGCGACCTCGGCGCTCTCGGCCAGCGGGCCGAGCAGCGGGTAGGGCAGCGACCCCGGCAGCAGCGCGGGCACGGCCGGCCACGACAGCAGGGCCGACAGGGACAACGCGGGCGGGGTGCGCGGCCCGCGGCGGTTGCTGAGCTGCCGGGCTGACCGCTCCAGTTCGGCCGCTCCCCAGCTGCGCACCGACTGAATCAGCGGCCCGACGAAGCCGGGCGGCGCGGCCTCGATCTCCTCCGGGCGGCCCAGGTAGTCGGGCAGCACGTTCAGCTCGCCGAGCGTCACCACCAGCCCGCTGCCGGGCAGTCGCACCGTGTCGGTTCCCGCGCCGGCCGCGCGCAGTTCCGCCTCGTTCGCCTGGCGCGGTGCCCGGCCCAGCTCGAAGAGCAGGTCTCGATAGCTCGCCACCGGCCCGGGGTCGCCGCTCGCGGCCGCCGCGACCAGCTCGGGGTCGACGTCGCCGAGCATCGAGTGCTCCCAGGCCATGTACCGCTGCGCAACCGGCCGGCGGCCGGCCGGCTGCGCGGCGGCCCGGCTGAACGCGGAGGTGCGCGCACGCCGGAACACATGCCGGCGCCCGGACACCAGGGCATCGGCCGCCGCGTCGGCCGCCCGCTCCTGCGCCGTGCCCGGCGGCAGCACCGTGAGTCCGGCCGCGGGAGCGGCCGTACAGGCAGCACTGTCAGCTTCGTAAGCACCGTCAGTCCCGCTGGCCTGCTGGACCACGTGCGCGACCTCATGCGCCAGCAGCCAAAGGCCGTCCCGGGTGTCCGGCCGGAATGCCCCGTCCGCGAAGTAGATGTTCGTGCCGACGGTAAACGCCCGTGCCCCGAGCGCGCGGCAGGCCTGGTCGGCAGCGCCGCCGGGATGCACCCGGATCGCCGCGAAGTCGACGCCCGCGCCCAGATACCGCTCGCGGAAAAGATCTGCCAGCGTCGGCACCGCACCGCCCCTCGAAACCGTCTCGCCTGCCTAAACGGTACCTGAGTTATAGCGGGCCCGGGTTCAGCTGGAAGACGGGGGGTTCTCCAGCCGCGACAAGATCGCCAGCAGGCGCGCCTCGATGACCGGGCGCAGGTCCTTCACCTCTTCCAGCCGCACGTCGGCCGGGTCGACGTGCCGCCCGGCGATCGTCACCCGGACGGTTTCCAGCTGGGATTGCAGGCGGGCGGCCCAGCTGACACGGTGCCGCAGCACGAACGCCTGGCCGGCCGGCAGCTGCTCGTGTCCGAGGTCGATCACCTCGTCGTCGCGCTGCAGGACGCCGTCCCGCACCTCCGGCAGGTCGGCCGCCTCGCCCAGCTCCACCCCCAGCTCACCTTGCAGCACGTGGGTCACGGAGGTGGTAACGGTGACGTAGGGCCCGCTGCTGGGGTCACCGTAGCCGAGCTTGATCCGCAGCCAGGTGTCGTCCTCCACGTCGTACTGCGGGATCGTCACCGGCTCAAGCGCAGGCGAGGCCAGCCCGAAGATCGGGTACCCGGGCCGCGGCACGAGCGCCGCCGCGTCCCGTTCGGCCTGCTCACGCAGTCTGCGCGCGAGGCCCGCGCGCTCGTCGTCGTCCTCTACCAATCGCATTGGCCCAGCATTACGCCGGCCGGGCCGGCCCCGCAAGGGGGTCGGCCCGGCCAGCGGTCCGCGGCGGTGCTCACCCGGCGCTCACCCCCGTGTTCGCGGCCATCGACGTGGCCGGGTCAGCCACATCCGTTCGGGCGATGACCGGGCCGGTCACCGGAGCGGGGCGGGCGGGCACGAACACCAGCGCCACCAGCGCGGCGGCCAGGCTGGTGCCGGCCGCGACGAGCGAGCCGCGGTGCAGGCCGGCCACGAACGCGTTGCTGACCGCCGAGGCGGCGGCGTCGCGCAGCGGGGCCGGGAAGCGGGCGGCGACGTTCATCCCGGCGATCACCGACTGGCCGGCCAGGTGGCCGGACGCCGCGGGGGCGCCGAGCGCGGTGAGGCTGGAGTAGACGTGCGAGCCGTAGGCGGAGTTCAGCACCGAGCCGACGATGGCAACGCCGAGGGTCCCGCCGACCTCGCGGGTGGTGTCGTTGACGGCTGAGCCCGCGCCGGCCTTGCCCAGGGGCAGCGCGCCCATGATCGCCTCGGTGGCGGGGCCGGTGACCAGCCCGAGGCCGGCCGCCATCAGGGTCATCGAGATGATCACGGTGCCCCAGTAGGGCGCGTCCACCGCGGTGGTGGCGGCGACCGCGAAGCCGGCCCCCATCACCGCCAGCCCGGCCGCGACCACCAGCTTGGTACCGAACCGGCGCATCAGCAGCATCGCCAGCGGCGAGAACCCGGCGGTGACGAACGCGAACGGCAGCGTCGCGATCCCCGCCCCGAGCGGGTCGTAGCCGCGCACCACCTGGAAGTACTGAGTGATCATGAAGATGAACCCGAACAGGCCGAAGAACGCCAGTGCGATCGCGGCGCTGGCCGCGCTGAACCGCGGGTTGCGGAACAGCCGCACGTCGAGCATCGGGTCCGGCCGGCGGACCTGCCACCAGGCGAAGACGGCCAGGATCGCCAGCGACCCGAGGACGGCGCCGACGGTGGCGGCGGACTCCCAGCCGTGCTCCGGCGCCTCGATGATCGACCAGGTCAGCAGGGCTATCCCGGCGGCCGACAGTAGCGCACCGAGCGGGTCGAAGCGGCCCGCGTCGGTGTCACGGGACTCCGGCAGCAGCAGCCGCCCGGCCAGCATCGCGATCGCCGCCACCGGGACGGAGACGTAGAAGACCGACGACCAGGGCAAGTGCCGCAGCAGCGCGCCGCCGGAGACCGGGCCGATGGCGACGGCCAGGCCGGACACCGCGGACCAGACCCCGATCGCGATCGCCCGCTCCCGCGGCACCGTGAAGACGCTGTTGAGAATGGCCAGCGTGGCCGGGTACACCAGGGCGGCCCCGATGCCCATCAGGGCGCGGGCCGCGATCAGCTCGCCGGTGTTATGCGACAGGGCCGCGCCGACCGAGAACAGGCCGAACAGCAGCAGGCCGAGCTGCAGGGCCCGGCGCCGCCCGAGGCGGTCGCCGAGGTTGCCGCCGATCAGCAGCAGCCCGGCGAAGGACAGGGTGTAGCCGTCGACCACCCACTGCAGGGACGAGGTGGAGGCGCGCAGGTCGCGGCTGATGGTCGGCAGCGCGACGTTCACGATCGTGTTGTCCACCACCACGAGCAGGACGCTGAGGCAGAGCACGGCCAGAATCCACCAGCGGCGCCCGTTACTGGCTTGCATGGGAGGAGCCCCTTCCGGGAGTCGTCTTTAGTACGTCGTTCTATAACTATGTAACGACGTTCTATAATGGCTGTCAAGCGGCCGGCCTGGTTCCAGGGCGCCGGATCCGGCCGGCCGGGGAGGACAGGTGCGAGGATGGACGACATGAGCGAAACCGGTGGTGCGCCCGCGGCCCGGCGCGGCCGGACGCCGTCGGCCGACGTGGAACGGGAGCTGCTGGCGGCGGCGGAAGCGGTGCTGGTCCGCGACGGGCCCGGCGGGCTGACCGTGCGCGCGGTCGCGGCCGAGGCGGGCATCGCCCCGATGGGCGTCTACAACCGCCTCGGCGGCAAGGACGGCCTGGTCGACGCGCTGCTGATCAGGGGGTTCGACCGGCTGCGGGACGCGGTCGAGATGTCACGGGAAGGCGCCGAGGAGCTGAGCATGCGCACCCGGCTGATCGGCTGCGGGTTGAACTACCGCCGGTTCGCGCTGGCCAACCCGCACTTCTACGCGATCATGTTCGAGGACGCGATCCCGCACGAGCAGGACAATCCGGAGGTCGGTGAGCACGCCGCGGCCGCGTTCGGCGCGCTGGTCCGCAGCGTGGAGCTGGCCGCCGCGGCCGGGGTGATCGCCGCCCCCGACCCGGTTGAGGCCGCCCAGCAGATCTGGTCAGCGGTGCACGGCGCGGTCGCCCTCGAGCTCAAGGGCCTGGTACTGACGCCCGACCCGCTCTACACCTACCAGTGCTTCCTCAGCACCATCGTCCGCGGCCTGGCCCCCCGCTAAGCACAACAAGCGAGCAGCCACCGAACGGGTGCGGCTGACCCTCCGCCGCCAACTACCGGCCGCGCCGCCGCCCCGTGCGCTACACCGCCCCCGACGGCAAGCCGCCTCGAAGGGCGCCGTACGACGTCATTTCACCAGCCAGCGGCATTATTGCGTAAGTTTCTAGCATTGCGTAAATCTGGTGCTGCTATGACACCAGATTTACGCAATAAATCACTGGCCTGGCTGGATGTGACTGGAGAGAGACGGGACCACCAGGAAGCCGACGGCGGACTTGAACCTGGACCGTGGTCCAGGGCTTACGGTCGTGCCATGGCGATCGATCAGGACGCTGGGGCCCGCGAGCTGTCCGTCGGGCAACTGGCGGCGCGGGGCGGGGTGCGGGTGGACACCATCAGGTTCTACGAGCGGACCGGGCTGCTGCCCCGCCCGGTCCGGACCGACGGCGACCACCGGCGCTACGGCCCGGCCGACGTGGACCGGCTGCTGTTCATCCGCGGGGCGCAGCGGCTCGGCCTCCGGCTGGCGGAAATCCGCCAGCTGATCGCGGTCCGCGACACCGGCCACTGCCCGTGCGAGCCGGCCGGGACGCTGCTGCGCGGGCACCTGGACGAGACCGACCGGGAGATCGCGCGGCTCACCGCCCTCCGCGACCAGCTGACCGCGATGCTAGACGGCCTGAACGCGCCGTCCGGCTGCCCGGAGCCGGCCCCAGGAACCTGGCGTGCCCCGGCCCCCGGAGCGCCGCCCGCACCAGCCGCCCCGAGCACCGGGCGGCCCGTGGCGGAGGGAGGTGACCATGATGTGCTCGTGCTGCGATGACCCGACCTGCGCCGGCTGCGACTGCGGCTGAGCCTGCTCGCTGCTGACCGGGCGGCAGGCCGGTTCGGCCCCGAGGCGCCAGGGCCGGACCGGTACACGCTCAACGGTCATGACCGTGCCCGCCGTCCGCATCGCGGGCGCTGGCGACGCGCCCGCCCTCGCCGCCCTGCGCCGCGCGTGGACCGCCGAGCTGCTCGGGCCGGTTGACGACCCGGGGTTCGACGCGCGGTTCGGTGACTGGTACGACCGGGAGTCCGCCCGCCGGGTCAGCTGGCTGGCCGAGGTCTCCGGCCAGGCGGTCGGCATGATGAACCTGGCGGTGTTCGACCGGATGCCGCAGCCCGGTCGCGACCCCGGCTCCTGGGGCTACCTCAGCAACGCGTTCGTGCTGCCCGCCTTCCGCAACCAGGGGATCGGCTCGGCGCTGCTGCGGGCACTGCTCGCGCACGCCCACCAGCGGCGGTACGTCCGCGTCGTGCTCAGCCCCTCGGAACGCTCGGTCCCGTTCTACCAGCGGCACGGCTTCACCGCCGAACACGACCTGCTCGTCCGGCCGGTGCCGTTACGCCCCCGGATCGCCCTGGTAGGCGGCGGGCGGCCCCTCCTGGGGGCCGATGACCGGCTCGAACGCGGCCGAGAAGGCGGCGAAGCGGCGCGGCCAGGCGGCGGGGTCGGCGGGTCGCCCGGCCAGCCGGTCCAGGCAGTCCTCCCAGCCGGCCGCGTTGCGGGCGGCCCAGCCCGGTGGCAACTGGTCGATGAGCACCAGGCGGGTGCCAGCGCCCTCGGGGTACAGCTCGAAGCGCAGCACCTCACCCGCGCCCCAGGTGTAGGACAGCAGTGTCGGCTCCTCGACCGCCAGCACCGTTCCGGTCAGCGTCATGTCGATCACCGCGGACGGGAACGGGAAGGTGATGGCGGCGCCGACCACCCAGCGGCCGCCGTCGACGATCACGTCGCACGGGAACCACTCCTTGAGCTGCCCTCGGTCGGTGATCGCCTGCCACACCACCGGCGGCGGGTCCGGCAGGTGGCGCTCGAGCCGCACGGCGGGGTCCGGGCCGCCCAGGTCCAGGTGCCCGGTGTCGAGGTGCCCGGTCATCCGTTCCTCCTGTTGGCCAGGTGCTGTTCGAGCTGGTCAAGGCGGGCGGTCCAGAGCGCCCGGTAGGGCGCCAGCCAGACGTCGATCTCCGCCAGCGGCTCCGGGCTGACCCGGTACAGGCGGCGCTGGGCGTCGCCGCGGACCTGGACGAGGCCGGCGTCCTTGAGCACCCGCAGGTGCTTGGACACCAGCGGCTGGCTGACGCCGAGCCGCTGGACGAGCTCGCCGACCGGCAGCTCGCCGTCCCGCAGCAGGTCGAGAATCGCCTGCCGCCGCGGCTCCGCGATCACCTGCATCGTCGTCCCCATCGCCATGGCACCTAAAAATATCTAATCAGTTATATAACTGTCAAGAGATATATGATCGGCGACCGGCGCCCCCCGTTTGCTGGTGCCCGTTTGAGGCAGTTGTGCGGTGGACAGGTTCAGCAGTCGGCCGGTGAGGTCAGAGGTCAGAGGTCAGAGGCGGGTGGCATGGAAATCACCATGGTGTTGGAACTTCCGCGCGATGCCGTCAGCGTGCCGGTCAGCCGCCAGGTCCTTGACAGCTGCCTGAAGACCCTGGGCGTCACCGCGGGCACCCGGGCCGACATCGCCCTCGCCGTCAGCGAGGCCTGCGCCAACGTGGTCCAGCACGCCGGCCCGGGTGAGGAATACGAGGTGCGGGTCAGCGCCAAGGACCGGCGGTGCACCATCGAGGTGGTCAACACCGGTGCCCGGGACGGCAGTGCCAGCGGGGACGGCAGTGCCAGCGGGGACGGCAGTGCCAGCGGGGACGGCAGTGCCAGCCGGGACGGGGCCGCCCCCGGCGGCGCCGGGTCGGCTGACGGTCTCAACGTCAGCGACGGCAGTGCCGTCATCGGCGACAGCCGCCCGGGCGACGAGCCGCTGCCGGCCGACGACCCGGTGGCCGGCGTACCCGAGCACGGCCGCGGCCTGGAGATCATCGACGCGCTGACCGACAACCTGCGGCTCACCGGCGACGGTCACCGGGGTACCACCGTCCACTTCGAGAAGACGCTGGACTGGGTGCCCGGCGCGGCCGGGGAGCAGCTGCTCAGCACCGACGGCACTGCCTAGCCCCTGGGCCTAGCCCGTGTCTAACGAGCCCGCGAGGCACGGCCGGCACCCCGTGGTTGCGGCAACCCGGGCGCCATAAGCCTCTGGTGGCCGCAACCACGGCGCCGGGAAACAGTGCCGGGCCTGTCTAGCCCGGGCGGGCCAGGCTGGCCGGGCTGGAGCGGCCGTCGTCGGCCATCGTGGTCGGCCACCGTCGTCGGCCACCGCGGTCGGCCGCCTGGTCGTTCTGGCCGCCGTCGCCGTCCAGGTCACCGCGCCCGGCGGCGACCAGCCCGGGCGGACCACGCGGACGACGGCGGCGGAGCGGCGCACCCGTTCGGAATCCCCTTCTTTGGCCGTGGCCCGGTCCGGAGCCGCGCGGCCTGGCGGCGGTGATCTGGCACTAGAGTCGTGGCGTGATGACAGGCAGGAGCCGCCGGCTGGCCTTGGGCGCGGCTGGGGCCGTCGCCGTCGCCAGCGCGCTCGCGGCCTGCAGCGGAGGCGGGCTGCCGGCCCCGACGGCGAGCCCGGCTAGCCCGGTCGGCACCACGGCCCGCCACAGCCCGAGCGCGTCAGGCAGCGGGACCCCGGCCGGCGGCAGCACCCGGCCGACAGCGACCGCCAGCGCGCCCGGAACCGCCTGCGTCACCCAGGCGCTCGACCGGCTGACCCTGGCCCAGCGGGTCGGGCAGCTGTTCCTCGTCGCGGTGGACGGCGACACGGTGGGAGCCACGCTGACGAGCGCCGAGCGCACCTATCACTTCGGGTCGCTGCTGCTCAACGAGTCGGACGCGGGGACGCGGGCGCTGGCCGGGCAGACCGCGGCCATGCAGGCGCTGGCCCCGGCCGGGACGGGCCGGGTCGGCTTCTTCATCGCCGCCAACCAGGAGGGCGGGTCGGTGCAGCAGCTCACCGGGCCCGGGTTCGCCGCGATGCCGTCCGCCCTCACCCAGGGCGGCTGGTCCACCGCCCGGCTGCGGGCGGCGGCGGCGGCCTGGGGCACCGAGCTGCGGGCGGCCGGCGTCAACCTGGACCTCGCCCCGGTGATGGACGTGGTGCCCGCCGCGTCGGCGGCCGGCAACGCCCCCATCGGCGCGCTGATGCGGGAGTTCGGCGCCAGCCCGGCCGCCAACGGCGCGCACGGGGCCGCGTTCATCGCCGGGATGGCGGCGGCCGGCGTCCGGGCAGTGGCCAAGCACTTCCCCGGGCTCGGCCGGGTGGCCGGCAACACCGACTTCACCGCGGGCGTGACCGACGACGTGACCACGGCCGACGATCCCTACCTGGACTCGTTCCGCGGCGCCGTCAGCGCGGGCGTGCCGATGGTGATGGTGGCGCTCGCCACCTACACGCGGATCGACCCGGACCGGGCGGCGGCGTTCTCGCCCGTGGTCATCGGGCTGCTGCGCGGGCAGCTCGGCTTCACCGGGGTGATCGTCTCGGACGACCTGGCGGACGCCGCCGCCGTGCAGTCGGTCCCGGCCGCCGACCGCGGCATCCGGTTCCTGGCCGCGGGCGGTGACCTGATCACCGCGCAGTCGCTGGGGCCAGCCGAGCAGATGGCGGCCGCGGTGCTGGCCAGGGCGTCGGCCAGCGCCGCCTTCCGCGCCACGGTGGACTCCGCCGCCGAGCTGGTGCTCGCGGCCAAGAACACGGCCGGGCTGCTGCGCTGCTGAGGCGGCGGAAACGCCGCATAGCCCGGCGATACCTGGGCAGTAGGCATGAGCCGGTAGGGTTACCGGCCACGGCAGGCATCCGCGCGGCCCGTTGCGCGCAGCGCGCCGCGCATTGCGCGCAGCGCGCCGTGCGCACGCGCGGCGCCTGCCATGCTGTACGCGTGACTAAGGGACAAGGCAGGCGAGCGTGACCGAACAGGGCAAGCCGGGCAGGAGTCAGCTGGGCTACCGGCTGAGTCGGCTGTGGGCAGCGGCGGAGTTCCGCCGGGTTCCGCTGCGGACGATCATCGCCGCCGTCGTCACGGTGACCGTGTTCTTCCTGGCGGGCAAGGTCATCTACCAGCTCCGCAGCGTGCTGTTGCTGCTGCTGGTGGCCGGCTTCCTGGCGCTCATACTCAACCCGGTGGTAGCGGCGTTCGAGCGCTGGGTTATCAAGCGGCGCGGTCTCGCGGTCACCGCGGTCGCGGTGCTCATGGTGCTGGTGTTCTTCGGGCTGCTGGTCGCGTTCGGGTATCCGCTGGTCAACGCGATCACCCACCTGGCCGACAACCTGCCCACCTACGTGCAGAACGCGGAGCAGGGCAAGGGCTGGCTGGGCAAGCTGGTCCAGCACTACCACGTGCAGCAGTGGGTACAGCAGAACTCATCCAAGCTGGTGACGTTCGGGCAGAACCTGTCCAAGCCGGCCCTGGCGGTCGGCAAGGGCGCGCTGTCGCTGCTGGTGGAGCTGCTCGCCATCTTCATCCTGGTGCTGCTGCTGCTCCTGGAGGGCCCGCGGATGCGCCGCGGCCTGCTGTCGCTGGTGTCGCCCGCGCAGGCGGAGGAGTTTCAGGCGATCGCGTCCGAGGTGAACCGGTCGGTGATCGGCTACATGCTCGGGAACTTCCTCACCTCGGTCATCTGCGGGCTCGTGGTCTTCGTTGACCTGGTCGCCCTCGGCGTGCCGTTCCCGCTGCTGTGGGCGCTGTGGGTGGCGCTGGTCGACTTCCTGCCGATGATCGGCGGAGCGCTGGCTGGCATCCCCACCGTGATCTTCGCCGCCTTCCACTCGCTCACCGCGGGCATCGTCACACTGGTCGTCTTCGTCGTCTACACCCAGATCGAGAACCACATACTCAACCCGGTGATCATGTCTAAGACGGTGCGCATCTCGCCGCTCCTGGTGCTGGTCTCGGTGCTGGTGGCGGCGTCGATCGGTGACTGGGTGGGCGGGCTGTTCGGCGGGTTCGTGGCGGCGCTGCTGGCCATCCCGCTCGCGGGCGCCTTCCAGGTGGTCGCGCGCGAGGCATGGCGGCTGACCGCGCCGCCAGCCGAGGCTGAGGCGGAGGAACAGGCCGTGATCGCGCGCTCCGGGGACGCGGCGCGGGACGCTGGGCAGCTCGCCGAGGAAGGCGAGCGCGCCGACAACGACGGCGCGCCCGACGACAGCCAGCCGGCCGGCACCGCGGATGAGCCGGGGGACAGCCGACGCAGCGGCTCCGGCAGCCACGCGGTGTCGCGCTAGTCCGGCCACCGCCCGTAGTGCACGACCTCGCTGAGGTCGCGCCGCCGGGCACGCAGGTCGCGCTTTTCCGCCTCCGCGTCATAGCCGATGGCGACCGCCCCGATCGGCTCCACGTCGCCGGGCACGCCGAACGCCGACCGGAAAGGCGCCACCGCCTGCGGCTGGATCCCGAAGTAGACCGCGCCGAGTCGCCTGCGGCACCGGCTGGCCGGTGAACGTCCGCACCATCCGCCGCCGCTGGACCACGTCCTGGAACTCCATAAGCCGACATCTTCCCCGGCATGTTGCAGACTAGACGGCATGGCAGATGAATCCGACGCCTGCTCCGTCGCCCACGGCACCCTTCCCGCTGGCCGGACCGTCCCCGCTGGCCGGACCGTCCCCGCTGGCAGCACCGTCCCCGCTGGCAGCACCGCTGCTGGCCCCGCGCCGGGCCCGGCTGGCCGCCAGCCGGGCCACGACCGCACGCTGGTGGCGGTGTTCGCCAGCGCGGTGTCCGGGTACCTGCTACGCTACGCGGCCGACGCCGGCTACCGCAGCCTGCTGGTGGAGCCCGACCCGGCCCGGGCCGACGCGGCTCGGATGGCGGGCTTCCCGGTCCTGGCGGCCGTCCCCGACGACCTGGACGGCGCCGACGTGGTGGTCACCGACCACCACCGCGACGAGCTCGGCCTGCTGCTGCGCGACGCCCTTGCGGGCAAGGCCCGCTGGGTCGGCATCATGGGCAACCCCCGGCACGCCGGGCCGCACGTGGCCGCCCTGGCGGCGCTGGGCGTGGCCCCCGGTGACATCGCCCGGGTGCACCGGCCGATCGGGCTCAACATCGGCTCCCGCACCCCGCCCGAGATCGCCATCGCGACCCTGGCCGGCCTGCTGGCCGACCGCAACTCCCGCCCCGGTGGCTTCTCGTTTGCCAACCCGTCCGCCCGAACGGACGCGGCTGACCGTTAGCCGCCGAGGATGACCCGCGGCGGCGGGGGAGCGGGCCCGCGGCGCTGCCACTCGCGCGGGTAGCCGACCGAGACCTCCTCGAACCGGACGCCGTCGTAGGCGCTGGTGCGCGGGATGTGCAGGTGCCCGTACACCGCCGCGACCACCGGATAACGGGTGTGCCAGTCGGCCGTCCGGGTGGTACCGCACCACGGCGCGAACTGCGGGTGGCGTAGCGCCGCCAGTGGCCCCGGCACCAGCGGCCAGTGGCTGACAAGCACCAGCGGCCCGGTGGCGGCGGCGAGCCGCCGTTCGGTGGCCTCGACCTGGTCGCGGCACCAGGCCGCGACCGACTGGTACGGGTCGGCGTGCAGCCGGCCCTCGTCGGCCGACCTGACCCCGGCCTCCCGGGCAGCCGCCAGCGCCGCCGCCCGCGGGCCGGCATCGCCGGCGTTCCCGTTGCCCTCGGCCGCGTCGCGGCGCTGAGGCGGGCCGCCCGGCGGGGCCGTGAACGAGTAGTCGTACAGCGTGAACAGCGGCGCTACGGTCACCGGGCCGCCCGGTCCGGCCCAGACCGGGAACTCGTCCTCCGGGGTGAGCACGCCGAACCGGCGGCATACCTTCACCAGCGCCTGGTAACGGGCGGTGCCCCGCAGCGGCACCGGGTCGGACGGCAGCGTCCACAGCTCGTGGTTGCCCGGCGTCCAGATCACCCGCGCGAACCGGTTGGCGAGCGAGGCCAGCACCAGCCCGACGTCGGCGAACACCTCGCCGACGTCACCCGCCACGATCAGCCAGTCGTCGGGGTCGCCCGGGGCGAGCGCGTCGGCGTAACGCCGGTTCTCCGGGTAGCCGACGTGCAGGTCGCTGACCGCCAGCAGCCGTCCCGCCATCAGCGCGGGCAGCCGCTCACCGTGCTGCCGCTTACCGGGCTGCCGCTCACAGGGCGGTCTTCTCCTGCCACCGGGCAGGCACCGAGGCGTCGCCGAACAGGCCGAGTGACGGGTCCGACACCGGCCGGCGGCCGTAGGTGAACAGCAGCAGCGAGGTCACCGGGCCGCGAACGGCGGCGGTGGCCTTCTGGTGACCGCGCTCCCAGGCGATCCCGCTGTCGGTGAACCGGATCACCCACTCGCCGTCGGTGTCGGTCGCGTGCAGGTGCAGCGACGCCCCGGTCGGCAGCGAGGCGAGGTGCGGGTAGGGGCGTCGCGCGGACGGCAGGTTGAACAGGAACTCGTCGATGCCATCGGCCGCCGCCACTGGGTCGACCTCCGGCTCGGTGTTGCCGAGGGTGAGTTCCGCGTCCGCCCGGTGCACCGTCGTCTCGTGCAGCATGCGGCGCGCCCACCAGCCGGAGGTGCGGCCGGGCCCCCAGGACCAGACCGGGGTGAGCGGCCCGGCCGAGCGCAGCGCGGCCAGCAGCGGCGTGGCGCCGGCGGCGAGCCACTGGCCCCAGCCTTCGGCTGATTCCGAGGGCGAGGTGACGTCGGGGGCGGGCGGCCGCGCGGTGGCCTCGGTCGCCACGATGCCGGCCGCCCAGCGGTGCACCGTCCCGGTGTGCCGGGCGAGGTCCGCAACCGTCCAGCCGGGGCAGGTCGGCACCTCCGCGGTGAGGTCGGGCGCGTCGGCGATAACGGCCGCGAGGGCGGAGATCTCCTTCTCTGCCCGCTCGCAGAACCACGCGTGATCAAGCACGACGCCAGGCTACCGGCCCGGCCGGCCCTTACCGGTACAGCCGGGTCAGCGACTCAAGCACGCAGACCGGCTTGTCCGACCCTTCCCGCTCGACCAGGCCGGCCACGGTGAGCTGCACTGCCCCGCCTTTTACCTCCTCGACGTCGAGGAGGGTGGCGGTCAGCCGGATCTTCGAGCCGACCGGCACCGGGGAAGGGAACCGGACCTTGTTCAGCCCGTAGTTCACGCCCATGGCGGCGTCGGTCACGCTGAGCACCTGCGACCACATCGGGACGAAAAGCGACAAGGTGAGGAAGCCGTGCGCGATCGGGCCGCCGAAGGGCGACTCGGCCACCGCCCGCTGCGGGTCGACGTGGATCCACTGGTGGTCGCCGGTCGCGTCGGCGAACGTGTTCACCCGGTCCTGCGCCACCTCGAACCACTCGCTGACCCCGAGCACCTGGCCCTTAAGCGCGGGCAGTTCGGCCAGCGTGGTGGTCGTGCTGCTGCTCATCTCGTCCTCCTCGGTCGCCGCTCGACCAACCGAACCTAGCGCGGCACCGCCCGCAGGGCCAGCCGGCACCGCCCGCAGGGCCAGCCGGCACCGCCCGCGCGGTGCCGGGGCGCCGCCAGCGGTGGTCAGCGGACGGGTAAATAGGTCGCAGGGGGTGCCGGGGCGGTATGCAGGATTGTGACGAAGTTCTGGAATGTACCCTCCGTTTAGCGTGTTGCGGCCCCTAGGAACTGGACTCGCCGAATTTCCGGATCGCCTATGGACTCGGGACTTCCCGCCGAGGGATTCCTTCGGCACAAGGGGCTGATCTTCACCGCGGCCGGCGGTGCCGTGGTCGAGGGTGCCTTGCTCATGCTCGTCGCGCCTAACGCGCGATCGGTCGCACCGCAGGTCACCGCGCTGCCGTCGCTTGCCGCCTACCACGACCTGCGCTGGCTGTTCACCGACGGCCAGTCCTGGATCTGGTTCGCCGCCCTGGTGACGGCGGTCCTGGTGGCTCGCTCGGCGCTCGACGTGGCGCTGCTGCGGCAGGCATGGCCGCGCGGCCTGCCCGCGCCGTCGGCCGGCCGCGCGTTTATGTCGTGCGCGGCGCTGACCCTGCTCGCCTGGCTGATGCTGCTTCCTGCCGCCACCCTGGCGTTCGGCGCGGCGGTGCTGCCGTTCTCCTGGCCGTTCCTGGCCGCGTTCCCGATCATGCTCGGCATCGTGGCCGCGCTGAGCCACGGCGGCGTGCTCACCTCCTGGTGGCGGCGGCTGCCGCCACCACGGGCGGTGCTGTGGCTGCTCGGCAGCTTCGCTGCCGCGACCGCCGCCGCGGCGCTGATCTCCCGGCTGCCCGCGGCCGCGGCGCTCGCCGTGACCGCGGTGACCGGCCTGGTTAATGCCCGGGCGTGGTACGGGATCGCCTTGCTGGCGGCCCGCCTCCACCCCCGCGAGCACGTCTCGGTCCCGGCCAAGGTGCTCTTCAGCCTGCCGTTCGCGCCGCTCACCGCGGTGGTGGTGCTCGCCCTGGTGGTGGGGGTGGCCCGGCTGCTGTTCACCGGGACGATCGAGCTGCCGATCAGCCCGCCGCAGGCCGTCGCGGTCGAGGCGGCGCTCGCCAGTGGCGGAACCGCGGGCGCCAGTTCGGCATCGGGCCCGGCCGCCGCCTCGGTGTCCACCACCACGGCGGCGGTGCTGGTGGTGGGCGGCTGGGGCTCGTCCTGCTGCGACGCCGCCGACGGCCTGCGGTCAGTGCTGCCCGGCGTGCCGGTTCGCCAGTTCTCTTACTCGGGCCTCAACGCGAATGGTCGGCCGATCCCGAGCGGGGCGGATGCGGACGACGTGTCGCTGCCGGTGCTCGGCGACCGGATCGCCGCCCAGGTGCGCGTGCTGCACGCGGCGACCGGGCGGCCGGTCTCGGTGGTCGCCGAGAGCGAGGGCACGCTGGGCGTCTACGCGATGATGGCCCGCGATCCCGGGCTGCCGCTCTCCTCGGTGGTGCTGCTCAGCCCGATCGTCAGCCCCGGCCAGCTCAGCTACTCGCCCGCCGCCGACGGCCCGTCCGTGTCCGAGGACGCCCTCGCGGAGCTGAACCACCTGGTCGGCAACATGTCGCCGTACGGCCCGGGCGGGGCGGAGGCGCTGCTCAACTCGGTCAACCAAGTGGGCGCGCGGTACTTCGACGACATGCTGACCTCCGCCGTCGGCGGAGCGGCCGGCAAGTCGATCCGCTGGCTGGCGGTGGTCCCGCTGGCCGACGCGGTAACCCTCCCGGCCTGCGCCCTGCCGCCCGGCGTGATCGTCGTCCCCGCCTTCCACGGCGGCCTCCTCGGCGACCCGACGGTGCTCCCCATGGTCAGCCAGTTCCTGTATGGCCACCAGGTGAGCGCGCCCGACAACAGCCTGCGCGCGGCAGCCGAGCTGATCACCAGCGCCTCCGCCGCCTGGCGGATGCCCAACACCACCTCTGCCTGCCCCTACCCCACCCACTAACGCCACCCCGCAGAGCCTGCCACCCCGGGCAACGACCCATCGCCGCGGCAACGACCCATCGCCGCGGCAACGACCCATCGCCGCGGCAACGACCCACGCCGCGCAAGCCCTGCCCCTGCCGATCACGAACCCTGCCGATAACAGCAAGAATCCGTTGCCGCGCATCATGATCGTGAAGGATCCGGTCCCCTCCAGGTCAATATCGCCAGGTTAAGGGACTGCGGTGGAAAGGGGGGTTCAGGAGCAGCCAGAGGATCCCTGCCGCCGAGCATGAATCGAAGGCTTCTCGTGATCACGGAAGATTACTACCGTGATCACGGTAGTAATCTTCCGTGATCATGCTGTGGCCTGCGTCGATGTGACGAATGGGGCTATGGTGGCGCGGCCTGGCCGCGGGTGGTGCCCGACAAGCTCAGTCGCATTGCCCTATAACGGGCCAGATCCTTCACGATCATGACCGGCCTGCCGCGTCCGCGGCCCCCTTCCGGGCGCACCATGCCGGATCAGCAACAGGGATGGTAGAGGAAGATAACAGCAAGAAATGGCTGAGGCTGGCATGAGTCCGGCGAGAACCGGGCCAAGGGGCGGCCTTGGGCGAGCAACGCTGGCGGTCGTGTGCGGGAGGCGCGTGCTGGTGCTAGAGTTCGCGGTGATGAGAACGTCTCCTGACCTTCAGTGGTGGCGCCGCCGGTAGGCGGTGCCCGCTGATGTGTTGAGCGACCGCCCGGGGACGGCGGTCGCTTTTGTTTTCCACCGCCGGTTGCCGGGCTCGACCTGATCCAGTGCAGACCTGATTCGAGAGGCCAAACGGTGGACACGACCGAGAGCAACCGCGGCGAGCTAGCCGTCGACTCGATGACCGTGGGCGGGGGTGTCACCATCACCCGCGTCACCCGCGCGTTCGACCCGGCCGAGCTGACCGCGGTCGCCACGCTGATCGACCGCCGCCGCGGCGGCGTGCTCAGCTCGGGCATGGAGTACCCCGGCCGGTACAGCCGCTGGCACATGGCCTACGTGAACCCGCCGGTGGAGATCGCCTGCACCGGC
>Ga0265338_10004186_pt1 | contig 19679 bp, 15 predicted proteins | sample 42126metaG_FD_193579 | JGI IMG/M metagenome (GOLD analysis project Ga0265338, IMG submission 193579) | Rhizosphere microbial communities from Carex aquatilis grown in University of Washington, Seatle, WA, United States - 4-21-26 metaG | ecosystem: Host-associated > Plants > Roots > Rhizosphere...
CCGGTGTAATCATCCGTTGAAACGGGCATAATGAAAGACCCGGGGGACATTTCTGAATTCGTTTCTTTGCCGGGGAAGGCCAACGACACGGAAGCAGCGCTGATGGCATTCGTAACGGGCGCTGAAGCGACGGGCGCTGAAGTGACGGGCGCTGAAGTGACTTTGATAACGATATCATTGGTGGGGTCGGTCATGGTTTCCGCCACCGGAACGGGAACGACAGCGTTTTCCACCGGCGATGACAGTGGCCACAATGATTTCCAATCCGATGACACGTTGGTTGTTGCCACTTCAAGCCGCAATGGCACCGGGCCGATGCTGGGCAGATAGGCAATCCCCCCCCGCGCCGGACATGTGGCAACCATTCCGGTCACAACGGCCAATATCACGACGGCGATTTCCGGTAGTTTGCCCCGGCGGCCAGGGTTGCAAAGTTGCGTGTTCAAATTATCAAGCGTTCATGCCTTGTTGCCGTTTCCCGATCACCGGGACCGGCAACGATGACCCCGCACCAGGTTCATCGGCAAAACTTGCCGGGACTTGAGAAGTATTTTTGGGCGGAGATTCAAGTTTTCTTCCCGGACACCGATAGTAGGGAGAATATTCAGGTTTTAGATCAGTTTCAGATTTTACCGTGGAAGTTTTAACGCCAACCAACATTGTCCGGCTTGATGTCAAAACCATCGAGACGAGGCTTGCGCGTTGTCCCGCCCTGCCCTCGTTGGGAAGCATTAACAAGGCATTGCAGGGGTTGCTGCTGACGGAAACACGTTATACCGCGCAGATCGCGGAAATCATCCGGTGCGATCCCAGCCTGACTTCGCGTTTGTTGCGGCTGGTCAATTCGGTCTATTACGGCCTCACAACACCGGTCAACAGCATTGAAGAGGCCGTTTTTTATCTGGGCGTCCGCCAAATCCGGCAACTCGCCATGGTCACACCGGTCATCGAGGATTTTCAGCGGCTCACGCGGCAATGCGCCTTTCCCTGGCGCGACTTCTGGCAACACTGCATCGGCACGGCCATTCTCACCCGCGAAGTCACCACCGCCGTCCAGGTCGCCTCGGATGAATCCGATTACGTGGCCGGGCTGGTGCATGACGTGGGCAAAATCGTGATGGCCTGGACGTTTCCGGATCATTTCACCGAGATTCACCGGCAGGCAGGCCTGGCCGCCCGTGACCTCATCGAAATTGAAGCCGAGGTTTTGGGCATGGACCATGCCGAACTGGGCGCGCTTTATCTGGAACGGCACCGGTTGCCGGAATTGATGGTGCAGACTGCCCGGTTTCATCATCACCCTGAAAAAGCCGGCGAATACGCGCCCACCATTGCGGCGGTACAAATCGCCGACTTGTTGCTTCGCAGCGAAAAGATCGGATTCAGCGGCAATTGTGTGGTCGTAACGCGGGAACAATGCTTTACCGCCTCGGGTTGCAAGGTGCTGTTTCCAAATGTCAGGGAAGGCGAGAACGCCATCGCACAAGCCTCGTTATCGCGAACCTTGGAATTGATCCCGGATATGCTTGAGGGGATGGTCTAGACTCCCTGCGTCCACTCAAGCGTCAAAGCCGGGGACCACAAAGACGTTAGCCTTCGAAGCTTCCCGGCGACCATTTGCGGTCCCGGTTGGAAGTTGAAAATTGCCATTTGGCGGAACCGGTTGAGCCTGGGCAAGTGATTGATATCTGTCTTAGCGGGCTTCCCGCTGAACTGCCCGGCCAATGGCGGAAATGGCTCAACCCACGGGGTCTGTCCGGAGTGCTTTTACGATTTTCTCTCCAGGAAGCAAGAGCGAAAGATGTCTTCGGCCACCGCCGAACTGGCAAGAATCTCAACCGCCGTGCCCGGTTGAAACCTGGCCCCAAGTTTAAACCTGCATAAAAAGTTAACCCAGGCGCCATTTTGGCCGATACCTAAAAGGCCATGAGCGATAGCGGCCAAAAAGCAGAAGACAATCTTCAGGTGAACAATCCGTTGCCATTTCTTAACAAACCGGTCTGGGTTCAATGTGAGAAATTCAGATGCATGGCGCGACAGGATAATAATGGCAAGTGGAAGTCTGTCTTTGGTAATACCGAATTGACCACCTTCGTCAAGATGATCGATCCCAAGGATAATTAGCCCCTCTCGTTGCGTGGCCTCAATGGGGTTTTCAGGTCAAACGGCCGGAGGTTATACCCGGCAACCGATTGTTTCGTCCCCGGCGACCGGCCTTACTTCTGATCCAGGCTTTTTCGCAAAATCTCGGCCAGTTTCTGGGGCGAGTAGGGTTTTTGGAGAAAATTGACACCGTCAACCAGTGTCAAATGCCGGCTTCCCTGATCGGCACTATAACCGCTGGTATAGACGACTTTGAGCTGTTGTTTGTCGGCCTGCAATTGACGGGCAAGGTCGTGTCCGGTCATGCCATCGGGCATGACAATGTCCGTCAACAACAGCTGGATCTGGTCCTTGTGTTTCCGCCATACTTTGAGCGCATTCGCGCCGGATTCCGCCAGCCAGACGGTGTAACCAAACCGTTGCAACATGTTGCCGACAATGAGGCGCACAATGGCTTCGTCCTCCACGACGAGGATGCCCTCCGTACCACGCGGTAACCTTAAAATCTCTGCCCCGGTGCTTTTTTCCGCCTTTTTGCCGTTTACAGCCGGGAAATGAATGTGAAAGGTAGTACCTTGGCCGACTTCGCTCTCCACGGTAATCCAGCCGAGGTGTTGTTGGACGATGCCGTAAACCGTGGCCAGACCGAGGCCGGTGCCTTTGCCCACTTCCTTGGTGGTGAAGAATGGTTCAAAGATGCGCGACAAATGTTCAGCCGGGATGCCGCAACCGGTATCAGTGACGGTGAGGCGGACATATTGGCCGGGGACGGCGCCGGGATTTCGGCCAACCTGTTTTTCGTCCAGCACCTCGACATTGGTGGCAATCACCAGCCTGCCGCCTTCGGGCATGGCATCACGGGAGTTGACGGCCAAGTTGAGCAGAATTTGTTCAATCATACCCATGTCCGCCTGGATGAACGGCAGGTCAGGGGTATATTCTGCCGCCAGGGAAATGTCCTCGCCGAGAATGCGCTGGAGCATCCTGGTCGTTTGCGCCACCACCTCGTTCAAGTCCAGATTGGCCGGTTGCATGACTTGTTTCCGGCTGAACATCAGCAGTTGGCGGGTCAGGGTGGCGGCACGCTCGGCGGCCTCCAGGATTTGTTGCGAACATTCCAGCGTTTCACCGGGTTCCAATGGGGTTTCGAGCAGCTGCGCGGCATTGCCGTGAATGGCGGTCAGAAGATTGTTGAAATCGTGGGCGATCCCCCCGGCCAGCTGCCCGATGGCCTCCATCTTTTGTGCCTGGCGGAGCTGGGCTTCGAGGGCCACTTCACGGGTCACATCGCGCCGGACGCCGACGTAGTTGATGATTTTACCGGCGGGATCCCGGATGGGCGAAATCGTGGATTCCTCCTCAAACAAGGTGCCATCCTTCTTTTTGTTGATCAGGCGGCCGGACCAGACTCCGCCGTGCGTGAGCACCTCCCACATCCGGTGATAGAAGGCGGCATCGTGTTTGCCGCTTTTGAGCAGGCGCGGGTTCTGGCCGATCAACTCCAGCCGCGTATAGCCGGAAATCTTTTCAAAGGCGGGATTCACGTAAAGGATCTTGCCGGCAGCATCCGTGATGATGATATCCTCGACGGCCTGCTCCACGGCCGTTGCCAATCGCGAGTACGCCTCCTCGGCCTGCTTGAGCTGCGTGATGTCGAAAAGGACTCCCTGAGTGCCAATAATCTTGCCATGGGAGTCGAAGACCGGTGATTTCACGGCGTGAACGTACCGGGTCTCGCCATCCTTGCCGCGATGGGTCTCGTCCACTTCGATGGTCTGGCCGGTTTGCATGATCAGGGCGTGGTGCTTGACGGCGTCCCCGGGCATGGTGGAGCCGGTTTGGCGGGCTTCCGACGGCAATTTCCCGAGAAAGGTCTCCGGCTGGTTGTTGGTGATCCTGTAATATTGGAAATTGGCGAAGACATAACGACCGTCGGCGTCTTTGCGGAAAACACCCGCCGGCATTTGTTCGACCAGTGAATGATAGAGCGCCTCGGACATTCGCAGCCCCAGCTCCGCGTTCTTGTGTTCGGTGATATCAATGTTCACGCCGAGCATGCGGATCGGCTGCCCATTTCTGTCATATACCGCCTTGCCTCGCACCAGGGCCCACCGCAGCGCGTTGTCGCCATGCCGGTAAAACCGGTATTCGTCATTGAATTCGCTTTTGTCAACGATGGCCTGGTCCATCATCCGCCGGATTCGCTCGCGGTCTTCCGGATGAAGCAGTTGCCAGAAGGTACTCGAGGCATGGTCATAAGCACCGGGCGCAAAACCGAAGATGGCTTCCTCCTCTTCCGTCCACGTGGCGTGATGGCGGATCAGGTCCACATCAAAAATACCGATCTTTGCGGCGGTCTGTGCCAGCCGTAATCGTTCTTCACTTTCGCGCCAGGCCTGCTCGGTTTGCCCTTGTTCAATCCGGGAACGCAAGGCGGCGATGCCAAAGGCCAGGTCGTCGGCCAGTCCGGACAGGAGGTCGGCTTCGGCTTTGTCAAATGCGTCCGGGCTGGTTGAATAAATACTCAAGGCGCCATAGGTCCTCTTGCCGGCCATCAGGGGAAGGCCGATGGCGGATTTATATCCACAGCGTTGTGTCTCCTCCTGCCAGGGAGCGGATTCAGGGTTCTCGTCCAAGTTGTGGAAAACACTGATCTGGCCGGTACGGATGGCGGTGCCGGTCGGACCGCGGCCACGCGGCGCGTCGGCCCACGTAAGCTGAAGTGTTTCCAGATAACCGGTTTCCGGGCCGGCATGGGCCATGGGGCGCACCGATCTGGCTTCGTCCTCCCTGGCATATCCCACCCATACCATCGCGTAGCCGCCATCCTCAACCACCAGCCGGCAGATATTATGCAACAATTCAGTTTCATCAGTGGCGCGGATGAGGATCTGGTTGCAATTGGAAACCATCTGAAGAGCGCGGTTGGTTCTCAGCAAGGAGAACTCGGCGCCTTTGCGGCCGGTGATTTCCCGCTCCTGAAATCTCAACTGCTGACGCATGGCCAGATACAGCAGCCAGGCGGTTATCGCCACGAAAAACCAGCCTTTGAAGATGGAAAGCTCGGCGACGCTTTTGGGGTCGGATACGAAGGCAACCAGCAGCTTGTCGGAAAACAGTATCCACAACGCCGCTGCTATGGCGTAAACCAAGCTCGTCCGCAGGGCTATGCCGGCAAATCTATCGCGCATCTGAATACCTTTCGCCCAAACACCCAAAGCGCACGTGTTCAACTAACAGCGATGCACCTTACAAGTTTATCCATTCAGCGACTTTGCTAGTTTAACTACCACCACCAGAACCGACTGATCACCATAAGGAAGGTAACATTCGGCAAGCGTTTATCAATGAGCAATTTGAGCGGTAGCCTTCGAGATTCGCTTGCCTTCCGAATATGATCCTGCCGGCCGGGGCCATGGCAAGGTGCCGAGCGTCAGACGGCTTGAAATGTTTCAGGATTGGGCCGCGCCCGGGCCCAGGTTTTTTCTCAAGGCTTCGGCCAGTTTTTGCGGGGCGTAAGGTTTTTGGAGGAAATTGACGCCTTCCACCATGGTCAGGCGTCGGTCGGCCACATTGCCGCTGTAGCCGCTTGTATAGATGACCTTAAGTTGCGGTTGGTCGGCCTGCAGTTGACGGGCCAGTTCGTAACCGCTCACGCCGTCGGGCATGACAATGTCCGTCAACAGCAGTTGAATCCGGTCCTTGTGTTTTTGCCAGGTCTTGAGGGCTTCCCGGCCGGATTCGGCGGACAGGACGGTATAGCCAAAGCGTTGCAGCATGGTGCTGACGGCGAGGCGCACAATGAGTTCATCCTCCACCACCAGGATGGTTTCCGTGCCGCCCGGCAGGTCTGCCGTCGCCGTGCCGGTTTTCCTCTCCGCCTTTGCCCTGGCCATGGCCGGGAAATAAATGTGGAACATCGTGCCCCGGTTGATTTCACTGGTCACGGTGATCCAGCCGTTATGCTGTTGAACAATTCCATGGACGGTGGCCAGACCGAGACCGGTACCTTTGCCCACCTCCTTGGTGGTGAAGAACGGCTCGAAGATGTGCGGCAGATTTTCCGGGGCGATGCCGCAGCCGGTGTCGGCCACCGTGAGACGAACGTATGATCCGGCGGGGCTGCCGTTGTTTTGTCCGGTTGCTCCGGGATTCAGGGTTTCGGCGCCCGTGGAGATGATCAGTTGGCCGCCCTTGGGCATGGCATCGCGGGAATTCACGGCCAGATTGAGGAGGACCTGTTCAATCATGCCGGTGTCGGCCTCGATGGCGGGCAGGCCGGCCGCATAGTTGGAAGCCAGGGAAATATCCTCGCCAAGGATGCGCTGGAGCAATTTGGTCATTTGAGCCACCACCTCATTCAAATCCAGGCGGATGGGCTGAATGACCTGCTTGCGGCTGAACATCAACAGCTGGCGGGTCAAGTTGGCCGCGCGTTCGGCGGCTTCCACAATTTGCTGTGCGCAGTCCGAGATTTCTTCGGATTGCGATTGATTGCTCAGCAGCACCAGCGAGGCATTGCCGCGGATGGCCGTCAGCAGGTTGTTGAAATCATGGGCGATGCCTCCGGCCAGCTGCCCGATGGCCTCCATCTTTTGCGACTGGCGGAGCTGAGCCTCGAGGGCCACCTCACGGGTCACATCGCGCCGGACGCCGACGTAGTTGATGATTTTGCCGGTTGCGTCCCGGATGGGTGAAATCGCGGCTTCCTCCTCAAAGAGGGCGCCGTCCTTCCTTTTATTGATGATCCGGCCAGACCAGACCTCGCCCCGGCCGAGCGTGCTCCACATGTTCTTATAAAAGGCGGCATCATGTTTGCCGCTCTTGAGAAAACGTGGATTGCTGCCGATGACTTTTCCCCGCGAATAACCCGTGATGGTCTCAAAGGCCGGGTTGACGTAGAGGATTTTGCCGCCGGCATCCGTGATCATGATGTCCTCGGCGGCCTGTTCCACCGCCGTCGCCAGCCGCAGATGCATCTCCTCGGCGCGCTTGCGTTCGGTGATGTCCCGGGTGATGAAAATGATTCCCTTGGGACTGCCGTCCGCCGCACTCAACAAGGCGGCGTTGACTTCACCACTGAACCGCGTGCCGTCCTTTTTGATCAGCGCGAATTCGCTCCCGCGGAGGTGTTTCGATGCGAGCAGATCGCGGAGATCGGCCCGCGCTTTTTCGTGTTCGCCAGGCACGACCCAGTCGAACAGGTTGCGCCCGAGCACTTCGTCTTTTGAAGACTCGCCGAAAATTTCCAGCGCCCGGGTTGAAACAAAATCAATCCGGCCTTCAACATTGGTCACCGTCACCGCGTCGGGCAAGGCGCTGACCAGGCTGCGATACAGATCATCGCTCTCCCGCAAGGTTCTTTCGGCCTGTTTGCGCTTCGTGATGTCATGCAGAAACCCATGCCACAGCGTGCCGCCATCCGCTTCGCGTTCGGGCATGGAATGGCCTTCCACCCACAATTCGCCCTTCCGGGGATGCCGCACCCGGAATTCAACATGCCAGGCCTTCAAGGTGCGGGCGGATTCGTCAATGGCCTGGTTGATGAGGCCGACATCCTCGGGATGAATCAAACAAAAGATGGCCGCCGCATCATTGGCCGCCTCGGCCGGGCTCACGCCGTATATTTCCTCGATGGCCGGGCTGGCGTAAGGAAAAACCGCCGACCCGTCCGGCCGCCGGCGAAAGGAGCAGACCGTGCCCGGTGCGGTGGCCGCTATTTTGGCCAGCTGTTCCTGCAGCTTGAGCCGTTCCTGCAAGGCCGCTTCGGCCTGCCTTTTTGCGGTGCAATCGCGGAACACGAACATCGCGCCGATGATGGCGCCATCGGCCTGTTTGATCGGCGCGCCGCTGTCGTCAATGGGGGTTTCCTTCCCGTTCTGCGCCACCAGCCTGGTGTGATTGGCCAGATTCACAACGGTCCCGCTGCGGAGAACCTTCTTTGCCGGATCCTCCACTGGCCGGCGCGTGTCTTCGCTGATGATGCGAAACACCGCCGTCAATGGTTGTCCCCGGGCTTCACCATTTGTCCAACCCGTAAGCCGTTCGGCTTCGCCGTTCAATAAAGTGATCCGCCCTTGTATGTCGGTGGTGATGACGGCGTCACCGATGCTGCCCAGGGTCATGGCGTATTGCCTCCGGTCCTCCTCCGCCCGCCATCGGGAGCGATGTAATGCCTCGCTCATCGAACTGACCAGCACGCCCATCACAATGAGAAGCGCCCAGCGCACCCGGTCGGTCGCCAGGGCGATATGGAATGAATGTGACGGAGATAGGATGAAATAGTCTGCAAACAATGCCGCCAAGGCAGTCGCCGTCAGTCCCGGTCCCAATCCGCCAATATAAGCGCTCAGGACGATGGGAACCAGGAAGATCATCAGGACCGGGGCGCTGCCCATCAGCGATATCAGCTTCAGGCTTACCAGCAGGGCCGCCACCGTCGACAAGGCCGCCAAGGCATACGATACGTATCGCGGACACCACGGTGAAATTGCAGTGGTCCGTGCTCGCTCCGTCCGACCAGTGTTTGGTACGGTTGACGTCAATTGATCCATTTCGTGATCGGCCGGATGGGCGCTGGACTTTAACCGTGAATCGCCCGTTGGCACTCCCGGTACCGGCGCCTAAACTGGCATCAGTCCTCTGGCCTGTTGAATGGCCTCTTGGGCCTGTTGCCAGAGCGCAGGCAGATCTTCCGGGGCGAGTTGGAGGACTGCCATCGCCTCCGCGTTGCGAGGTGATATAACGGGCGCCGCCGAAGGACTTTCATCCAGGCAATGCGCCATCCCATCGGCCAGATTCACCGTTGCCGCCAGCCGTGCACACGGTTCCGCCCCCGCCAGATGATGGTGATGGCCGACCGGCAAGACGATGTCTGACGTCAAACCCCAGCGGGTGAGCAAACGGGCACCGACTTCGCCATGGTCGAAGCCATATGCCTCCTTCTCGGCTTCGTCCAGTGATAACCCGGACGCTTCCGCGCTGCGCATTAACCGGCAGTATCCTTCCCCTTCTTGGGACGCGAAGATGATCTTGCCCACGTCGTGCAGCAGTCCGGCGGTGAAGGCCACCCCCTCGGATTCGTGCATCCGGCCCGCCACCAATCCGGCAACGGCTGCGGTGGCCGCCGAATGTTGCCACAATGCTTCCACCGAAAGAACGCTGTTGATCTCCGGAAGCGACATCGCCTGCAAACTCGACATGGCCAGGACGATGCGGTAAGCCTCGTAAAAACCGAGCCGCAACACCGCTTCAAACATGTTCGCGGCCGGCTCATCCCCGCCGAAAAAACTGCTGTTGCAGCGTTTCAACATTTCGGCCGTCAACGAAGGATCGTGGCTGATCAGATGAACCACCTGGTCAATGTCGTGGTCGGGCTGTTTGAACAGTGCGATCAATTGGACCATGACATCGGGCGCCGGCGGCAAATGCCGCACGCTGTCAATATACTGGTCCAATTTATCTTTCATTCAAGCTCCGTTCCCGGGCCGGGGTGGGTGGGCGGTTTATTTTGGAAAGGCATCGTCAGGGGTGAACAGTTTGTCCGGGTCCTCCGCGGCAAAAATGACTGAAACCGGCTTGCCATCCAAAGCCCCGTCTGATTCCAGGCGCCTCAGCTTGCCGTTGCCGGAAACCGGCTGGGAGGAAATGGCCGGTTTCTTTTGTGCCAAAGGATTCGCGTGATCGTAGTCAAACTTCGATGTCAGCTTGCTGAAAGCCGGATCACTTGCGTCCGGTGCGACCGCCGGGCTCTCATCGGTGGCCGGGCTTGGCATGCGGGCCGGCGGAGCTTCCTTCGCCGGGTTCTGGTTCATTTGTGCCCTGGCCAGGCTGCCGGATGCCGCATCATTTCTCGCCAACAGGATTACGGCCAGGGGGATTGCGACCAGAAACACCCATTTCCACCGGCAAATACTGAATAGGTCGCCCAGCCAGCCGCTCCCGGAAGAAAAACTTGAATCCAGCGCCAGCCGCGATGTTTCCCGCTCCAGTTGTTCATTCTGCAACCGCCGGCGCTGATAAAGTGTCCTGGCTCTCAGGCGGGCATCCAGCAGTTCACGTTGCAGCCTTCGGTCTTTCAGGCCGGTCAAAATCAGGGAGAGGAGAAACAACGCCGCCGTCGCCACCATCAAACTGGCCAATGGGTTGTGCAGGATGAAATGGAGCAATTTCATGACAAACTTTCTCGAAGAAAACGGCTTCATGCCGAAGGGAAAGAGTTGTTGGTCTTTTCCTTTCGGCCAGCCGAACTTGCCTCCGTTACCCGGATATCGGCGGGTGCGCGGAAAACTTGAGGTACAAATTCAAGCCGGCAGATTGCCGGTCCGAACCGGAGTTCAGAATTGATACGGTGTTGCCGGTGAAACCCGTCACCGGTCGTCGTTGAATATGAAATACAGCCCAAACCGATGCTCAAAAACCATCCGGCTTCAAATTTCTGCCGCCGGGGTTTTCTCGATGACGTGACGGCGGATGCACCCACATCGCGGACAATGAATCACGGTGCGATCCAATCCGGCGGCCGTGGGACGAATACCGAATTGATCCCGCAGTTGGGTGCAGTCGCATTTCAGGCAGCGAATCCGCCAGCTGGTCAGGCTTTCTTCCGGGTCCGGGGATTTTTCCGCAAGTTTTCTTCTGATAAAGGCGTTCCCACCCATAAAGGATCCTCAGCAACCGGGCCACGGGCTAGAACTGGTGAACTTCGCGGCAGCCGCGCAAGTTGGTATCCACGCGGCAGATATGGTTCGTGAGCCAGTTGCCCAGCATCTCTTTGAGCTGGATCACCGCCGTGGTGGAAGCGCCGTCACGTTTGACGATTTCAACGAGGCTGCCGTAATCTTTGAGGAACTGGGCATGAGCCGCCTTGTTCTTGCCGCGGACCGGACATTGGTGCTCTTGCATGATGCCTTCCTCATGCTGGAAGTGGGACTGGACGTACTCGCCGAGGAAGCTGAGCATTCCGAGCAGTTCGTCCTTGGCCGTCCCGGCCAGACAGGCCGAATGCAGCTCATTGATGCGTTGAATCAGGGTCTGATGCTGTGAGTCAATGGAATCCACACCGGTGGACATGGAGGATTCGTCCCAGGCAATAATACCGGCCTGCGCCGTCGGCGGTCTCGCTGGCGAGCCATTCCGGCCAGGGGGCGGCCGCCGGTCGGCATGTCCGTTTTGTTTGTGATTCGAGGCTGCAGCGACAAAGGAGTGCGACGGGCCATCGCCGTTGGTGCGGTTTGACGACGTGGGCGAATTCATCTGGCCATTGCCCTCGACGAGTTTTAACAATTCCATCACCGATTGCTTCATGGTTTCGGCTTGCGCATTCAACTCTTCGGCGGCGGCGGCTGATTCCTCGGCATTCGCTGCGTTGCTCTGCGTGACCTTGTCCATCTGGCCGACGGCAGCATTGATCTGCGTGATGCCCTGCGTCTGTTCGCGTGAGGCGCCGGCCACTTCGGCGGCGAGTTCGTCCACCTGCCGCGCCTTGGCCACGATGTCATTCAGCGTCTGCGCCACCTTGCCGCAGATGTTCACGCCCTGGGCGGTCTTGTTGATGGCCCCTTCAATTTTGGCGGCGGTTTCCTTGGCCGCCTGTGCGCTGCGCTGGGCGAGATTCCGGACTTCGTCGGCAACCACGGCGAAACCCAGGCCGGCTTCGCCGGCACGGGCGGCTTCCACGGCGGCGTTGAGGGCGAGGATGTTGGTCTGGAAGGCGATTTCATCGATGGTCTTGATGATTTTAGCGATGTCATCGGAGGAACCCTTGATGGCTTCCATGGCGGTGCTCATGGCTTGCATGTCGGCCACCCCCTTGTCGGCAGCGGAGCGGGCCTGCTTGGCGAGGTCGTTGGCCTTTTGGGCGTTTTCGGCATTGCGCTTGGTCATGCTGGACAATTCCTCCAGCGAGGCGCTGGTTTCCTCCAGCGACGCTGCCTGTTCGCTGGCGCCTTCGGCCAGGCTCTGGCTGGCGGAGGAAACCTGTCCGGCGGAGTTGGCCGAGCCCTCGCTGACTGTTGCCAGCTCAGAGGCGATGGCCAGCAGCTCCCGGGCAATCCGGTTTTTTAACCGCCAGCCCGTCAGCAGGACGAAAATCAGGACCGCGCCCAGGGCCGCTGACCGCCAGCGCAACTGGGATTTCATGCGGCTTTGCTGGACCGCCAGTCCCTGTTCGGCGGTGGTTTGGACGTCCTCGTGATATTTGCGGATTTCATCGAGCACGGCGCTACTCTGCGGACTGACTCCGCGCAGGAACCGTTCATATGCCAGCGCGTTTTGCCCCTTGACGAACAGATCGATCACGCCTTTTTCCTCAACGACCAAGGCCTCGAATTTCCCTTTGACGCCGGAGCCGGCATCGCCACAATCCGCAATCAGTCCGGCCGATTGCTTTTGGCTGGCTTCCAGGTTTTTGATGTCCTTCTCAATGACGTCCGGGTCGTCCTGTCTCAGCAATTGCTGGAGATTGTTCAGGTCGCTGGAAATCCGTTGCAGCAAATCGTAACTGCGGTTGAGCTTGGCAATGGTGTCCGTCGTCATCGCCGCCGTATCCTTGAACGTCCGGCTGGACGTGAAATAATAGAGGGCGGCAGCAACCACGGTCACGCTTCCGGCGAGTCCGAGCAGCATCAACAACTGCCGGGGAATACTTTTGGTTTTTGGCGTTGCCATGGCGAAAAGGTGATTCATTTTTCCGTCACCGGCGCGGCCTCGGCGCAACGTCGGCGACAGAGATTAGGTTGATGGGCTTATAACTTGGAGACGCTCAAACCAACCACCAGGGAGCCGATGGGTTTTCCCCCGTCCAGAACCGGCACCGAGACCTGCACCTGTTCCAGGCCGCTGGCCTTGTCCTGCTCGGGGGAACCCTGCCAGGTTTTTCCCGTCATGGGTTGATCGTGTTTGGGATCGCCTTTGTGCGACCAGCTCAATGTCTTGGCCGTGAACCCGACCTTGAGACCCGCGGCATCGGACAAGAATGCCCTGATGATCAGGTCGCTTTTCTTGCCTTTGAGGAACTCGCCGGCGGCGTTTTTGTCAAAGGATCGCACGAAGGGATCCATCTTGCTCAAATCCTTCCATTTGTCCTGCGTCATGGCGGTATAGTCGGCGGGCAGGCTGGCGTTCTGCGCCTTCACGGCATTCACGATGACGGGATCGGCGGCCCAGCCTTGAATCACTTTGATCTGGGCATCAATTTTGGCCTGCATGGCGGGATCGACCGCATCCGCGCCCGGCGCTTTGAAAGTCAGGCCGGTCAGTCCGAGAACCAGGAGGCCGAGGGATAGTTTGAGTTGGATGGATTTCATAGTCGGTGATTGATGGTGGATCGGTTAGAATGATAATTGGAGCCGGGTAAAGAAGACCTGTTCGGGCTGTCTGGTGACGGTGGCCTTGGGGCCGTTCCCGCCGTCAAAGGTCGTCCGGGAAAAGCTGGTCATCACGGTGACGTTCCGGTTCAGGATCCAGTTCAGACCCACGGACCAGCCCTGCGCCTGCGTGGCCGAGGTGTTCCGATCCGCAAACAGGGGGAACGCCTTGTTATCCACGTCCAGCTTGTCATAGCGCCCGACGACCTGCCAGGCGCCCCATTGATTCTTTTTGATGTCAAACGGATGGTTCGGCACCACGCCGGTATAGGCGGCATCGTCATCCGTGAGCATCACGCCGCCGGAAACTTCCCAGGCCGTGTTGCGCAAATCTGCCGAGGTGGTGCCTCGCTTGACCGCCTGATCGGAAATCGCATATTCGCCCATCACGCCGAGCCGGCCCCAGTAATAACTGGCTTGCGGCGAAAGCCGCCAGTGTTGCCCGGAGGCAAACGTCCCGTTGGTGTAGCTGAAAAATTTCTGCTGTCCGTCCGTCACGTAACCCGGAGTCAGGCCCGTTGCCGTGTTGGTCGCCGCCCGGTCCACTTCGTAACTGCCACCCAGCCCGAAACCGAATCCCTGCAGCGCCGTCATGGAGGTCTGCTTGAACGGTTGGAAGAATACCCGGCCGACAAATGCCTTGTTGTCGTCGTAGTCGGCATTGGTCGTCGTGCCGTTGTAGTCCGGTGCGCCGTTGAAAACTCCGGCGATATATTTGACCGCACCCTTGAATATGTCTCCACGCAACGCGAAGCCATTGTCCCGGTTCGGCATCAGATCGGTAACCATGGAGCGTTCGTTGAAGGACGTGACCGTGTCGGCCTGCAGTTCCTCCAACCCGACCGGCGATTTGAATTTGCCCCCCTGGAACTGCAGTTCCGGCCGGTAGCGGTAAACAATATAGGCATCCTGGATTTGCACCGTGGTGCCGCCGAAATCCGGCATGAACATGAAATCGAAGTCGCGGAAAACCGTTCCCTGCAGGATGGGCCGGGCGCGGCGCAGGCCCAAAGAGTCGTTGCCCTTGATGTTGCCATCGTCAAAAAAGGTACGGCTATCCGCCTGGATGTAGCCGTGGAACATGATGGCGAAATTGGTGTCCGGCGAGCTGAACCCGAAGCCGCCGGGTCCGGCCGTGAACACCGGCGAGTTTTTGGTGATCTTGCTTACCGCAGTCTGGGTGTTGGTTTGCTGCGTCTGCATGCCTTGGACCTGCTGTTCGAGCGCGCTGATGCGCTGGAGCAGTTCATCCGGCGCCGGGGCGGTGGACGCGTCGGCACCGAAGATTTTTGAGAGCAGACCGCCGAGACCCAGTATAAGAAGGCCCAGGTAGAGTTTTGCGTTTGTTTTCTTCATGGTTGTTCAGGTGTTTGACTTAATGGCTTGGGCGAAGCTGACATCAGGGTCGCCGCAGGTGCTTCTCGATCTATGACCACTTGCGCCATTGCCCCTGCTATCGGCGGAAACCGGATCAGATTTAGGAGAATTTTTATTTTAAAGGATGATTCTCGACGTTCCCAAGTCCATGGAGGGCAGGAGCTTCTCCGAATTCATTACCGACTCGCAACCAATGCCCGGTTTAGAGGTCCCGGGAACGGTCTGCGGATTCCACTCCGTCCATCGGATGTCTCTGCCGGGGCTGGTGCAGCGCGATGATGGCCGTTCCCAGGAATTGGAGCGGATTGTCAGGCTGCGGTGCGGCGCCGAGGGGTCTTTTGGCGGGTGTTGACTGTTTTTAGAACTTGAGCAGTAGGGCGAGAGAAACCACCTGCTGGTTGTATTCGCGGGTCTGGGGATTGGTAATGTTATCCTGGGCGTTGCGCCCCAGGTTCAGCACGTAAGTCAGATTGACGCTCGCATGGGGATTGAAGGCATAACCCAGCGCCGCGGAGACGGTGTATTGCCAGTCGTCGCGCTTGCAAGCGGGCAGATTCCCGCTGTTGTAATCCGCCGTCAAAAGCCGGCCGCCCAGATCCAGGCCCAATTTGTCCGTCACCTTGCGGTGATAACTCAAATCATATGTGCTGTCGAAATAGGGGACCTTGCCGGTGCTGGAAACCCACTGCCACTGCTTGTATTTGAAGGTCAACGTGTCCTTCGGGGTGATGGTGGCCGCCAGGGTGGCCTCGCCATAATAGGTGATCAAGTTCTGGTTGTTGACGGGTGTGATGTGGGTGGCGGTGTCGGGCGCATAATCCCGGAAATCGGGACCGCCCTGAATTTTCAGGTCCAGCCATTTCAAGGGTTTGCCTTCAATCCCCAGCAACACGCGCTGATAGTCGCTGGACGAACTGTAGGGGGAAAAACTGAACTGCTGTTGATATTGATGCCCGTAACGGTAGCCCAGGGTGACCGCCAGTTTGGGGGTGATTTTATATCCGCCATCCGCACCGCCGTTGACGTCATACCGGTCCTCATAGTTTTGATAACCGTTGAGGTTGAGCTGTTCGGTCCTGAGATCGTAATACAGCAAGGAAGCCGTCGGCCGGACAAACCATTTGTCCCAATCGTACTGGAAGACCACCGCCGCCCGGTCCTGGAGCTGTTCCCGCCGTTCGCGCGGGACGGCGGTGTTGTATGCACTGACAAAGCCACCGGGATAGGTGGGTCCCATTTTGCTCCCGTCGATGTAAGCCAGGGTATCCTCCAAGCTGAACGAAAGCGCACCCGCCCTGCCCTTCATCGCGGCGGCAAAACGGTGGGCGTCGTAATTTTCCGACGTCTGGTCATGGTAGATGACAAAATCCGGCGCATAGGCCAGAGACAGGGTTTGCAGCCGTTTCTGGTCGCCCAGCAAAGGGGCAAAGTTGACCCCGATTTTGGGCGATACTGTGGTCACCCACGACCAGCGATCTTTCAGCGCCGCAACGCTGCCCGGCGGCACCGTGTAAGCGGGCGGCAGATATTTCGAGTCAACGCCCGACAGAAAGACGTTATTGTCGTAACCTTCCTTGACACCGGCGGAGAAGTCCGTCAGCCAGGCCGGTTTTTGCCAGGAAGCCGAATTGGACGAAACCACAGAGCCGTCTGCTCCGGCTGCGCTGGCGACCCAGCCGCTCAGGCAAAGCAAAAGCAAGCCCAGGATAACTATGGTTTTCGTATTCATCATTCTATGCTCAGGGATGCAGGCGGCGTTCGGGTAAAAATCCGGACGCATGATTTGATCAAGGCGACGACCATGGCTTAACGCCGCCATTGAATGTGATTAAAAACTGCTGAAATCGCCTTCCAACGGGATTTGATTCCGGCCATTGGTCTTGCCGGACATCGCCGGCTCGCCGTGGCCATTGCCGTGGCTATTGCCGTTGCCGTTCCCATGGATCGGGGCCGACCGCTTGGCCTTGGGCGCAGCCGGACGAGATTCCCGGGCACGACTGGCGGGAGCGAAGTTTCCGGTTCTCACCACCTGGTTACGGCCGCCGACCAGTTGCAGCAATTCCGCCACGGACTGTTTCATCGTCTCCGCCTGAGCGTTGAGCTCTTCCGCAGCCGCCGCGCTTTCTTCCGCATTGGCGGCGTTGGATTGGGTGACTTTGTCCATCTGGCCGACCGCGGTGTTGATCTGGGTGATGCCCTGGGTCTGTTCCCGGGAGGCGCCGGCCACTTCGGCCACCAGTTCATCCACCTGCCGCACCTTGGTCACAATCTCGTTCAAGGTTGCCGCGACCTTGCTGCTGATATCCACGCCTTGGCCGGTCTTGGCGATGGCACCTTCAATTTTGCCGGCGGTCTCCTTGGCCGCCTGGGCGCTGCGCTGGGCCAGATTGCGCACCTCGTCGGCAACCACGGCAAAGCCCATGCCCGCTTCACCCGCGCGCGCGGCTTCGACGGCGGCGTTAAGCGCGAGGATGTTGGTCTGGAACGCGATTTCATCGATGGTCTTGATGATCTTGGCGATGTCGTCCGAGGAAATCTTGATGGCTTCCATGGCGGCGCTCATGGTCTTCATGTCACCGGCACCTTTATCGGCGGCACTGCGGGCCTGCTTGGCCAGCTCATTGGCCTTCTGGGCATTATCGGCATTGCGCTTGGTCATCGAGGACATTTCTTCCAGGGACGAACTGGTTTCTTCCAGTGAGGCAGCCTGTTCGCTCGCCCCTTCGGCCAGGGTCTGGCTGGAGGAGGAAACCTGGCCGGCGGCGGAAGTCACCTGCTCCGCTCCGTCACCCAGGGACGATGAGACTCGTTTGAGCACCCGGTTCAATCCCGCGACTACCAGGAAACCCAAAAACGTGCTGATGGCCAGTTCGCCCAATACGACCGAGGCGAGCATTATTTTGGAGGATTTCGTGCGAAGCTGGATCGCGTTAGCCGCACTGGTGGCACCTTTGCTTTCAAAGCTGACGAATTCCGAGCTGATTTTGACGAGAGCATTGTACGTGGCGCGCCCGGATTTCAACAACTCGGCCATGGCCTCATCATTCTTGCCCGCGTTGCTAATCTGCAGAATGGGCCCCCGCGCCGCGACGTAGTCCTGTCTGGCCTGTTTCATTTTTTGGACATAGTCCCTTTCCTCCGGCGTATTGCAGGTTTTCTCAAGTTCGCCAAGCAGGGTGGCATTCGTTTCGGCAATATCCTTGAGTACGGTTTCATAAGCCTGCTTTTCTTCCGGCCTGGTTGCCAAGACATGGCGGATAAGGGTCAGGTGCGCGGTGCCCTGGTTTTGCAGAATGGTCCCCTGCAGGGCCAATCCGGGAATGGTGTCGCTGGCCAGTTCATTTGCCTGTTCGCCAATGACGCGCATGGAGTTCCAGGCCAGCATTCCCATGATGGCGCTCAGCGCGACGATGATGGAAAATCCGGCTACGATTCGTTTTGTGATGGTCCAGTTTTGCATAAATTTAGATTTCAATGGATGGGCTATAATCAGGGTTAGGTTGGGATTGGCAGAGGCGCTGTCGGCTGGAGGTGATTCAACGTTTCAGCGCCGATGACGCCGTCGATGTCCAGCAGGGTCTTGACCGCTCCTTTGATCTTCGCCATGCCGACGATATAGCCGGTGGCAATCTGCCCGCCAAAATCGGGCGTTTCCTCGATGTCCGCTTCGGCAACGTTGGTCACTTCCTCTACCCCATCCACCACCAGGCCCATCTGGGTGGATTTGCCGTCCGGCAGCTTCACCTGGACCACGATGATGCAGGTTTGTTCGGTGCTGGCGGCTTCGACGAAGCCAAATTTCAGGCGCAGGTCCATGACCGGAATGATCTTGCCGCGCAGGTTGATCACCCCGCGCACGTAATTGGGCATTTGCGGCACGGCGGTGATGTTGATCAGACGGATGATTTCGCGAACCTTCAGCACCTCGATGCCATAGGATTCCCGGTTCAGGGTAAACGTGAGGTATTTGCCCGCCAGCCGGCGGACATCCATTACGCTACGGTCCAATTGTTGTGTTGGCATAAAGCTTGCGTTTGAGCCCCCTGCGCCGCCCTGGCATCGGCACGTACAAGTGGTCGAGCGCCACCTTTTGTTCGCAGCCATTCCATCGACAGCACACCACAAAACTTGAGCTTATGATTTCTGAAGAAACCCTAAGCGCCTAATGAAGAGGCAAGTCAAACGATCAAAAGAAGGAAGTGTCCATGGCCGGCGTCTTCTCCAAGGGGTGACGAAACTTGCGGGCAAGCCGCCCGCGCTCCCCGGCTGCGCCAAGCTTTAAAACTTAAAAATCCCTGAAATCACCTTCGAGTGGGATCTGGCCCCGGCCGTTGCCCCTGGAGGCTGGCACCGGGGCATGGCCATTGCCATGCATCGATACGGGCCGTTTTGCAGCTGATGCCGTCGGACGGTGTTCACGCGTGTGACTGGCGGATGCCTGGTTATTGCTGACTGCTGCCGGGCTATGACCGCCCACCAGCTGCAGCAGTTCCATCACGGATTGTTTCATGGCCTCGGCTTGGGCGTTGAGTTCCTCTGCGGCGGCCGCACTTTCCTCGGCGCTGGCAGCGTTGGACTGGGTGACCTTGTCCATCTGGCCGACGGCGGTGTTGATCTGGATAATGCCCTGGGTCTGTTCGCGCGAGGCCCCGGCCACCTCGGCCGCCAGTTCATCCACCTGCCGCGCCTTGATCACAATTTCATTGAGGGTTTGCGAGACCTTGCTGCTGATATCCGCACCCCGGGCGGTCTTGGTAATGGCGCCTTCGATCTTGGCGGCGGTTTCCTTGGCCGCCTGCGCGCTGCGCTGGGCCAGGTTGCGGACCTCATCGG
>Ga0265338_10004187_pt1 | contig 19676 bp, 25 predicted proteins | sample 42126metaG_FD_193579 | JGI IMG/M metagenome (GOLD analysis project Ga0265338, IMG submission 193579) | Rhizosphere microbial communities from Carex aquatilis grown in University of Washington, Seatle, WA, United States - 4-21-26 metaG | ecosystem: Host-associated > Plants > Roots > Rhizosphere...
GCTTCTGAGCTGTTGGGTTGGCAATCAATTTACCCTGCTTGCCTGGTTTGGGATTTGGCGAAGGCATAGATGTAAAAATAATGCCACAAAGAGGTTATTATTCATAGTACTTATGCTTTGGCTGGGGATAGTGAACCTATTCCAAACTTTTGTTGACCTTGAATCTGTTAGGGATAAGCAAGCGGACATTGAGGCGGTTCGTCAGGTGCTCGACGAAGATGAAACTGAGAATAGTGCGGAGGTGCGGTCATGCTAGATCAACTACTCCGTCCATTGCGCCAGTGTAAAGTCTCAGCCCCCGAACTGCTTACCTCGGAATTACTGAACGAGGAGACATTCTATCCGGCACTCGCCAAGGACTTAAATAATTGTCAGAGCGAGTTGATCATCGAGTCGCCATTCATAACAAGCAAGCGTTTGAACCAACTACTACCGACTTTGGAGAAACTAAAAACACGCAAGGCTAGAATTGTTGTTAATACCCGCGACCCGCACGAACACGACGAGGACTACCACAGGGAAGACGCCCATCGAGCAGTCGCCAAGCTCCAGCATGCCGGTGTCCATGTGCTCTACACTGGTGGCCACCATCGCAAGCTCGTCATTGTTGATCGCAAGATTTTGTACGAGGGGAGCTTGAACGTACTCTCGCAAAACAACAGCTCAGAGGTTATGCGCCGAATTGAATCAGTACAACTTGCCTGGCAAATGGTACGGTTCGTGAAGCTTGATAAGTATTGTTAGCCTAGTGTCATTGAGATCGTCTGCTTGGACGAGAGTCCGTATTAATTTAGCCGGTCTATAGCACTACATATTAAGCGTCATTCTGGCAGAAGCCGCATCATAGATATCTCTAAAATTTCCGTAGAAGCCATTTTGCGAATACCTATCTGCGCACCTCAAACTTCTGCTAACGTCGTAGATTTCGACTTGTCGGTCAAAATACTTATCGTGAAGCCGCCTATCTTTGGAAAAGAATATGGGTTCGATTGGCTCACTTATGCGATCACTGAACTGATTGAGCGTGATATCTATAATGTAGCCACGATATTCTACCCAAGCATGTGAAGAATCCAGTGCCGGCAGGAAGTCCTCGCCGCTCCATGCCGATGCATACTGCATGCCCGTACAGCCCGCATCATGCATAAATTTGATCAGCAATTCAGCCGTATTCCCGCAACAACCATTTGGGAAACTCGAAAAAGACGGTATAGTCGGCGGCATGTTGCTAAGTGCCGTACGTAGCTGCGCCGCAATATCTCTCACGATTTGAATTGAGGGCTCACTCGGCACTATTGGAATAACTTTTTTATCGAATCAAGGTCTTCTTGAGTTTTTTGAAGAATCTCTTCAGTGCAGTTTAGACATAGCCGTTTCTGCGTAGTAAAGCCGGCCTTTTGGCATTTGAGCTGGCCCACCCTTGATCCTCCGGCTATCGCGGCACTGCACCTACCGCATTTGCTCTGGCGCTGAGTCAACTCAGTTGTGATCCCGCCGTTGCCGGCGCTGAGGAGCGAGGGTGTTTTCCCTTTAGGCATCTTTTGCACCCTTTGCCGCTATCATGCGGCGCACCAAGTCTGAAGCCACATTAGGCAAGGCCTCTATTGCCGTACGATAATTCTCTTTTGTCCAATCGTCACGCTCTGCTTCATTATTAATTTTTTTCAACGCACGATTCAACATCACGATCGATGCGACTAAGTTGTTGTTGGCGTTGAGGTCGGGGAAGAGCCTTCGATGATCTTGACCCACAATACTCAAACGCGCGTTTCCTAGCACCGCTTTAGCCTTGGAGCGCACTTCAATCTGCAGTTGCTTTCTTAGCCGCTCAAGTTCTTTTTGAGGCTGAACGGCAATAGGATAGGCGGCTGCTGTCATATGGCTGCTTTCGTTACCCTGATCCCTTATCAGTTTTTCGGCCAGAGATGAATTGAACCCTTGAGCTTCGAGTATCTCCTTTAATTCATGTAGGCGCAGTGCTTCGTCGTCATCGACAAATGGTTCTTCGAAAAGCTCGTCTACCTGCTCGCCGTGAACGGTTAGCTGTGGCTTTAGCCGCGTACGATGGCCGTCCCCGGTCTCCCGTGGAAGTGGAGGCTCCGGCTCCATGCCGCCAGCGATTTCCGCCCAAAATGCTTCATCGTCTTTCTCAAAGAGTTTGAACTGAGTGAGTAGTGTATCGAGATTCATGCCGGCGTGAGTAACTATGTAACCATAGTTGTCGGGGTCACGTGGCGCATTTTGGTGATTAACACGCATAACCCGACCAATAAACTGTAGGTAGGGCTTCAAGGTTCGATAAGGCGTAAAGATCGCAGCAACGCTTAATTGGGGGTGATCAAAACCTTCGCCAAGCATTTGAACATTAATGATTACATCGAGTTCATTACTTCTAAGCCGAGAAATTACTCGGCGTTGCTCCTCTTCCGGCATATCGCTGCTAATTACTTCTGCTTCGTAATTGCGCTCCTCGTAGAGAAGTTTTAGTTTTTTTGCGTGACTAATGGTCATCGCGGCAGCAATAATTTGATGCTTGATGCTTGATTCGTTTCTGAGTAACTCAACTTTTTGAATACTATTATCGATAATAGATTTGTTGCATTCCTCAGAGGCCGCAATCCCCCTACTAAACCAATCTTTGTCTTTCATCGCGAGAACATCGTCAAGAGAATACGTGTGCTTCTCATCTTCATCCTTGAAGCTCAAAATAACTTCTTTAGGCGAAATGTAGACGGCAGTCAGCCGCTTAATATAACCTTTTGCAACCGCACTGCTGAATGGGTAACGGTATATTCTCTCACCAGTTACTTCTTTGAAGTCGCTCCGAAATGGCGTCGCAGTAAGATTGATTATCTTCGCTGCAGGGAAATGGCCTACCACCCGCTGCCAGCTATCGGCGGCTCCATGATGTGCTTCGTCGATAATAATCATGTCGAAGTAGTCGGGCGAAAATTGATTCAGCCATTTATCAATGTTTGTAGAAAGCTGCTGCACATTTGTAACTACAAAGTGAGAATCATCACATACGCTTATGTTGCCCGTGTCTAAAGTAGTGGCGTACGGGCCAGAGCGCATATCAACCTCGTCGAGAACGCCCGACCGCCGCCAGAAGCATTTGCGGTGTGTTATATCTAAATTGTTTTTCATTTCATCGCAAATAGTAAGATTAGGCGTGACTACTAGTACGCGTCCTTCTGCGATGCCGAATGGGCTAATGGCGGCTAATCCCGATTTCCCGCAACCAACGGGGAGCTGAACGAGCGCCTCTCGTCCGCCCGACTTAAAATAATCGTAGATTTTCTTATACGCCTCTTTTTGCGGTTCACGGAGCCCGTCATTATTTTCGATGCTGTACTTGACGGATTTGAAGTATTCATCGATGGATTTCGACACCGAAACCCACCTGTCCAGATCGGCCGCTTTAAAACGCCATTGCTTATCGAGCTTTTGCGCCGGAATTTTATTATTCTGCGCTAACTCGTAAAGCTTGGTTTTACCGATCTTGAGGTAGTCGGCGGCCTGGTCAAGATTTATCCACTGTAGTGATTTGTCTATCATTTGCTATCATCCGCTATCAAATGATAGTATATAGCAAATTGAGATGGGGCACAAGCCTCAGAAAGGACCAATGAGCGAAGAATACAATATGCGGAGTACGTCATACCAAACAGCCACCTTGGGAGACCGTGTTTTATCCGTAAGCCCCGACCACACCACGCGTAAGATCGTGAGGTTCGAGGTCATTGACAATCCTAAGAATCCCACCGGTCGGCTGCACGTTACGCTGGTCCACCAGCGTAAGCGACGGGCTGAGCAGTGGGAGGATTTGCCCCCAACGCCATTCAGCAAGCTGAAGGCCGGGGAGGCGGCGAAGTTTGAGCTGGACAGCGCCACCACCGCCAAACTCGTTACCGAACTGCAGAATGCCTTGGCGATCAGCGGCGGCGGCGTTCGATTTGGGAGTACGAAGCTGGTGGTGGGGCAGGAAGATGAGTTTATCCGAGGTGCGAGCCCCGATGTCATTAAGGCGGTTAATCTCGCGTTGGCCAAGAAGGTGCCGTCGGAGGTTTGGGAATCTCTGCACGAAGCCGATGCAGACTGGTTGGCGGCCAAGTCCCATGAGCAGGTTCACGCCGAGCGTGCGGCGGCGCTGGCCGAGTTTAAGGCTTCACTGGAGGCCGGTAAATCTGAAGCCTACTGGCAAGATTTCTTCGAGAAGAACGATTGGATTTTTGGCTACGGCCTTAACTACCACGTCCTACGCCCAGTTCAGGAGCAACCCCATTACGGTGGCACCGACGTTTCGGGCCGCGGCGCCCAACGCGGTGACTATCTTGAGGCAACCGGCGGCGAGGTAAAGTTTACCGTTTTGCTCGACATCAAGAAGCCAACCACTGAGTTGCTTGGGGCGAAGAAGTACCGGAATGGGGCGTGGGATCTGGGCGGCGAGCTGACCGGCGGCGTGTCCCAGCTACAGGCAAATTGTGGCACCTGGGAGCAAGAAGGTGCCAGAAAGCCCGAAACTGTCGAAACTCTGAGCGCGGAAAACATCTACACGGTTCAGCCACGGGGAATTTTAATTGCCGGCCACACCGCCCAACTAGATGACAGCACTAAGCGGGGTACGTTCGAGCGATTCCGCCGGAACACGGTGAACCCCGAAATTTTGACCTTCGACGAGGTCTACGAGCGCGCCAAGTTTATCGTCGGCAACACCGACGCGAAGCCTGTGCCGCAGGCCCCGGCCCCGGCCCCGGCCCCGGCCCCGGCCCCGGAAGCCATCATCAGCCCCGACGATACAACCGTCAATCTCGACGATATACCGTTTTAGGGTGACCTACTTGGCGGCCGACTGAGTCTCTAAGCTCTTTACCGCCATTTTGAGCAGCTCCAGTGCGACATCGTCCTGAGCTCCGCACAGATTTCGGGCTGCTTCAATGGCGTAGATGGTGGCGGGGCGAGTGGCATAGTTACAAGACCCGATAAAGAAAGTTTGCGTATCTTCTTCTTGATCCCAACTTTCCGCGTAGCTGGCCGCTTCTTTACTGAGGTTCAATTCTTCCGTTGGTACCGTGACATTACCAAAACCGTCACTCGGCGCAGCGGGGCGATAATGGGCGACTTCGGCCATTTCCTGATAGGTTTCGGCAATTTGATCTAGAGTATTTTCCTGCATACATACCTCCCCTGCGCCACTTTAGATGCGCGTTGTTATTCCTCACACGGACTTATAATCATTCTACAGAGCGAGCAGTATACTTCAAATATGGCGCGTCATCACTACGTCCCTCAGTTTTATATGCGGAACTTCAAAATCGATGATTCAAAATCGAGCGTCTTCGCATACCGCCGGCACAAGAAGCCAGAGCGTCGAAATACGGACACGGTTGCGTTTAGGAACAATTTTAATAATTACGTCGACATAAAAACGGGCGATATTAACTCTGAACTCGAAAAGGTTTTTTCGGTTATTGAAGATAAAGCAAAGCCACTAATGGACAGGATTCTTGCTACTGAGAAGGTCGAACTGGATGAGAAAGAGAGGGCGAACCTCGCCTATTTTGTTGCAACACTTCACACACGTACGGTTGCTTACCGAAATATACTAAAAGCCCAATACGTCGCAATGATGAAAACGATGATGGGTGTTTTTGCCTCAAATAAAAACACTTTCGCCAAAGATGCCGAAGGCTACCAGGCCGGCATTACGAGCGACCAGATTGAGGAAGTCCGCCATACATTCGTTAATGAGAAATACGAAATATCATTCGAAGATGATGATTACTTCCTTGGGCAGTCACTCGATTTAGCAAATAAAATTTTCCCCTACATCGCTGAAAAAGTTTGGCATGTTTTGAAAGCACCTGAATCTCAGTTTTTTATAACCTCAGACAGCCCCCTCACTATTCACAGGCCGGCCGGCATGCCGGCAATTAGAGGAACCGGCGGCATTGCTGATGGAATATTATTTCTCCCTCTTTCTCCACGATATGCACTGGTTTTAAAGAATCCGGGCTCACCGAAACCAGATATGAACATGCCAAAAGGCTCAATGGGCCAATTCAACTACGCAACGGTATTCTATTCAAATGAGTACGTGTTTAGTGACGTTTTGTCTAAAGATGTCGAGACTCTACTAAACTCCACAAACGAGTATGACGGTCAGACAGCAATGGTTACACATGCTGGTAAAACAACTAGGTATCAACCTCCTCGCTAAATGCCATTTGTCGACGCAAAAGATCATGCCACCGCATGATCTCCCGGCGACTTCGTTCAAAAACGAAGGCAGTAGGTTAATTGAACTCGGCTAGCTACTAAGGCCCATGGACGCCGGAGACAGAGCCTACCACAAATGCCGGGAGGAATTGTTTTGTTCTCTCGTTGGCCTAGGGATGGTATTATGGCCACCAGATAGGCAAAGGCGTGGCAAGGTGGGTGTTGTACGCATCTGTGATTTTGGAGTAACCGTACATGCCCCATTGGCTCGACATCTTACTGAATGGCCCGGCACGTTACACGGAGGTGCATCATTTAAGTCCGCTGCGGACGCTGGTCGTAGTAATTGGTGCGCTGCTGATTGAATTTGGTGCGGCGTTTCTGTTAATACGCCTTCTAATCTTTCTGTTTCAACACGCGCAGTCGTTTTTCTCATGGGTGCTGCGCAAGTTTGGCGTAGGTAGTCGCGAGATACCCTACGCATTCTTGCAGCTTACGTTTCCGGCAGATACAACCAAATCTGCCTATGCTACGGAGCAACTGCACATTCTGATGCGCAATCTCGTAAAGCACTTCGGCTTTTGGGATCGCATGGCGGGCTATCGGCGGCCGTATTCGTTGGAGCTGGTAGCAACCAAAGAAAAAGGCATCCGCTACGTTATCCGCGTGCCGGAGTATGAAGCTACGATGGTACGACGCACACTCCTGTCGTTTTTACCCGGCCTCAAGGTCGCCGAGATTGATGATTACACGCCCGAACTCTCCGGTACCTCGGTTGGTGTTATTGAGCTTAAACTGGGTGACGACTACGTGTTGCCACTTGGCGTTAATAAAGCATTAGATGAGCACGACCCTACTGCGTATTTAACGGGACATATGCGCAGCCTCGCGTCGGGAGAGCTGGTTGCTTACCAAATTGTGGCTTTGCCGATCTACAACTATACTCACCCGAACGAGTTACGCCGGATGCGGGATATACGACACCGCATTGCCCTCAACAAGGAACTTTCGCCTAAACTGACGACTGCCCGTATGGATATTCCTGCACTCGTGCTGAAAATGCTCATAGCTCCCGTTTGGGCGTTGGGCATGGGGCTAAAGGTAGTGGGCGGCATCCTTGATGCCATCATACATAACGACATCCCCGATGAATGGAAGAGTAGCGTCGACAAGCGACGGGCTGGCGATCCATATGAGCAAGAGCTGGGCATGACCATTAAGGAGAAGCTCGATCAGCACTTGTTTGAAGTGTCTATTCGGGTGCTGGTTGCTGCATCGGGTGGCGAAGGTGTTAATGATCGCTTGGGCGCAATCTTGTCGTCGTTTGAGACGTTTAGTAGTGCGCGTCAGTCCATACGTATGCGTCGCGACATTCCGTTTTTCGCCCCTGGCGACAACCATCTGTCGCGCTTTCGCGAGCGGGTATTGTCACCGCACCGCATTAGTCATCCGACGATTCTTTCTGCTTCCGAGCTAGCCGATCTTTATCACTTCCCAAATACTGATCTGACAAAGACCGAGGGCTTAGTGAAGAGCCGCAGCCGCGATTTACCGACTCCCCTATCTTTTAAGGGCGATAATGCCAATTTTGACGTGATTGTAGGCGCGAATGAGTTTGGCGGCGAAGTACAAGAGATTGGTATGACGCTTGAGCAGCGCCAGAAACACACCTACATTATTGGCAAGACTGGCACCGGTAAGACTACCTTGCTTAAGAGTTCGATTTACCAAGATATGTTAAATGGCAAAGGCTTGGCAGTGTTTGACCCGCACGGCGATATGTTCCGCGAGCTGCTGACAATCGTGCCTGAGAACCGCCGCCAAGACGTGGTGGTGTTTGACCCACATGACCGGCAATATCCGGTTGGCCTAAACATTCTCGATCCAGGCATCGAGTTTGAAGATGAGGACGATAAGCACGAGTGGATCACAAGCACCGTGTTGTCCGTATTTGCGAAGCTGGCCGACGAAAACCAGTGGGGGCCGCGCATGGAGCATATCCTGCGTAATGCCACGCTGACAGCACTGCAAACCCCGAATCCAAGCTTGTTTACCTTGCAGCGCTTACTTACTGACAAGAAATATCAAAAAGAGGTGGCGAAGAAGCTCAAGGACCCGGCTCTTAAGCAATTCTGGGATAAGGAATTCAAGATGATGGGCAGTATGCAAATGTCTAACGCAACCGCGCCCCTCACGCACCGTCTAGGGCACTTCATTACCGCCAAGATGTCGCGGCACATTTTGCTGCAAGAAGAGAGCACCATTCGGATTGCCGACATTATGAACGAAGGCAAAATCCTGCTCGTTAATCTGTCTAAGGGTGATATTGGCGAAGATCAGAGCTTTTTCTTCGGCACGATTCTTACTTCGTTTGTCTGGATGGCGGCGTACCAACGCACCAAGATTCCAGAAAAGAAGCGTCGCGATTTCTTTGTGTATGTCGATGAGTTCCAGAACTTTGCGACGCCGCAATTTGGCGCTATTACGAGTGAAGGGCGCAAGTTCCACGTTTCATTGATCGTATCGCATCAGAATATCGCCCAGATCGAAGACAAAAACCTGGTGAAGATCGTGGCGGGCAACGCACACACCATGATTTGCCTAAAAGCTAACCCGGAAGACGAAGCGTTTATCTTGCCGTACATGAAGCCAGAGGTTGAAAAGGGCGACATCGTAAATCTAGCGCCCTACCATTTCTATATGAAGGTAACGGGCGAGGAAAGCGAGGATGCGTTTTCGGGGCAGACGGTGCCATTGGATGTTGAGGAGTCGGACAAGGTTGCTCAAGCCGTTATTGCAAACAGCCGAGAGCAGTACGCCAAACCAAAGGCTGCGGTTGAGAAGCAGATGGAAAGGCTCTTCAGCGAAAACGTCTCAGGTGAGAAGATCACTCAGATTAAGAAAGCAGTGAAGACTAAAACAGCAATGCAAGCTAAAACGCATGACATATAGTAACTATTCCAGCTCTGATATAATCACCCCTTATGAGCTCCTATGCTGAACGCGCTTCGGCCCATAGATATATTGAAGCAGTCTGGCACAAAACTACAGACGGTAGCCACAATTGGGTGCCAGCCGATGGTTGCTGGGATATTATTTTTGCAAGACAACCAGATAGTGTGCGTGTATTTATTGCCGGCCCCATGACTAAGGCAAAGCTTACGCAGCACCCCGTAGGTACGGAGCTATTCGGCATCCGCTTCAAACCGAGTATTTATATGCCACAGCTCCCGCTTAGTACTTTGCTTGACAGTACGGTAGACCTCCGTTACGGCCGTGCCCTTTCCCCTATATGGCTCGAGGGTGTACGGTACGACACTCCTAACGGTGAAGCTGCCGAGCTGTTCGTTGATAAACTCCGCAAAAATACTGTGATCGCAAGAGACGCTGTCATTGATGAGGCATTAGATGATCAAGCGATAGCCCTATCCTCTCGCAGCATACAGCGACATTTCCAGCAAACAACTGGACTGACCAAGAAGTTTATTGAGCAAACCAAGCGAGTACAGCTGGCAGAGCAATTACTTAAGAACAACAAACCCGCTACCCAGGTCGCCTCGCAAGTTGGTTATGCTGACCAGGCGCATATGACACGTTCCTTTAGGATGTTGCTCGGCTATACTCCTAGCCAACTAGTTCATACTTAGGACAAGCACTATGTCGTTTTTCTTCAAGCAATTATTGCCTACGTGGTGGTTTAATAGAAGGCAAGGACTAATCAGGAGCAAATGATGAAACAGAACATATCCTTAGTAACGCTCGCCGTCAATGACTTTGATAAAGAGCTTACTTTCTACCGGGAGACACTCGGTTGGCAGCCGTACAATGTTATCGATGGTGTTATCGCCTTCTTCGCAGTCGGTAGTTTTATACTCTCCCTGTGCGAATACAAAGAACTGGCCGATGATGTCGGCTCCGAACTGACAACGAAGCCATATCTTGGCTTCACCTTAGCCCAGAACCTGCCAAGTGAAGCGGCCGTTGATGAAGTTTTTGCCCAGCTGCGTCAAGCTGGAACGACCATCGTCAAAGAGCCGAAGCGAGCTTCATGGGGCGGCTATAGTGGGTACTTTGCTGACCCGGAAGGGCATTTGTGGGAAGTTGCCCACAATCCACAATTCAAATACGACAGTGATGGTGTGATGGTTGTACCGGAGTAGACAAAACTAGATAAAGTCAGTTCTATATCTTCCTCGCCACAGTCAACGTCATCCCATAGTGTTTGTCCATACGTCCGCCAAACTCCTTGTCAATCAGGGCCTTAATCTCACCCAGAAAAGCGGCTCGTTTCTCTGGTGGCAGTGAAAGATGTGGCGAATAGGTTGCTAGCAGCTCGATGTACTCCTGAGAGCTGTACGAAAGTGCCATCGGGAATACCGCGAAGCTTTGAAGCGAGAATAGTGTTTCGTCGATTTTCTCTGGTGGTTGTAGTTCTTTGAGCTTCGGCAATTCAAAGCCGGGTATTTGTGTAGGAGTGTCGGTCTGTTCATATTTCCGATAAATTGGCCAGGTTGCATGAAAGAACTTGTCGACAAGCTCGTCTGACACATGTTCCGTATGGATTATTGCAAGATAGCCACCAGGTTTGAGAAGCTGATGAGGTTTCGCAAATTTAAGCCCTGGTTTTATCCAGTGAATAGCAGTAGCCGAATACACTAGATCGTAGTGCTCGCTTGGTAGTTCAACATCTTCAAAAGCCCCAGTAATAACATCCACGTTTGAATAGTCAGCCAAAACCTCACGAGCTTTAGCTGCTAACGCGTCACCAAGCTCGATAGCAGTAATATTGTAGCCTCGTTCCGCGAACGGCTTTGTAGCTTGCCCTGTGCCTGGACCTATTTCCAATAGTTCGGCATGCTCGGGCAGGTGCGTCTCGGCAACAAGTTTGTCGAACAGCTCGGGCGGATAGTTTGGCCGACGGGCGTGGTAACGTTCAGCGGCGGTATTAAAGGTCGTTTTGAGGGCGAGGTTGTTATCCATAACTACTTACTCAAATGCTCATGCACAATCTGCCAGCCACCATCGAACCGTTTCAAGACATTCGTGCCCTTACCTTCGTATACTTGCCGCTTACCGTCAGCTATACCATCTGACTTGAAGGTATAAGTGCAGACCGCCACTGAATCGTTAGCGGCGACCCAATGCACATCTGAAATAGTATATGCCTCGTCCTGTATGTGAGCCCATGTGTCTTCAAACGCTTTCCGCACGCTCTCCTTACCGTTAAATGTGCCATTCGTGAACCAGAATAAGGCATCATTGGCGATGAAAGGATCTACCTGGTTGAAGTCTCTGCTGTTGGCAGCCTTTTCGTATGCTTCAAGAAAGATTTCCAGTTCATGCTGGAGTTCCGTAACCTCAAGAGAGGTGATATCGGTCATAAGTCTTTCGAAACTCCGGTAACATTTTTCGACCCGTCAACCGTATAAAACCCTTTCGAGAAATCCACGAGGGTTAGTTTGTTGCCAAACGCATCTTCCACAATAACCAGTCTGCCGACGTCTATGTCTTCCGGTGGGCTTACTACCTTTCCGCCTGCTTTCTCAAAGACCTCGGCGGCGTGTACTACTGATTCGACAAGGATGCTGGTTTCGGGGTCTAGGGTCGTGCTCATAACAAGCTGCCCATCACCTAAATGAACCGAGGCTATATCTTCTTTTTTCCAAAAAGTTTGTAAGCCGAGCTGCTCGCGGTAAAAGTCCAGCCCCTCTTGGATACTCGGTACTTTTACGAGGACAGCGTTGATCTTCTTGAGCACTGGGATATCGTCAAGACGAGTATCTGCCGTGATCCTTTCGCCAACGGCAATGTCGTGGAGCGCAATGTCAGCCCGCTTCTCAAAATCCAGAGCTACATTCGGGGTGTCAGAGCGGTTTACGTAGCGCGCTAAGCCGCCTTCAAATAGATAGATTTGTCCGTTTAGGTTGTGAGCGGCCAAAAACTCTTCCGGTGATAATGCTTTTAGCTCCTTGAAACTTATGGGCTTCAGCTCAATCTGCACGACAATCTCACCTTTCTTGAAAGGGCGTGCTGCGTAGATAGCCTTGCCGTTCATGTGGCCTTTGCCGATGGTTAGGTCTGTATCGTTCATTTAGGGTCTCCGGTTACGGCAACTACCTTAACCTCAATATCAATACCCGGCAATGGCGACGGAGCCTGGACGGTTACACGAGCTGGTTCTTCTCCATCCTTGAAGTACGTTCGGTACACCTTGTTCATCTCATCGAACTGCGATACATCGCGCATGTAAATCGCCACGTCCACAACTGCGCTCATACTTGAGCCAGACGACTCTAGCAAGAACTTAATGTTCTCTAACGATTGCTTGGTTTGCTCGGCCATGCTACCGGTCAGGAGCGTATGAGTATGCAGATCAACAGATAGCTGGCTGGAGAGAAACAGGAAGCCGTTCGCTTCCACGACATGGTTGAAAGGGCTGGGTGGTTTGGCGAGACCGGGGATGGTGGGGATGTGCTTCTTCATTTGTTCATACCTATCCTCCCGCCATCTTTTACCAGCCACTCGCCAGTTTCCCATTGCCCCGGCTGTTCGCTCTTGAAGCGTATGTCAAATCGAATATCTAACCCTGGCCACGGATGCTTTATGTATACGGCACGAAAGTAGTCGGCAAGACCGTCAAAGCTAATGCCGTATGGATCGGGAAAGAGTATCTCAACTTCTTGGCGTGTTAAATCAGTCTCTATATCAATCTGAATGGCAGGAATCTTAGTATATTTGTCATAAACTAGCTCACACTTTGGTTCACGGCCAGCTGGGAACTCTCTGATGTCGGTATCGAACTCCTTTTGTGTTGCCGGTAGAATGAACAGCCAGGGTTTATCGGGCAGAAAGTAGTTGTAGAGATTAGACTGCGCTGCGACGCGTTTTACAAACAATTCCCACTGTTCCTTTGAGATGAGGGCAGTCGGAATATTGACGCCGGTGTGATCGATACGGATCAGATGGCTATGTAGGTTATCGTATATATCCTTGATGGTAAGCCGTGGCGTGTCTGGCATGCTGCTTTTGAATGGTTTTTGGGATGAGCCATCGCCATTGATCGAAAACTTACCCATGCTGATACTGAACTCCGGGTCAGAACCGAGCTGCATTGCCGGGAAGGTGATGTCTCTTTGCTCAAAGACAGTGACCGGCAGGCTCGTCACTGGAGCGGAGGCGGTTAAGCTAATACCATCACTATCTGAAGCACTGTTCGGAGGCTCGGTGAGTAGGAGAGACAGGCACTGGAAGAATTCCTGTGCTTCTGGAGTGTTTTTAGGGAATGTATAGGTAATGTTTTGGATCATATGTTATCTCGGGTACATCGTTACATCACGTAAGTAGTACGACGTTTGGTTGTCGGCTTGCCCGCGCGCAAAAGCCGCAAGATCTTCAGCGCTCATAGCATCAGGATTAGCTCCATGGGTGGCGATGTCGCTCGGATAAAGATTGGTGATTTGGTACTGTTCCGGCTTAAATTCTTGTTGCAGCGATTGGAAGAAATGCATTTCGGCCGTCTTTGCCGCACCGTAGGCTGAATTATTCTTGTGAGCCGCCAGCGCACTACTGGAGATGATATTAATGATCCGAGCGTTCGCAATGGTGGCTGCAAGCCCTTGTGTCATATAAACAGCTGAGAAGTAGATGCTTTTCATCTGCCGCTCGTAGTCTTCGGGTTCCATGTCAGTCAGGCTGCCGCTCACATAACCGCCCGCATTATTAACCAGGCAGAATGCCGCGCTTGGATAACTACTGCTCGTTGCCTCCCAAAAAGACGCGCAAGCGGCTGCATCGCTCGCATCAAATTGTTCGTACGCTACATCTTTAGGAAAGCTCACGGGCTGCTCTGAGCGGCCCGTGCCAATGACTTTCCAACCGTTTGCGGCGAACTCTTTCACTAGAGACAGCCCAAGCCCGCGACTTGCGCCGGTGATAACAGCTACTTTGTTACTATCCTGCATATACTTCCTTCCTATTCTGGTCGTTTGCCATTTGTGATTGCTGGATGGTGTACGAACTCGTACACGTTGCCATCTGGCCCGCGAAAGTGTGCCCATTGCGTGCCGCCGGGGTCTCCGCCTGTGCCTTCAGGGAATACCTCGTAGTTGTTTTCCTTGAGCCACGTTACGGCCCCATCGAAGCCTTCTACCTCGAAGCCCGTGACAGCTCCTTCGAGCGGATAGAACTGCTTGTCGGGAGTGTCTTCGGCGTGTAGCTCGAAGCGCTGACCCTGGGGCGTGGTGAAGGCTACGAATCTACCGTCATCATAGGTTTTCTCGTAGCCGAGTATTTGCTCGGCAAATTGTTTCATCTCGTTAATGTGGTTGGTACGAACGCCGATGTAGGTTATGCCGAAGGAGTGAAAGCTTGGTGGGTTCATAGTCCAAAGACTCGCTTGTCCTCCGCGATCTCAACTAGAATACCGTCCGGGTCTTCAATGAAGAAGTAGCGAGGGCCTGTACGCCCTTGAGTGATGGCTATGTCCTTATCGACAATGCCTTTGGCGGCCAGGTCTCCCCGTGCTGTTTCGATAGAATTCACCTTAAGGCCAAAGTGCTTGGTGCCAATGATCGGCAAGTCGGTTTTGGTGGAGTGAATGGTGTCTGGAGCGGGCTGAAAGTCGGCATAGCAAAACAGCTCCAAGATCACCTCGCCATTTTTGAGGTGAGTAATCGTGAGGCTTTTGTCCTCAGATTCCCACAAGTGGACTTGCTCAAAGCCAAGCTGGTTATAGAATTTCACTGATCTCTCTCGGTTGGTGACGCTTAGACAAGCATGATGAAAACTGTACATAATCTTATATTACCTTACTTGAGCCGCGTAACTCTATCTGTTGGGCTCAAACCTATTTGCCGTGGGCAAATAGGTGACTTCCACTTGCTAAAGCAAATGGAAGTTCGTTATGGGCTATACTTCTTCCCAAATCTTCGCCGTCACGCCAAGTTGTTTAACCTTTTCGATCGTCGCAAAGCGAAGACGTGCGGCTTCGTCTTCACTTAGGTCGCTATCTTCGACCTCGTTCTTTGCGCGTCGCTTAGCATAGATAAGATCGGCTACCGTGGGGCAGGCTACGAGGATAATGGGTGGCTCATCGTATTCGGTTTCATCTTGCCAGTCACTGCTCGCCAGATATTCAACGTAGTCTTTGATGCGCTTCTTGATAGCATATCGCGGCATGAGCGGGCCAAGCACTTCAAGCAAATAGCTGGTGGTTTGTCTGTTGTTCTGCTTTATGAAGCAGAGATGCGGCTTTAGCTCATTCAGAAAAGCGTACTCGCTATCGGGGTTGATATAGTCGGTAGCCAGTACCCATGTATATTGCAGCTCATTACTACTTTTAGCTCCTAGCGCAATACAACAATCCGCGATCAGTAAGCACCTATCAATAAAAGCTTGTGTGCGGCCGGGCTCTTTGTAGCGCTTCCTTAGTTCCTCGCCAGGATAGCCACCAGCCTCGCGTAAATACCGAATACCATTGAGTGCTAGGTAGTAGATTGCCGGTTGGGATTTAGCGATAAAGTCGGTAGCATCGTAGTGCCAATCTACATACTGCTTGTCTCTCAAATCTTTTAACCAACTTATTATTCTTCTTTTATCTTTATGCCCTAGTAATGCTTGTATGTGTGTTCTGTTTAGGAATCTATATCTATATATTAGTTTTAGTATTTCTTGTTGTTTGGTGGTGATAGTGGGGAGTGTGTTAGTCATTGTATGTGATTGGCGTGAGTGAATATATTATGCCTACCCCTCCTACTCCGATTTATTTAATAGGTAGGAGCTACGCTAAATCGAGTATATCACCTTGCGCGCATACAAAAATTGTCACCGTGCTTGGTGACAAAATATAGGCAAAATTTTAAGACCTAATCGTCTTGTTTGCTGGTCAATATTTTGCCAACTTCATCGGCAAAAAGGGCAAAGTCTTCTTCAGGAGCTCTGGGGTCGTCTTCTTGTACTTCGTGAGCTTTCGCGTAGAGCTTTAAGATTTCGATGGCGAGCTTGGGGTTACGCTGTGCTATGAAAAGCAGATTAAAACCTACGGCGTCGACATTTGACCCATGCACTGAACTGGAGAGCGCGGTTGGCCGGTCTTCGCGGATGTTGAGTTTGGTTGATTTTGCGTCGGACATGTAATTATTCTCTCATACTTACTTTATGACTCGAATCCTAGAGAAGTTTTTGCCGGAAATGCCGACGAACTTGGCATCTTCCCAGTCAAAGGCGGAAGCTTTCAGCTGTTTGGGCGTCAGTACGACCTGGCTATAGCTACCGTCGGAATGTTCAAGAGCGCCTACCGCATACCAAAACTTAGCAAACGATTTCTTTGTACTACCCGTGGCAATAACGCCAGGCCAGGGTGTAGGACATACGGGAATGAAACGCTTGTCATTCACGTAGTCATCCATAGCTTTTGTGCGCTCTACAGCCTGGTGCATTAGCTCGTTCTTCTCACGCCACTCCGGGTCTTTTTCTTGTTCTGGCGTTATTCGGACATTGAGCTCTGTCATGTACCTTTGTTCAGGTGTTAAGACCGGCAGCTTGCCGCCCAATTCGTCGCTAACTGTCTTCATGGCAACCTCAAGCTCATCGTCGTACTCGGACAAGTCTTTGTAAGTGTCGCCGTAGCGGCGATGAGTGAAACGGATATTGTTTGGCAAATACTGTTTCATCCACTCGATTATCTTTTCAAAAGATTGGGTGTACTGGTCTGTTTCAGAACGAGGGAGATTGTTAAGTCGTAGCTGTACGATGTCCATTGAAAAGTATTCCAATACGACGCCAGGCTTGTATACTTCTGCGATGTAGCGCATCCACTTTGCGTAGTAGATCATATTAAACAGTTCTGACCAGTCTACTTCGGGGTATTCATCGAACCGCCATAGTTTTGTACCGCCGTGAACGCAACCGATTGACAGTTGGCTATTCTCGGACAGAGCAATTTTGATCGACTCTTTGCAAAAGTCTATCGTGTCTTGGTCTACTTTGAGTTTACGGAACTTTTTGGATAAAACACGCGCTAAAATAGCTTCTTCAAGCGGGGTATCGCCAAGGTCTACATTAGTAATTGGCTGTTTGAGCTTTTCTAGCTCAGTAGTGATATATTCTTGTGCAGTCATAATATTTGGAGATGCGAGGCAGACATGAACCTGCCGTATGTAGCTTTGCAAGCTACCACCTATTCTCGGTCATCGCATCGAAACTATTGTACCAGATAGTCAAGCGATTGGCGCATGCTACAATAAGGGTAATATGACAGATGACAAAGCTTCAATTGAGCGTACCGCTGCCAGGCTTCGACAAGCCCGCAAGTCAAAGAATCTCACGCAGGTAGAGGTCGCTCAAAAGGCTGACATTAGTGAAAATCACTATGCTCAAATTGAGCGTGGTGAGAAGAACCCAACGGTCTCAACCTTTAAGTCCATCATCAAGGCTATAGGTGTCTCGTCGGCCGATATCCTCGAATAGCACTCCTCATTAAGAAAACTGTGAATAAGCAGAATTTACCCTTGAAACTATAGCCTTAGCTATAGTAAACTATATCTATAGCAATAGATAACAGATGAGGGTATTCATGTTATTAACGAGCGATAGTCCAGCAACGCAGCAGTCCATCGTCGGCGTTACCGATGCCGACCAAGTTGAAGCGCTCAGGGCTATCCTTGGCAAGCAGCAATGCCGCGAAGTAGGCTACGACGAAGCTCGCGACATTGGCGCATCACTCGTCGAGTTCTACCAAGTCTTAGCCGAAGAGGTTTGTGATGAATCCGAGGACTAAGGCAGTTATCCTAGCCCGAGTATCAAGTAAATCCCAAGAAGATGAGGGTTACTCGCTTGATTCGCAGGTGAAGCTGCTGCATTCGTATTGTGAGAACAAGAATTTAGCTGTCGCGATGACGTTTAAGATTACGGAATCCGCCTCAAAGGCCACACAGCGCCGTACCTTCAAAGAAGCAATGAAATTTATTGAAGATAACAAGATCAAGCACCTTATCATCGAGAAGGTTGACCGACATGTTCGCAACTTGCACGACGCCGTAGAGACTCACGATTGGCTCATTGCCGACGAGGAAAAACAGGTGCATTTTGTTAAAGATTCGCTCGTGATGCACAAGAACTCCCGTTCGCAAGAATGGCTCAATTGGGGCATTCGGGTGGTTATGGCAAAGAACTACATTGATAACTTGCGCGAGGAAGCCATGAAGGGCTGGGCTGAAAAGCTTGCTCAAGGTTGGTTGCCCTCTGTGCCGCCGCCAGGTTACATCACAATCACCGAAAATGGTAAGCGCATTCATGTGCCGGAGCCAACAATTAGCAAGCTCATGTTTAAGGTCTTTCGGTTTTATGTGAGCCCAGGTGAGTCGATTGATTCAACCTGTCGCTACATGGAGCAGCTCGGTATTTTGACGCGGTCTGGTCGGCCTTACGTTAAAAGCCATCTTCACCGCATACTTACCAACCCATTTTATATCGGTATCAATCACCATAATGGCAAAGATTACCCTGGTGCCCAAGAAACCTTCATCCCGAAGGCGCTCTTTAAGCAAGTACAAGTAAAAATGCACGGCGGTCGGCCGCGCAGCTACGACAAACACCACTCACCGCTGCAAGGTGTCATGCGCTGCGAAGACTGCGGCTCTATCGTCACATGGCAGAGCCAGAAGGGTCATTACTACGGCGTGTGTCGGCGACTTACGGATGCGTGTAAGCAGGGCAAGATGCTGCGCGAGGATTATGTGGAGGCAATGGTTGTCGAAGAGCTTAAAGCCCTCGCGTGCCCGTCGCCCGAGATTATCCAGTGGGTGGCTGATGCTATGCGCACGCAGTACAAGGATCGGATTGAAGAGCGTGAACGCTTGGTAAGCACACTGGAGGCTCAGCTCAAGCGTATCGGCTCAATGGATGAGACGTTGTACGACGACAAGCTTTCGGGCGACATAACCAAAGAAAGGTATGAGGAAAAACATGGACAGTTCATGACCCAAAAGGCGGATATTGAGAGCAAGCTTGCAAACATTGATGCGTCTATGGGTGAACGGCTGGAACAGCGCCTCGTAATCCTGGAGCTGTCCCAAAAAGCTGCTGATTTATATGTCAAAAAGACGCCCGAGCAAAAACGCCTGATAATTTCCAAACTTTTCGAGAAACTAAGCCTAAAAGGAGGCGTTATATCTGTTAAATATTCAAAGTTCGCTGAGGCAATTGCCGATAATGTTCAAAAAACACGTAATTTAATGGAGACTCAAAAATGACATTCCAAACCGACGAAAAAGACCAGTCCAACAGATACAAAAACAGCTCCGAAGAACTGCGAATTGAAATTTGTTCTAAATGGCTGGGGCGGTAGGATTCGAACCTACGATCTTCTGAGCCAGAATCAGACGCCTTACCACTTGGCCACGCCCCATTGATCGGTTACAAGCGCAAATTATACTATTTTTTGCCGTGTGGGTACATAT
>Ga0265338_10004188_pt1 | contig 19676 bp, 19 predicted proteins | sample 42126metaG_FD_193579 | JGI IMG/M metagenome (GOLD analysis project Ga0265338, IMG submission 193579) | Rhizosphere microbial communities from Carex aquatilis grown in University of Washington, Seatle, WA, United States - 4-21-26 metaG | ecosystem: Host-associated > Plants > Roots > Rhizosphere...
TCAGACCGCGAATAACCTGGAGTCCTCGGCCGTAGTAGCTGGTCTGTCGAGCAAGATGACACCCCCCGAGCAGGCGTTTGCCCTGGGCCTTGCCTGGGAAGCCGTGCCGGAACCGAAGCGCCAGTTCGTGCTGCAAATCGTGCGCCCGGACGGCGGAGTGGATACATTCCGCATTGGCCCGCACACGCCCACCATGAAGAACGAGGACGTCTTCCTGCTTCATCGGTTGTGGCTGAATATCACCCGGGAGCCGGGTCTTGAGAAGGTACATCACCACGAAATTCTGACGGAAGCACTCACGCGCTTCGCTCGCGATTACGGAGCCCGCGACCGGGAAGAGATCATCAAAGAACTACGGCGCGCTTCCTCGAACGACGCGACTTCTGGCACTTACCGTCTGGCTGATCAGATCCCGACGGTGCAACCCGAATCGGACCGCAATACGAAGCTTCCGCCCTCCACAAAGCCTTAGATAACCCAAGCGCTTCGCAAGCGGATATTCGCCGTGAGCCAAGATGTCTCATCCACTGCGTTCGGGACGGTGCCTACTTAACCTTCGGCGACTCCAGGTCCGCCGCCTTCTGGTCGTCGCCGTGAATCACGCCATCGTCCTCGGCGTAAAACGAACGGTGTTCTGCGTCGAGTTGCTTGGGCGTCATCGTGAGGACAAACCCGTCTTTGTGCGTGCGGAAAGACGCCGTGTAATCGCCGCGGTCGGTTGTATGCGCCATGCGCTTGGTGAATGACCCCGTGCCAGCCAGCGCGGTCAACGAATCGGCGAACTTGTCATGCCGTTTCTTGTACTCGCGCTGCGCCCGTAACACCACCCGCATATAGCCCAGAGCCTGCGCCTCTGACTCCGAACGGGCCGGGTCTCCCGGAAATTTCGGTTGGTACGTGCTCGTGGCCGGTCCCGCGCCCGTAGCCTGTCCCACTGCAAATGCCGCGCCGATCATGGCAACTGCCAGAATGCCCGTATAAAATCGCTGCCTCCGCATCCTTCTCACGCCAAAACCCTCCACCGATCCCGTTTTTGGGGGTTACCCCCGTAATTGGACTCGGTCACCAATCATTCCAATTCCCTGCCGCTTCAGGCAAGCTTGAACAGGATGCAATCCTAACAGGGAAACCTTGATGAAAGCTGCAGTCGCGAGAAAGCCGATTATTCGTGTCGCCGTAGTGGAGAGTGATCCGCTGCGGTTCGTGGGATTCCGGGCCCTTTTTGATTCAGAGCATGATCTGGAACTGGTCTCCGCTTCGCTGGCCGATCTTAGCCAGCTGAACGGCATTGACCTGGTCCTCCTCGGCAATCGCAACGGCCAGAATCTCTATGACATCATGGCCAGCCTGAAAGCCGTCCGTCCGGACCTGCGCATTATCGTCACCGGCTCGGGCATGGATGATGAAAGCGTCCTCAAAGCCATTGCTGCCGGCGCCAAGGGCTACGTGGATGAGGCTGCTTCTCCGACCGAATTCATCCAGGCTCTCCGCATCGTTCACCAGGGATCAGTCTGGGCTCCACGCCGCGTTCTGTCCACCTTCATTGAGCGTGTCAGCGCCTCTCCGGGGCGGATTTTCCCGGCAGGCCGCGTCACCTTCACGGATCGTGAAAAAGAAGTTCTTGAAATGCTGGTCGCAGGCCGCTCCAACAAGGAAATTGGCTCAGCGCTCGGCATCGAAGAACGCACGGTAAAAGCGCACGTGGCGAAGCTGATGCGCAAAGTCGGGGTGCAGAACCGTATTGCGCTCTCCGTTCATGCCATCACCCATTCGCTCGTCACCGCAAAATAGATCCAGTTAGCTTCCTGTCCTATCCAACGAACAGGTTGCCGCGGCCGGCAAACGTCGGCCGTTTTCTTTTGCATGCAACTCGGCACCTTTCCCTCCTCAGCAGACTCGGCGCGGGCACCCTGGAACGGCCGGGTCGCCTCAGTGTCCCGGAAGCTTCAGGTTTTGGCCCCGGCCATCGTCAATTCTCCCGGTTACCACCGGACAATGACCTCGGTAATCTTGTCCCCTTTTCTCACCTGTCCCATACTCGCTTCACCTACCACAGAACCTGGGAGACGGGGTTGGAAACGGAGATTAGGGTCGCCGCTTTCAGCCCCGATTTTTTTGTCCCCAGCACCTGACTCACCCCCATCACTACCTCAAAGCCCGCAACCCGCATCTATTTCTATTAGAATCAGACTCAACCGATTCCATACTCCCATTTTTCTGTGAGGCATCATGCGAAAGCTCCTCGTAGTTCTGTTGCTCATCGGCTTTGTGACCCCGGCTATTTCGGCCGACGAAGAAGAAAAAGCTAAAGAAATCAATACCAAAGCCTCCGCTCGGATTGAAGCGGCCGGTACGGTTCTCGACGAAATCCAGAATGCCCCCGACCAGCGCATCCCCGAAGAAGTTCTCGGCTCAGCCGAGTGTGTCGCCGTCGTCCCGTCCCTGCTGAAAGCGGGATTCGTCTTTGGCGGCCGCTACGGAAAGGGTGTCGCAAGCTGCCGTACCGAAAAAGGCTGGAGCGCTCCTGCCTTCTTCACCATTGGCGGTGGAAGCTTCGGTCTCCAGATCGGCGGGCAGGCGGTTGACCTGGTCATGCTCATCATGAACAAGGAAGGGATGAACAACCTGCTCTCCAGCAAGTTCAAGCTGGGAGCCGATGCCAGCGCTGCCGCGGGTCCCGTCGGACGCCACGCCTCCGCCGACACCGATTGGAAGATGCGCGCCCAGGTTCTGACCTACTCCCGCGCCCGCGGACTTTTTGCCGGACTTGAGCTGGCCGGCGCGGTCATCAAGCAGGACAAGGACAGCACTCGCGACTTCTACGGCCGCATGGTCCCGTTCAAAACCTCGCTCAAGGGACAGGTGGAAGCTCCCAAGGCGGCCTACCCGTTCCTCAGCACACTCGCCAAATGGGCCCAGCAGGCGTCCAAGTAGTCTTTGCACGGGGAGTGACGGACCTCGCCCGTCCTCCCTTGCATCCCCAGCCCTGTACCCCTAAACTCCCGCAGAGTGCGTGAACGACTCGAATACGCTCTGGTCTGGCCCTGGATCAAGCTCCTCGGCATTCTCCCCCGCCGCCTCGCCCGCGCTCTCGGCATCGGCTTGGGCCTGACGATCTTCTATCTCCATCCCCGCCTGCGTGCTGTTGGCATGCGCAACCTCGCGCTGGCTTTCCCCCACATGTCCGGCGAAGACCGCCGCGGGATCCTTCGGGGAGAATTCGTCTCCCTCGGGCGCCAACTCGCTGAGGTCTGCCTTTTCCCCACCTACACCCGCGAAAATGTGAGCCAGGTTGTTGTCTACGATGGACTTGGAAACTACGAGCAGGCCTTCGCCCGTGGTAAGGGTGTCCTCTTTCTTACCGGACACCTCGGAGGCTGGGAACTCTCTGCCTTCGCCCATTCCCTTCAGGGACATCCCATGGCCGTCGTCATGCGCCCACTCGATAATCCCTACATCAACGACCTTGTGCAGAACTACCGCACGATGCACGGGAACCGGGCCGTCAGTAAAGACGATTTCGTCCGCGGACTGCTCGCCGCCATGCGTGCCGGCGAGGTCGTCGGCATCCTCATGGACACCAACATGACTCCGCCCCAGGGAGTTTTCGTAAACTTTTTCGGCATTCCCGCCTACACCGCCAGCGGCCTCGCCCGCATCGCCCTGCGCACTGACGCCGCCGTCGTTCCGACCTTCACGACTTGGGACGCCGAACTTGGCAAGTACACTCTGCGCTTCGATCCCGCCCTCGAACTCATTCGCACCGGCGACGGAGAAGCCGACATCGTCGCCAACACCGCCCGATTCACCAGCATCATTGAAGACTACGTGCGCCGCTATCCCGATCAGTGGCTCTGGGTCCACCGCCGCTGGAAGACCCGACCCGAGGGCGAGCTTCCAATCTACTAGCCTTAAGGCTTGGGCTTTGGGGCGACTTCGAGCTCTGCTTTTTTCTGGATACTGGATGCCGGCGACTGGGGGCTGACTACAATGATCCGATGACCCAATCCCTATCCGATCTAGCCGGAAGACTCGGCTGCCGCCTCACCGGAGACGGCTCGATCACCGTGACCCATGTCTCGAGCCTGCAGGCCGCAACCTCGGGCAGCCTGCTCTTCGTGGATGACCCGAAACATCTGGACGAAGCGCTGGCGTCTCCCTCCTCGGCAATCGTCGCTGGAGAATTTGCAGGCGCCACTGTGGCCCGGAAGCCACTTCTAATTTCACCGCAACCTCGCCTCACCTTCGCGCGCGCCGCGCGGATTCTCCACGATCGCGGTTTTGCGAACCCGGGAGTCCACCCTACCGCTGTCGTCGCTGCATCAGCCCTCGTCGGGGGCAACGTATCCGTCGGCCCGCGGGCCGTCTTCGGAGAACATGTCAAAATCGGGGAAGGCACGAGTGTCGGTCCTGCCAGCGTGATTGGCGACGGCGTGGAGATCGGATCCCACTGCCGCATTGATGCCCACGTGACGATCTACTCCGGCACAGCCCTCGGCAATCGCATCGTAGTGCAAGCCGGAGCCGTTCTCGGCAGCGAAGGCTTCGGCTACGTCCGCGACCAGCAGACTGGACACTACGAGCAGTTCCCGCAGGTCGGCCGTCTCGTGATTGAAGACGACGTCGAAATCGGCGCCAACTCCACCGTCGATCGCGGCGCGCTTGACGAAACCCGCATCCGCCGCGGGACAAAGATCGACAATCTCGTCCACATCGGCCATAACGTCCAGATCGGAGAAGATGTGGTGATGGCCGCCCAGGTGGGCCTCTCCGGCAGTGTTACGGTCGAAAACAACGTCATCATGGCCGGGCAGGTGGGTGTGGGAGATCACGCCCGCATAGAGCAAGGGGTCATCCTCGGCGGCCAGGCTGGTATTCCCTCCAAGAAAATTGTGCGCGGCAACGGCGTAGTCTTTCTGGGAGCCCCCGCCCGTCCTGTGAAGGAGTATCTTAAGGAACTGGCGTTCTTGTCGCGATCGGCAAAAAAGAGCGGTTAGTAGAAACGAGAGCCGCGAGTTGCGGGCTACGAGTCGCTAGAAGATCCGGGCGCGACTGATCTGCAGTGCAAAACCGATTTGCATTGGTCGAGTCTCACGGCTCGCAACTCGAAGCGAACCTACCCCATGCCTATCCTCGTCATTGGCGGCCACTCCCGCAATATCGGCAAGACCAGCGTAGTCGCCGGTCTGATCGCTGCCCTTCGCGACATGCACTGGACCGCGCTCAAGATTACCCAATACGGGCACGGCATCTGCTCCGCCAATGGCGAACCGTGCGACTGCGTTACCGCCGACCACTCGTTAGCCGTGTCAGAAGAAAAAGACCGTTCCGGTGAGTCCGACACATCGCGCTTCCTGGTCGCCGGAGCCGATCATGCCTGGTGGGTGCGCACCCAACAAGGCCAGCTCGCCGAAGCCATGCCCCGCATCCGCGCCATTCTGGAAAAAACGGAAAACGCCATCATCGAATCCAATAGCATTCTGCGTTTTCTGAAACCCGATCTCTATTTGACCGTCCTCGATCCCGCCACCGAAGACTTCAAACCGTCAGCCCAACAGTTCCTGGACCGAGCCGATGCCGTCCTGCTCCACTCCCAGGCCGCTGCTAAAACTCCAGCTTGGAAAAAAGTTTCCCTGAAACCCGTAGCGTCGCGTCCCACCTTCCCCATCCACCCTCCCGAATACCTAACCCCCGAAGTAGTGAACTTCGTCCGCACCCGCCTGATTCAATCAGGATCGACGACGCCTTGACGGTCCGTTGCGTCTCTGTGGTGACAATTTCTCGTTATGTGTACATCCCGATCACCCGCTCGATCGCCCGCCTGCACACCGCGCAAAACTTGTCATACCGAGTGAACATGATGCAGTCCACCTCCGGACGGTAATACCCCTTCGCTTCGTAATTCGCGCCCTCAAATGCCCCAACTTTCCCAGCATACTTCTCCGATCGGAACAACTCCTCTTCCTGATGCCGCTCCTTCCGGAACAATTCCTCCATCTCCGACTCCGGCTTCCCTGCCGCCCGTAGCTCGTGTCGCTGCTTCTGAATCTGCGCCTCGAACTTCTCAAATTCTTCCTTCGCCCACGGAGTCGGCAAGGGCGTCCCGGCTTCCACCATGTCCTTCCACTTCAACGTTGCCGGATCGAGTAATGCTGTCGCATTGGGCTCCCATGGCTCGGTTCGCTTCTCCTGCGACAAATACGACACGTCTGACGTGTAGTACTCGTCCGCCAGTCCCGCGAAGTGATGTCCAAACTCATGCACGCCGACATATCCCGACCACGCGTTATCGATTGCCACGGTCGCATATTGATTGAAAATCCCGCCGCCGCCATACGTCTTGCCGTTCACGAGAATCTCGACAAACTCGTACGGAGCAAACGACGCTACATCCCGCATCACCCGGTTCTCTGATGTCAACACGTAGCGCTCGCTGTCAAACGTGTCATAACTAGCTCCCAGCGGCGACCGCCGGTAGATTCCGCTCGAAGGCCGCGCGATCCCCGACTCCTCCGCCGTCGGACACAACCCCCACACATTGAAATCTTTCCGATGCTCTTTGAATGGAGACGCCGCAAACAAGGTCTCCATGAACCGACGGGCGTCGCTCTCAAACTTCTCGCGCTCTGCCGCCGTGTAACCATCGCCCAGCACCAGCAGATCAACCTTGCCTGCCGGATCTCCCATCTTCTGCAGCGCGATCAATGCTCCCGGCGAAGTGGGCCGCGACCGGTCCACAAACTTGTCTTTCGGATCGACCGACGTCTTCCATACCTCGTGAAAGCCGGCTCCCTCGCGCTTTTTCAGCGACACATCCACCTTCACGTCAGGACACGGAAAGCGTAGCGACTCCGAAAATGTCCGGTTCGCATGTTGCGCCTCATCGGTTGTGTTCCACTCGGCAAAGACCGAGCTGAAACCGCGCGAGTAAAGCAGCTTCCCGCTGCCCTGCTCGCGGACTTCGAACAGGTAGTTGCCGAGCCGGCTGTCATCAATTGCCTTGCTGGGATTTCCTGGCCACTCCAGTGGCTCGAGCACCGTGCGATCCAGCGTGAACCATTCATCGTGGGAGTTGCCGCCGTGGTAGTAGTAGATCCGCAAAGTGTGCGGCGCGGCGAAACTAAAAAGAGAAAACAGAAGGACAGCGGAGGAAATCCGAAGCATCAGTTTCATGCCCAAAATTGTACTGCACGGGAGTGGATGAAATGCCCGACGTGAACATCGTGCGACCTTAGGCCGCTGGCTTGATCTCGAGCGCCTTGTCGTTCTCGAACGTGACCATCACCGGCTTTCCGTCGTTCGCATACTTCAGCGTCCGCCACCCATAATCGCCCGAACCTTCCGGCACGCCCATGCCAATCGCGAAGCTCGCCTGTAGCTCGTTCATCCCCAGCTGCACCCGGTGCTCATCAATCGCCTTCCACACATCGGCCGGCCAGTGCTTGTAAAGGTCCTTCGGATCCTCGATAAAGAAAATATCGTCCGAATAAATCTTGATTTCGCTGCCTTTCTCCGCTCCGATGGGAACTGCATACGCCTTTCCGTCCATCTCAAAACGCGCCATTACCTGCTTCATCCCCGCCGCCTTCGGGGATGCGTCCATAAATACATCCTTGATCTCCAGCTTTTGCAGCGGGCCGAGTGTCCCCTTCTCATGGGCGAAGTCCGTCTTGCGCCGCACGTCGTCGTAGGGATAATAGGTAAGCTGCCCTCCGAGCTTGACCCAGACCGGCTGTTCCGTGAGTTGCCGCGCTGACTTCAAATCGTACGGGTGCAGCTTTTTCGGCGTCACGTAGTAGTCAGCCTTCAGAGCTGTGTCCACCTTTGGCTTTGTGTCTTCCTTCATTGCCTCGTGCCGCTCATACACGATGTATGCAGCGCGCGCGCCCGCGATCACAATGCCCAGCAGCAAAACGATCTGCAGCTTTTTTCTCGATTCTGCATCAAAAGCCATAGTTAACAAATTCGCTTTCCCAGCAATCCCGCACCAGCACGGCGGGGACCGCTCAAGACTCGAAGACAATTCAGCTAAACTAGGAGCACCATGCCCCTTACCAACGACGACGTTCTGAACGCCCTGCGACAGTGCTACGACCCCGAAATCCCGGTCAACATTGTCGATCTCGGACTGATCTACGACATCCGCTTCGAAGCTCTTCCCGAGGACCAGCAGGATGTCACCGTAGAGATGACTCTCACTGCGCAAGGTTGCCCTGAACACGTCAACATCAGCGCGCAAGTGAAATCTCGAGTCGAGCAACTCCCCGGCGTCCGTAACGCTATCGTCAATGTGGTCTGGAGTCCGCCATGGACCCCGGAACGCCTGAGCGCCGACGCCAGAAAACAATTGGGTATCGAATAGCTCTTGTCAGTTCCCCCAGGGTGTCATCCTGAGCGCCGCAACAAGTTCACGCATGAGCATGTTGCGAAGTCGAAGGACTCTTATGCATTCCACGTCCCCAAGCCACTCTCTGCACAGCTCCGCCGCATTTTCGAGCGCCTAGAGGCTTGCCTTATTCAAACTCCCCCAACTCCTCAAACGCGCGTGCTGCCCGCTTCTCCGCCAGTTCCCCTATCTTGCTTCCAATCTTCATTGCCAATTCGAGAAAGCGCGTCCCTTGCCGCACGTAGGAGGGCAACTCCTCGCGGATCTGCTCAAAGCGATCGGGATACTCCGACGCCAACACTGCCAGCCCAACGCCTCCCACCAGGACCGCTGCCGGCCGCTTCCCCTTAAGCAAGAGGACCATCGCCCCGCCCACCGATCCCGCGATCGCCGCCCGTTTCCAGTTCTCCATGGTTCTCTCTCCTCGCCGCACCGCTCGACGGAATTGTAAATCACACGCCTTGGATGCTTTATACTGCCGCGTGCGTCGTCTCTGCCGACCATCAAATATGATCCGATCCCGGTGTTTTGCCATCCTCGTGTTCGCCCTCACAACCACCCTGGCCGTCGCCCAAACTAAGCCCCGAGCCCGCGATCTGGGCGTCCCTTTCGACGGTACCCCTGGATCCTACAACGCCATCACCGACGTCAAAGGCGTGGAGGTAGGCCACACAACCCTCATTTCCGGGGAAGGCAAACTCAAAGTGGGAGACGGCCCGGTCCGCACTGGCGTCACCGCCATCCTTCCACGCGGAAGGACCTCGACCGACGCGGTCTTTGGAGCATGGTTCACCCTTAACGGCAATGGCGAGATGACGGGGACCACCTGGCTAGAAGATTCCGGCTTTCTCGATGGCCCCGTCATGATCACGAATACCCACAGTGTCGGCGTCGTCCGAGATGCGGTCATTGCGTGGAAAGTGAAGCACGGTGCGCCGGATATGGAAGGCTACTGGTGGTCGCTTCCGGTGGTGGCTGAGACCTGGGATGGCTTCCTCAACGACATCAATGGATTCCACGTCAAACCCGACCACGTCTTTCACGCGCTTGACTCTGCGCACTCCGGGCCTGTCGAGGAGGGTAGCGTCGGCGGTGGCACCGGCATGATCTGTAACGAATTCAAAGGCGGAATCGGAACCTCTTCGCGAGTCCTCGATGCCAAGGAAGGTGGCTACACGGTTGGCGTGCTCGTGCAGTGCAATTATGGACGTCGTCCCGAACTTCGGATCGCTGGCGTTCCGGTGGGCAAGGAAATTCCCGAGCATCCTGCCTACGGCGAAGATGTTGGCTCAATCATCATCGTTGTCGCCACCGACGCGCCCCTGATCCCCACCCAACTCAAGCGCATAGCGCGCCGTGCTTCGCTGGGTCTAGGCCGCGATGGCAGCTATTCCGGAGACGGTTCTGGCGATATCTTCGTCGCGTTCTCCACCGCCAACCCCGGCGTCGCCAGTCCCAGGGGAGTTCATGACCTGAAAATGCTCCCCAATGACAGTCTCGACCCAATCTTTCTGGCTACGGTTCGTGCCACGGAAGAAGCCGTTGTCAATGCAATGGTTGCTGCCGATACCATGACCGGGATCGACGGCCATACCGCCATTGGCCTTCCTCACGACAAACTTCGCGAGGTCCTGAAAAAATACAACCGCCTGGCAAAATAAGAAGTTGATCGCCGAGTTGTGCTATAGTCTGCGGTCGGAGCCGCTGCACTTCCCCTCGCACCACAATATTCACCCACCTTTCGGAGGAGTGTGCCATGAAATACCGCTCTCTGTGTCTCGCCACAGTGTTCTTAGCTAGTGTCGCCTCATTCGCTCAGCAGAACTGCGCTTACACTTTTACATGGACAAAGTCCCCTTCGTTTAGCTTTTGCGTCACCAACTACGGCACGATCGGAATGATTCAGGCTCCGCTTGGGACCAACCATCTCGATGCGACGAAGCCGGTCGAGGGCTTCGCCTGGTTCATTGCAGATGCGCAGGGCGGCCAGGCTCAGGGCACCCAGATTCCTGGACTCGGCCAGACTGATGCCGGCGTTGCCACATTCAGTCAGCCCAAAGGACCGGGAACGCTGCCTTTGATCGCAAACCTTCTCGGTTTTCAGGAGACAATTACCGCCGACCCCAAGAACCGAACAATTACGATCACCTTCAAAGTCACCGATTGTGGGTTTGATTGTGAATGGGAAGGCTTTTTCTCCCGAGCTGCCAATACGGCACTCGATGGCCAGAGCGTCAACAGCTTTGCCAGTTCCGATTATGCCGGGTTCGGGTTTCTGAAACACGGGCTCATGCTCAGCATGCCCGACTTTTCTGCCAAGGGAGCTTTTGTCGGATGCGGTGGCATTGATCCCGCGGGCGCATCGACCTCGGTCTATGAGACCTGTGGGGGCTCATCATTCACGGGAGGCGGCGCCATCTACGCGGATGCTTTTTTCACAACCATGCATACGCACCACGCCACGTTGACCTACACCTACCGGGTGTTTTAGGAAGCCCGGGCGGGCAAGAAGGATCGGAGTGTCCATCCTAACGCCGCGTGTCGGCCTTGTTAGGTTTGGCTCTTCACAACCGTCACTCGCAGAGAGCTTCCGCTGTCCCTTTCACTGGTCGGACGGCGCCGGCAATTGGTTCCCGTCGCCACCCTCAGTCATCTGCCGGTAGTCCCCGCAGTGGCACTGATCTACAAACCGAACCGTGACATCCCGACCGAACCCCTGGATCATCCGGTACGACCAAACCTCATAAGCGTCGATGGTGGCCTTAGCTCCACTCGCTAATTTGTATCCACTCGAAGGATGGGAATCGATTGAGTCCGGAGGACCATAGACGATATAGATCCGACCACGATCGGTCTTCCATCCGGGCTCGCTCTTCTTGCTCGACGTGAAAGCAAAATGCGCGTTGGAATATGCGATTCTCCGGTAGTGCTCCACTTTGAACTTGTTCTCCGCCGACCCTGGCGCCGGATTCCGGCGCTCCCAGAACGCCACGATAAACTGATCGCGTTGCTCGTCGGTGGTTAGCTTCTCAAAGGTGGCGCGCTCCTGCGGAGTTATGATCCAGCGAACGTCTTCTTCGAGCCATTTTGCGGCGGGCTTGGCGAGGTTGGCATTTGCTGAAAATGCCACGCACACAACAGTAAGCACGAGCAATAACCTTATGGCGCCACAATCAGGGCTGCAACTCATCCATGCGCTCCTCGCCAATCTTCAGCGCCAATTCTAGAAAGTGAGATGCGAGGGAACAAGCGTTCCCATTGCAATGGCAGGCTTCACTGACCCAAGATCATGGGCGCTACTGGGCAACTGGATACTGCGTACTGGTTCTAGTCCTTCACCGCTGCATCCGTAATCTCGAGCCCGCGGTCAATGATGGCAAACGCCTCTCGCAGTTGCTCTTCGTTGATGCATAGCGGAGGATTCGTGTAGAACGTGTTCCAGCGCACCAGTGTGTAGAGTCCGTTTTCGCGGAAAAACTTTCCCAGCGCCGCCATCTCGTCGGACGTGCCATTGAATGGAGCCATCGGCTGACGCGTCTTCTGGCTGCGCACGAGTTCGAAGATCCCGAACAACCCAATCGAACGAACCGCGCCGACCGAACGATGCTTCTTCTGCATCTCCGCTCCCAGAGTCTTGAGAATCGCTCCCATCTTTCGAGTGTTCTCGATCAGATGGTCTTCCTCGTACACGCGAATCGTCGCCAGCGCGGTAGCACATCCCATCGGGTGCGAGTTGTACGTCAGGCCGCCGTAGAACACTTTGTCCTGAAAATATTGCGCGATGTGATGGCGCATGCCCACGGCGCCCAGAGGGATGTAGCTGGAGGTAAGGCCTTTCGCCATGCAGAGCAGATCGGGAACGATTTTCCAATGATCGACGGCAAACCACTCCCCTGTGCGCCCGAAGCCCGCCATCACTTCATCGGCGATCATCAGAATGCCGTACTTGTCGCAAAGCTTGCGGACGCCTTCGAGATATCCGTCGGGGGGAATCAGGATGCCATTGGTACCCGTAACCGGTTCGAGAATAAATGCCGCGATCGTGTGGGGACCTTCGAGCTGAATAGTCTCTTCGATCATCGCCAGCGACGACTCCGCGGACTCCCAGCCGCGTTCGATCCCGTGATACGGATCCATCACGCGAACAACTCCGGGAATGCCCGGCTCGGCCGCCCAGCGCCTCGGATCACCAGTAAGACTAATGGCTCCCGCGGTCGCGCCATGGTACGAGCGGTAGCGCGCAATGATCTTGTGACGCCCCGTGAAGAAGCGTGCCAGCTTGATGGCATTCTCATTGGCTTCCGCGCCGCCGTTGGTAAAGAAAAACGTATCAATGTCGCCAGGCGTAATTTCGGCAAGCTTCTGGCCAAGGCGGGCGCGCGGCTCGGTCGCCATGAAAGGATTTGCGTAGGCAAGCGTAGACGCCTGTTCCGTAATCGCCTGAATGACACGCTCGTCGCCGTGTCCAATGTTGACCGACATGAGCTGGCTGTTGAAGTCGATGAAGCGCTTCCCTTCCGGTGTCCAGAAATGGATGCCCTTGGCGCGAGCCACAGGAATGGGATCAACTTTCGACTGCGCCGACCACTCAAATAGAGTGTGCTTCTTGGTCAGGTCAACAATTTCTTTGCCCGTCATAGCAGGCGTGGCAGTCGCGGTCGTCATCGAGTCCTCACTTGTTCCTAAAGTCAACTTCACCCCAGAGTCACAGAAACTACACCGACTGCGCCGTCAGCGCGGGCTTCTTCTCGGCCACTTGCGCGAGTGCCGCCTCCAACACGTCCATCGCTTCATCCATCTGCGAATCACTGATGACCAGCGGCATCAACAGGCGGATCACGTTACTGTACGAGCCGGCGGTGATCGTCACCAGTCCGTGTTCGTAGCAATATTGTGACACTTGTTTGGTCTCTTCGTCAGCGGGCCGGCGTGTGGCCTTCGAGTGAACGAGTTCGAGCGCTTGCATCGCGCCCAGGCCGCGAACATCTCCAACCAGTTCCCATTGCGACTGCCACTTGGCAGCGCGCTTGCGGAAGCGTTCGCCCAGGACGTTGGCGCGAGCACACAGATTTTCCCGGTCGATGACTTCGAGCACCGCCAGTGCGGCTTCACATGCCACAGGATTGCCCGCGAAAGTGCCCCCGAGTTGTCCCACGCCCGGCGAATCCATGATGTCGGCCCGGCCCGTGACCGCCGCCATTGGCAGCCCACCAGTCAGTGACTTCGCCATCGTGACTAGATCCGGATCGAGACCCATGCGCTCGCACGCGAACATCGCGCCGGTGCGCGCAAAACCGGTCTGCACTTCATCCGCGATGATGAGTATCCCATGCTTGCGGCAGATCTCCGTGAGCGCCGGATAGAAGCCTGCGGGAGGAGTGACAAATCCACCTTCGCCCAGGATCGGTTCGACAATAACCGCCGCGACAGTCTCGGCGGCAACCACGCGTTTGAAGGTATCTTCGAGATGCTTCGCGCAGAACACCTCGCATGACGGATACGTCATCGAGTACGAACAGCGATAGCAATACGCGTACGGAACGCGATAGACCTCGCTGGGGAACGGCTCGAAGCCCGCTTTGTACGGATGCGTCTTACTGGTGGCAGCCATTGCCATGTAAGTGCGTCCGTGGAACGCATCTTCAAAGCAGATGATGGCCGAGCGTTTGGTGTAGTGGCGTGCAATCTTGATGGCGTTCTCAACCGCCTCGGCGCCGGTATTTACCAGTACGGTCTTTTTCGGGCCCTTGCCGGGAACAATGGCGTTCAACTTCTCGCACAGGGCGATGTAGCTCTCATACGGCAGCACATTGAAACTGGTATGCAGGAAGCGGTCAAGCTGGCGGCGAATGGCGTCAATCACTGCGGGCGCGCGATGACCGGTATTGAGGCAACCGATGCCACCGGCGAAATCGATCAGGCGGTTTCCATCGACATCTTCGACGACAGCGCCTTCCGCCCTATCGATGAAGATGGGCGTCGCGTGGAACGCGCCCTGCACAACCGCGGCATTGCGCCGTTTCATCAGCGCCTGCGAGCGCGGTCCGGGAATAGAGGTACGGAGTTGAATGGTGGACATGGCGTTCTCTCTTCTCAGGTCTCAGGTCTCAGGTCTCAGGTCTCAGGTCTCAGGTCTCAGGTCTCAGGTCTCAGGTCTCAGAATCGGATCGCATCACACGTGCCGGGGATGCCTTTACTGGTTACTGACTACTGGCTACTGCTTCAGTACCAGCCGATGGGCGACTCGTTCAGATTGATGTAGACCTGCTTGGTTTCGAGATATTCCTCGATGCCCCACGGGCCGAGTTCGCGGCCGAACCCGGACTGCTTGTAGCCTCCCCAGGGCGCTTCGACGTAGGTCGGCTGCATGTGGTTGACCCACACGATGCCGGCGCGCAGTGCCTTGACTGTGCGCATGGCTTTGAAGATGTCGCGCGTCCAGACTGCGGCGGCCAAGCCGTAGGGAGAGTCGTTGGCAATCTTCATCGCATCTTTCTCATCTTCGAACGGGATGACGGCTGCAACCGGCCCGAAAATTTCTTCGCGGGCGATGCGGGCGTTGTTGTCAACGTCGTAGAAGATGGTCGGCTGCACGTAGTAGCCCTTGGCAAACTTCTCGGCGCGCCCGCCGCCAGACGCGACTTTTGCTTCTTTCTTGCCGATGTCGAGATAGGAAAGAACGCGGTCGTATTGTTCCTTGGAAACAAGGGCGCCCATCTTGGTTTCGCGTTCGAGCGGCGGGCCGATCTTAATGTTCTTCGCCTTCTCGGTCATCGCTTCGACAAATTTCTTATAGATGGATTTCTGCACGAGGATGCGGCTTCCGGCAGAGCAGACTTCTCCCTGGTTAATGAAGACGCCGAAGAGCGCGCCGTCAATGGCCGATTCGAAATCGGCATCGGCGAAGAAAATGTTGGGCGATTTGCCACCGAGTTCAAGCGTCACACGCTTCACGGTGTCAGCCGCTTCTTTCACGATGATCTTGCCGACCGAGGCCGAACCCGTGAATGCAATCTTGTTCACGTCGGGATGCTTCACGAGCGGCGATCCGCAGGACTCGCCGAAGCCGGTAATCACGTTGACCACGCCTTTCGGCAGGCCCACTTCGTCAAACCACTGCGCGAGTTCGAGCGCTGTGAGCGGCGTCTGCTCGGCGGGCTTCAGAACGCATGTACAGCCGGCGGCGATCGCAGGAGCCAGTTTCCACGCGCCCATCAGCAAGGGATAGTTCCAGGGGATGATCTGTCCGGCGACTCCGACCGGCTCTTTGAGCGAAAGGCTCATGGCATTATCGGGAACGGGGTTTACGTAGCCAACCACCTTGGTGGCGAGGCCTCCGTAGTATTCGAAGCAGGTCGCGGTATCGTTGATGTCGAACTCCGCCTCGACAATCGGCTTGCCGGTATTGCGGCATTCGAGTTCGGCCAGCATCGGAATGTTCTGCCGAATTTTTTCAGCAAGGCGGAACAGCACGCGACCGCGTTCCTGCGCGGTCGAGGTGGCCCATGGTCCTTCTTCAAATGCGGCCTTCGCGGCCGCGACCGCGCGGTTCACGTCATCGGCGTTCGCGTCGGGGACTTGCGCGATCACTTCTTCGGTCGAGGGATCGTAGACGGGGAAAGTTTTGTTCGTCTTGCTGGCGACAAATTCTCCGTTGATGAACATCTGGTAAGTCTTGACGTCAGTTTTCACGCCACCGGGCATATGGGCCTCCTGCAGGTACCGCGCCGAAAAGCGCGTCGTATTCTGTTGTTTATCAGCATCGCTCAGCGATTCCCTGAGTACGAATCTCTTACTCGCCCTGCAATGCGGGCACAGGCGGTTTCAATCTTCCGTAGACAAAGAAGAAGAATGCTGCCAATGCCAGAAAGAACAGGGTGAAGCCGAACATCTTGGCTTCATACTTCCAAACCGAAGTGATCTGCTTTGCGGGGAAGAACGCGAGGACGATTCCCAAGGTTGTCGTGATGAAGCCGGACAGCCCGGCGAAGATCAGCGTGGGGCGGCCGTAACGACCGCCTGACAAGTCTCCGCGAAAAGCAAACCGCAGCAATGCTGCAAACACATAGAGGAACGGCACCAGCTGCAGGACTACCGCCAGCGACAGCATGGTTTGAAAGGCTTCCTGCACTCCGCCGGAGGCATAGAAATTGACGACGATCAATATCAGCGAAACGACCGCCTGGACAATCAGCGCCGCGTGGGGAGTCGCATACTTGGGATGCACCTTGCCGAGCCATGACGGCATGTAGGAATCAAGGCCGGCGACAAAGGGAATGCGCGCCGATCCACCCATCCACGCGGAACCGATTCCGGCGATCGACAGGCTCAGCATCAAGGCAAATGGAGCGATGATCCACGCCACGCCGACTCTCGCCGCCATGTGGCTGACGGCCTGCACGATTCCCTGCAGTACATTGATGTCATTCTTGCCGATGGCGATCAGCAGCGTGAGAGTCGCGCCGATGTAAAGCAAGCCGGAGGCGACACCTCCCCAGGCAACGGCCGGAGGCAAGGTCTTGGCCGGATCGCGAATTTCATCGCCCATCACCGAGGCGAGTTCGAGTCCGACGAGGCCAAAGCAGATCACGCCGAAAGAATTCAGGACGAAGCGGGGATCGACTGGAATTCGAAAGTCGGCTGCGGTCACAGTTGTGCCAAAGCGCGACCAGACAGTGATTCCAAGACCGATCAGAACGGCGGCGGCGACAAATGTTCCGATCGCGCCGGCATTATTCAGCCACTTCCCGATTCCAAGCCCGACGATGTTGAGGATGGTGAGCAGCGTGAGGAGAGCCAGCGACGCAAATAGGGCGAAAGTCTTGCTGTCAGCAAGCGCAGCGTGGCCCGGGCCCAGGGCAAATACTGACACGCCAACGAAGTAAAGCATCACCGTCGGCACGTAGAGCATGTTATTGGTCCAGTAGCACCAGCCGGAGAGGAAGCCGTGAAAATCGCCGAAAACTTCCTTGGCCCAAAGATAGACGCCGCCTTCGCCGGGATAACGATGGGCGAGTTCGATGACAGCGATTCCCTGCGGCCAGAAAAACAAAAGCAAGGAGATGATCCAGAGCCAGACTGTGACGCCGCCGTTGGCGGCAATGCTGGGGACGACGTTGAGGTTGAAGACCGCGACGACGAATAGCAACACCAGGTCAAAGCGTCCGAGGACGCGTTTGAGATGCGGCTGGCTGTCGGCGGTCTGGTCGGACACAACTGTCTCCTGGCGTTGCGTGTGGCTCCGGACTTACGCCGGCTTGACAGGCGGGGACGCCGCCCCACCATGATTCAATCTTGAAACAAGCAGGGGCGGATGGGAGCATCCACCCCGTACTTGCTAATGTGCTGCTACGACTCCGATGCGCTCGTGCTGCGCAGCGGCCAGAGAGTCGGCGATGTCAGCGAAGGCGGCGAGGTGCTTCTCGATATCGGCCTCCGTGTGCTGCACCGAGATCGTCCACTGTTCATCCCACCAGTATGGCTGCGCCATCACGCCGCGGTTGACCATGCCAAACCAGTAATGCCGCCACAGGTCGACGTCGACCGCGAGCCAGTCGCGATAATTCTTGATCTCGGCTGGATACAGCATCAGCGCACCGTTCACGCCTGCGCTCGCGATGTAAGCCTGCAGGCCGGACTTGGCGACGATCTTCTTGTAGCCATCGGTGAGCTTTGCGCTGAGTTTGTCGGTGTGCGCGTAGTTTTCGCGAGTCAGAACCTCGCGGAACGTTGCGATGCCGGCAGCCATCGAAATCGGGTTGGTGTTGTACGTCCCGCCGTGAAATACCTTGTGGTCGGAAATGAGTTGCATGACGCGCTTGTGCGTGCCGAAGGCAGCCAGGGGGAATCCGCCGCCGATCGACTTCGCGAGGCAGATCATGTCAGGTGTGACGCCGAAGTACTCGGACGCGCCACCCCAGCTGAGCTTCGCGCCGGTCTTTACTTCGTCGAAGATCAGAAGGGCGCCGTTCTTGTCGCACAGTTCACGCAAGCCCTCGAGGAAACCCTTCTGCGGCATGCAGAGGCCCACATTCATCATGATGGGCTCAAGAATGACAGCAGCGATCTGGTTGGGATTCTCGCGGAAGCGACGCTCGACGGTTTCGAGATCGTTGAAAGTCGCGATCGGAACGTTGGCCAGGCTCGCTTGCGGAACACCTTTTCCACCGGAAACCGGCTTGGGATTCTTGATGTCGCCCATGTCATCGCCCGGTGGATGCGGCTTCACGCTGACAAGAGCAGCGTCGTGGAGCCCGTGGTATCCGCCTTCGAACTTGATGATCTTGTCGCGTCCAGTAGCGGCGCGGGCCAGGCGAATGGTGTGCATGGTGGCTTCGGTACCGCTATTGCCGAAGCGGCACATCTCGACGGGAAAGCGGGTGCAGATCTCTTCGGCAAGTTCCCACTCCATGTTGTGGGGCATGCCATAGGCGGTGCCTTTGTGAAGACGGCCCTCGACGGCCTTGATGACGGCGGGATGCGAGTGCCCGGCCATGAGTGTGCCGAAACAGAGGTTGTGGTCGATGTATTCGTTGCCATCGAGATCGCGGAACTTGCTGCCCGAGGCTTCCGACACGAAGATCGGGTAAGGCTCGTAGGCGCGGTAATTGCTGGCGACGCCGAGGGGGAGGCGCTTGAGGTTCTTCTTATGAGCTTCGGCGGACTTGGGAGTACGGCGCTCGAACGTGTCGAGCTCTTTTTGCAGTGCGGGGTACATCGTGATGTCTCCAAAAAACTCAGGCCGGATGGGCCATTAGATTGGGCCCGGGCGGGATGAACCGCCCGGGGATCGGGCAAAAACTAGAAGTAGAACTTCAAAGCAAATTGTACCAAGCGCGGATCGCGAGCCGATAGCACTTGCCCGAAGGTCGGGTTCGAAAAATTGCCGTCGGGGTTCACGAACTGCGTCTTGTTGAACAGGTTGAAGATGTCAGTGCGGAACTGGAAGTACTTGGCCTCACTGATTGACACCTTCTTGGAAAACGTAAGGTCCCACTGGTTCTCCCCGGGGCCGCAACATACCGAGCGCGAGGTCGTCGAGAACTGTCCTAGCGTCGGGTCGACGACATGGTTCAGATCTGCATTGAAGACGAAGTGTCCCGAGACGGGACCATAGTTGTAGGTGTCGAACGTCTGGACCTGCTTAGGATTCGCCTTCTGTAGCGGACCGAGGAGTTGTGGCGCAGCGGTACCGAAGAAGAAGAGGCTGCCGATCAACTCGTTGTCGTCCTGAGTCTGCAGGCGAATCGGGAACCCGCTCTGGAACTGGGTAATTCCTGAGATCTGCCAG
>Ga0265338_10004190_pt1 | contig 19671 bp, 14 predicted proteins | sample 42126metaG_FD_193579 | JGI IMG/M metagenome (GOLD analysis project Ga0265338, IMG submission 193579) | Rhizosphere microbial communities from Carex aquatilis grown in University of Washington, Seatle, WA, United States - 4-21-26 metaG | ecosystem: Host-associated > Plants > Roots > Rhizosphere...
AATGGGTTTTAGAGCCTGGCAAGTTCAACGTTTGGGTGGGCAGGGATTCTTCCGACGAGACCTCGAAGGATAGTTTTGATCTTGTTTCGGGACCGATCATGGCTCTCAAAAAATAACAATCAGCTTTCCCCCAATGAAAGAAATCCCGCTTTGCTCCCTTGCCCCTTGCGGGAGAGGGCCGGGGCGAGGGGAGCTAAAAAAAAACGGAACAAAGGGGCCAAGTTAGACTTGCCCCTTTTTCATTTCAAAGTGTGGGCAATTTATTTCCCAGAATAGTATTCTTCATCGGTTTTATAATGCTTTTGGTTCTTTTTACAAAAAGCAAGGGTATTAGGCCCCATATACTTTTCAAGTTTCTTGAAAAGACCCGGCTTACCTAAAATATGCGAACAAATAGTCGCATCCATTAAACCGCCAAGTCCTTTATCCTCACTACTGGCCACTTCCTCAAGAAAATCAAAAACTCTTTTTAAGTCTGCTCCACGATCACCAGCCACAACCAATTTATCAATGTATGGATCAAGATGATCCGCAAAAACCAAATGAGGTTGCATTTCGTACGGGTTATATCCGTCGAGATTTTTGTTCCATTGGTTACGCCGCTCTTCAAACTTCTCATCATTAATCTCGGGAACAATTTTTAAAAGAAGTTCGGATGCATTTAGGTAAGAAATTTTTTCAGACATTATCAACCACCCGAAAGTTTAGTAAGTTCCCAACGGACGCATCCCGCTTGCATAAGCCTCGTTTATTGCCGAATTAACATCATCGTAAAGCCATTTTGCAATATTTTTCGCACCGCCCTCCAACCTACAAAGCAAACCACTTAGTTGACGTTTTCTGAGAATTAACTTGGTAAGGTGACCGCTTTCCTTAACTCCCTCTACAATTTCATCTCTTACATATCCTGCCGTTCCACCCTCAATAGTATCAGTTGTTTGATAAAGTTTGAGAATAACATCCTTCAGTCCATCATCAATTCCAGGACCTACCGTTTCGATGGCGTCAATAATTGTATTTGCATTTCCGCTTTCCAAAGCTTGGAGCAAAAACGCATCTATGTCTACCTGAAGGCCAAGGGGATCAACACCCTTCAGGGAAAGGTGTCAGTCTGGACTTCCCCCGAATTAATGGACACTCCAGAAAAGGGTAATACCATATACCAGGGGGTGTCCAGTGATGACTCGAAAAGATCGGAAGCGGTTCAGTAAAGAGTTCAAAATGGAGGCGGTTCGGAGATCCTATGACTCCGGAAAGCCGGTGACTGAGGTGGCCCGCGAGCTGGATATCAGTGTCCATCAGCTCTACCAATGGCGGGATCAAGTTCACAAAGTCGGAGCGAATGCCTTCCCTGGCTACCATGGCCAGAAGTCACCCAATCCTGAGAAAAATGAGCTGAATCGCCTGCGAAAAGAGAACGCCCTCCTGCGGGAGGAGCGGGACGTTTTAAAAAAAAGCCTAATCTTCTTCGCCAAGGAAGAAGCTCAAAATTCCGTTTCATCCGCGAAGAAGGAGGAGGAACCCGGGTAAACCGGTGGTGTCGGTTCTTGGGGGTTTCCCGAAGCGGCTATTACGCATGGCTGAACCGGAAGCCTTCCCGCCGGGCCAAAGAAGACCAGCGAATCCTGGTGAAAATCCAGGAAGTTTACGTCGAAAATCGGAAGGCCTACGGTTCGCCAAGGATCCACCTGGCGCTGAAGAAGAAAGGCTTTGGGTGGGGACGGAACCGTATCGCAAGGCTCATGCGTAACGTGGGTTTGCGGGCTTATCGACAATATCTGCGGTACCGCCGCTACACCAAGAGCAAGCACGGGCGGGTAGAAGCCCCGAACTTGGTGAAGCAGAATTTCAAGGTGCCAGTACCCAATCGGGTCTGGGCATCGGACATCACGCAGTTTTGGACGGGCGGAGGCTGGCTCTACCTTGCAGTAGTGATGGATCTTTTTTCAAGGCGGATCATCGGCTGGTCGATGCAGAGGACGCTTCGGGAAGGACTGGTGGTGGACGCGTTGGAGATGGCGATCCAACAAAGAGGCGAAGAGGATCCCAAGATCTTTCATTCAGACCAAGGAAGCCAGTACTCGTCATTCGCTGTTCGGGACAGGTTGGATGAGTACGGAATCCAACCCTCGATGAGCCATCGGGGAAGCTGCTACGACAACGCGGTGGTGGAAAGTTTCTTCAAGACGGTGAAGGCGGAGTTGATCCGGTTGGTGAGGTTCGCTGATCGGGAAGACGCTAGATCCAAGTTGTTTGAATATATCGAGGTTTTTTACAACCGGACCAGGCTGCATTCGAGCCTGGGGTATAAAAGTCCGGTTGAGTTTGAGAAGCAAGTTACTCTAAGCTGAGGTGTCCATTTTTATGGGGCAAGTCCAGTCACCACAATTCACTTTTTTAAACTCTTTGCCCAGCTTAGAAGGGATCTTCTTTGCCCCGGACTTCTTTCCCAACGCCTCTCCAAACGTTTGATTGCATTGTAAGCCCCGCTCGGTCCAATTCCAAAATACTTCGCCGATTCCGCCTGACTCACCCCGGCGCACTCGTAACCCAGCCATACCGCCTCTTCCATCAGTTTGCTTCTCTTGTGTCCCTTCGGTTCTTCCTCCATCCTTTCCCGCCCCTTCAATCGCACCCATATTTCCCCGATACCCATCCTCAACCGAACAGGCCTTTCCGGTTTTTCACCTAGTTTCGCTAGGCTCCTTGCCTCGTAACCCTCAGACCCCAATATCTGCCACCCACTTGTTTCATAGAGGTCCTTTCGGTGCCCTTGCCCCACTCCTTCCAATACAAACTTCATGTAAGCCTTTACCGCCTTCTCCTTGCCGAACATTCTCAGGATCTCCCCACGGGCCACCTTCACCAATGGTTTCTTTTCCTTCCCCAAATATTGACCATGACTACTCCAGGGATATTGCCCCACCTTCTCCTCAAGTTTTGCACGCATTGGGTTGAGATGGATGTAACGCACCAACTCCAACAAGTAACTATCCCTTTCCACTAAAAAGGCTTTATATCGGCCTTGGAACAAATGTCCGCTCTTCTTATGTCGTTTATTGAAGTATTTCGTATAAGCCGTTTGGAGCCCTTGCATATACCTGGATAGCTTGGAGTATCCAGATTGTTCCAACAGCAAGTGGGCATGGTTGGGCATCAGACAATAGGCGTTGGTCTTGATGGCATGGGCCTTCCCTTTTTTGCCCATAATCTCAAGGTATCGGCGGAAGTCCGCGGGACTTAAAAAAACTCTTCGGCGCTGGTTCCCTCTCACGATTACGTGATAAAGAGCCCCTTCAAATTGGATTCTTGGTTTCCTCATGACTCCCCAACCGGATTTTCCAGTTGGACGAACCGTTCATGCCAAAGGTTTCAAAATAGTGAATCGTGGTGACTGACACCTTCCCCTTAAATCGGGGGAAGTCCAGTCTGACACCTTCCTATTCAAATTTCCAAGAACCCCACTTAGGCGCGACGATCAAATCATTAATTTCGAATATAAATCCAGCCTTGTTAAGCAAAATTTCATATTTCAACAACTTACCATCAACGCCACCGTTCCATGCATAAAGAGTAATGAAATATCGGCCTTCTCTTTCATCAACTACTGGAGGCACTATGAGCGTCGCACGTTCAGAAATTTTTTTCAACCATAGCCTTAGAATTTCCGGATCGATCATAGCTATCAATGCTTTCATCAATAATGTCAATTAACTCTTTCGAAGAATTTAATATTCGCAACGAACCCCGATCTTCAGGAAAAATTTCAGTTAAATAAAAAATTAAATATTCAAGAGCGGATTTTTTCGAAGACAGATTTATTTTCTCTTCATCTGCAAAATCAGAAAAATCCCCGGATCTAAAATCTGTTAAGTTAAATATTCTCAATGGCTCCAAGAGGCTCGGGCTGACAACCACTCCTACACCGCCGTGATCACCAACTGTGTAAAGACGATAAATTTCATGCTTCTTAAAAAAAGGTGTTCTTTTAATTTTTTCGATTTCGCACTTCGGCTTCCCCAAGCCTTTCAGCTTCATAAAGTCGGCATAAAAATTCTCAAGCCGATTTTGAAGTGTTTGACAAATTGAAGAGTGTGGGACAACAAAAATCATAAAAATAAAAAAAAGTTTCTTCATTGCAAAGCCGCCAATTGCTGACCTACGATTGCGCCCACTGTTGTCGCAAATATCTCTTCTGGCGAACCAGGACCAGCGGTGTCTTGAGCTACATTGTTATGTATTTCGTAAAAAACATGGCCAAACTCATGCGCTTCAAGCATTCCGACATCAAAATTGTTTTCCAAAGCCTTCGGCCAATCGATTGAAACTTTAAAATCGGCGCACTTTCCCTTTCCAGTCACTTGGAAAGTACGCCCAAGAATAGATCCAGGTAATTTCTCGTGAACAACGTTTATCTCATTCGGTTTCGATTCTAGATCGCTCACTATTTTACCACCAAATGCAGTCTTCTTTACTCTTTCAAAATTCTGTTCTAAAACACCGGGTTGAACAGATATTTTCAAACCTTGAGGATCATTATGATTAAGCGGATTATTAGAGACATAAACATAGAAGTTGTTTCCAGCGTCAAAGCCAACTGGATCTTCGCTAGTAAATCTTCCAACCTCTGCCTCGTAAAGGCGCATACCCATTATGGATCGACTCAAACCAATATCTCTTACCCCATACCCACCCACGAACTGGTAGGCGTTGACGGCCGTTCCTCCCTGAGCCAAAAGCTTGCCAAACGGGTCATCTTCATAGGTATCCGTCACAACCCCGGAAGTGTTGGAAAGCGCCACAACACTTCCCAGAGCATCAGTGTGGAAGAACAAAACAGAAGAACTGGTCATCTTTTCGTAATTTTTGCCACCGATTTGAAGGTAATCAGAGTAAAGACCTGTCGTTTCGTCTTTCTCCGCAAGCGGAGCCACACCCATGCCATAAATTGAAGTTACAGTTATTCCAGCCAAGGTTTTCCGCACTAGGTTCCCGCCGTAGTCGTACAGGTAGGTCTCCACATGGCTGTCAGGGTATGTGATCTGACTCAACCTATTTTCAAAGTCATACGCGAATTGCGTCACCTGCCCACAAGCATCCTCTTTTATCAAATTCCCATTGTCGTCATAGGTATAGAGGGTCGTTTCGCAAGGCGTGGCGGTCGGAACAATAGTGGAAGTCACCGTTGGGCTGACCGTGGCCGTGGACGTATTGGATGGGGTTGAGGTCGGCGAATTAGTTGGCGTGTTGGAGGGTGTCAGCGTCGCGGTATCGGTTAAGGTTGGGGTAGGCGTATTCGTCGGCGTCCTGCTGGGTGTTTGGGTTGGAGAAGACGTAGGCGATAAGGACGCCGTTGCGGTGGGTGTCGCCGTTGGAGTTGAGGTTGTCGAATTCGTCGGGGTGAGGCTGGGGGTGTTGGTGGCCGTAAGTGTTACCGTTTTCGTCGCTGTTGAGGTAGGTGTGTTGGTCGCAGTGCGGGTAGAAGAAGGTGTAAAAGTGGAAACGTGTGAAAGTGTAAATGTTGGCGTAACCGAGTTCGTTGGGCTATTCGTGGCAGTCCAGGTAGGTGTTTTAGTGGGCGTCGCCGTTCCTCCGGCATTCGTCGGCGACTTCGTTGGTGTATTCGTGGGTGTCCTGGTAGCTGTCGGGCTTGGTGTTTTTGTCGACGAGGCCGTTATCGTTTTGGTAAAGGTTGGCGTGACCGTGGGGGTACAGGCTCCGCCACCTGGCGGCAAGCCCGACTCGCCATCCGTTTGACCATTTGTCCCAAACTCTTGTACCAGCGTTCCGTTGCACAAAAGCGCGAAATGGTGGTCGTCGAAGAAAGGCCCGGATTGGGTGCCGGTGCAGGAGCTTTCCCCATTCGGCAAGCCTGAATAGTCGTCATTGAAATTATTCCAATTCGTGGCCGTGCCGCAGGAATCTCCCGAGGTCGCGATGATCGTGAAGCCCTGTACCCAGCCGCCCGCGGGAATGACCGACACTCCGCTTTGGTAAACCAGAGCCACAGTTCCAAATTTCTTCTCACTTTCATCTCTTGGTCAACACCATTGTTCAAAACCTTTTATCCTCAACAATATATTGGAAAACAGGACACCACCGAGATAGGTATCCAACCAAAGAATGCATAGCCCAATTAAGTTCGCGAAACTTTTGATGCGCCACAGGTAATCTAGTCGCCTTTAGAAACATTACAAAATTTTTGTCGTAGACTTCCACAAGTTTGCTCAGTTGATCTAATGCCAAAACCAAATTGCCACAAACATTTTTTTCGTAACCCTTCCCCATCAAAGCTTTCGACAATTCATTAAACGTCTTTATCTTTTTATTTTCAAAATCAGACACCGGGACAAACTCTTCGGTCATCCACAAAAAACTCCATTGCAAATACCCCTCTAAAATGTCATGGGAACAATTCTTTCCGAGGTTGTTTTTTTTCAGATTTTCAACTGTCGTATAAAACAAACTCGAAGCGCGCCCAAAACCCATAACCAACCGAAAGAAATTTTCTTTGTGAATCGTTTTGAATTTTCCGTCTGAATAAAAATCTAGTATTTTTTCCATCGCTTTGACGTCGCCGAACAACGCCGAATAAAATTTCGCTTCAATAGAAGCCGCTTTTTTAAAATCACTAAGACGGACTCTCATTTTTTTTTTATTATTTATCCAAACTGTTTTTTTCAATAAACGAAAAAAACAATTTTTAAATGCCAATTCTTTTTCTTTTGAAGTTCTCAATTTTCCCTCGGAAAATAACATTATTTTAAAACCATTTACGAACTCATTGTTTTTCAACTCATGTCCTTACAGCAAGAACCGTATATTAAGTTGACCGGTAGGAAAAAAATCGCATCAACCACTCCGCCCGCAGCAATCAAAGCAATTCTCGCATTAGATACTGCCGTTTTCAACGTTGGTGAATCAGCTATTGCGCACCCACAAGACTTTGCCAATGGACCGATTAGTTTTGACAATCTACTTATTTCTCCCACGTCTTTGTTTTTTATAGCCGCACCAACTCGAACCACAAAATTTCCTATTCTAGTCGCACAGTCCAAATTTGTTTTAAGCAAACCAGTTGGATCAATTAAACCAGTAGAATCGTTTCCAGAATACCTATAAAAATTTGTGTCCCCAGTTTCAAACCCCAAGGGATCTAAACTTGTGAACCGTCCAACTTCTGCATCATATAATCTGACGCCCATTACGCACCTATTTGAACTTAAATCCCTCACCCCATACCCACCCACAAACTGGTAAGCGTTGACGCTAGTTCCACCGTGAGCCAATAGCTTTCCGAATGGGTCAGCTTCGTAGGTGTCCGTCACAACACCCGAAGTATTAGAAAGGGCTACAACACTGCCCAAGGCGTCACAATGAAAGAAGGAAACAGAAGAACTGGCTATCTTTTCGTAGTTTTTGTCGCCAATTTGCAAGTAATCGGAGTATTGACTGGTCGATTCGTCCTTTTCAGAAAGCAGGGCCACGCCTTGTCCGTAAACCGAAGTCACCGTTACTCCGACTGAGGTTTTCCGCAATAGGTTCCCACCATAATCATAAAGATAAGTCTCCACATGGCTATCCGGGTAGGTTATCTGGCTCAACCTATTTTCAAAGTCATAAGCAAACTGGGTCACCTGTCCACAGGCATCTTCCTTTATCAAATTCCCATTGTCGTCATAGGTGTAGAGGGTCGTTTCGCAAGGAGTGGCTGTCGGAACAATGGTGGAAGTCACCGTTGGGCTGACCGTGGCCGTGGACGTATTGGATGGGGTTGAGGTCGGCGAATTGGTTGGCGTGTTGGAGGGTGTCAGCGTCGCGGTGTCGGTTAAAGTCCGGGTGGGCGTATTCGTCGGGGTCATGCTGGGAGTTTTAGTTGAAGAAGGCGTAGGCGACAAGGTTGCCGTAGCGGTAGGGGTCGCCGTTGGAGTTGACGTTTTCGAATTCGTCGGGGTGAGGCTGGGGGTGTTGGTTGGGGTCAAGGTCAAAGAAGGTGTAAAAGTGGAAACGTGTGAAAGTGTAAAGGTAGGCGTAACTGAATTTGTAAATGTTTTCGTGGCGGTGGGTGTGGTTGTTTTCGTTACCGTCGAGGTGGGGGTTGGAGTTGCGGCACGGGTAGAAGTAGGTGTAAAAGTGGAAACTTGTGAAAGTGTAAACGTTGGCGTAACCGAGTTCGTTGGGCTATTCGTGGCAGTCCAGGTAGGTGTTTTAGTTGGCGTCACCGTTCCTCCGGCATTCGTCGGCGACTTCGTTGGTGTATTCGTGGGTGTCCTGGTGGCTGTCGGGCTTGGTGTTTTTGTCGGCGAGGCCGTCATTGTTTTGGTAAAGGTCGCCGTGACTGTAGGGGTACAAGCGCCGCCTCCAGGAGGCAGGCCCGACTCTCCATCCGTCGTCCCACCCGTTCCAAACTCCTGTACCAGCGTTCCGTTGCTCAAGAGGGCAAAATGGTGGTCGTCGAAGAAAGGCCCGGATTGGGTGCCGGTGCAGGAGCTTTCCCCATTCGGCAAACCTGAATAGTCGTCATTAAAATTATTCCAGTTCGTGGCCGTGCCGCAGGAATCTCCCGAGGTCGCGATGATCGTGAAGCCCTGCACCCAGCCGCCCGCGGGAATGACCGACACTCCGCTTTGGTAAACCAAGGCCACAGTTCCCGCCTGGTTGGCCTTGTGCGTCGAGCTTTCATCCACTTCCGTTATGGAAGAATCGGTCGTGTAGACATTGGATTGGATCACACTGTTCCCCACCAGAGTTCCGGAAGCGTTAAACACACTGGCGTTGTTGCCTGTCACGGCCAAGCACCTAAGACCCGGCTCGAAAAACCAAAGTTTCAGGGAAAGTCCGGCCGATTGCAGGGTCAAGGGCGCGGAACCATTGTTGACGATGAGGAAATTCCAACGCCGGTCTTGAAGCCCTTGTTCCCCGCAATTGATCATCAAATCCAGCTTGCGGCTGGTATCAGCTCCGCAAACCGTTATTCCCGACCCTGATGAAGAAGCGGCGGCTTGGCTCCCAGGGCCGTTGGGCCAATAGGGTTGAATGATTGGCGTCGGCGTAGCTGTTGGGGCTACCTGTGCCATGGAAAGAGCCAATACCATCGCGGTGGAGGAATTACTCACTGTCACGCAAGCCGAACTTCCCATGTCGCTTTCGGCGATTCCCTTCTCCACGAAAGAACTCAAGGCATAACACCATGACCCTGAACCAGGATCGTCCTCAAAGGACAAGGATGGCGTGCCGGAGTTTTGAACCAATTCTACCTGCTGATAGGAACTGGTTTGACCGCCCGATTGAACCGCCCGGAAAACACGGTACCCGTTCACGTCGCTCGAGGCAGGCCAGGTCAACTCCACTTTTCCGCCAGTCACCACAGCCGTCAAGCCAACGGGGGCCGATGGTTTCACCGGAGAATCACCTGTCCTGACAACTTGAGCCGGGGCGTCCAACACCCCCGCATCCGCGTAGCGGACGTAAGGATCAACCATGGCCACGTTTTTCTGGATCGTGCGGCTGACCAGTTGATTGGCATCATCCACCACATAGGTGGTCATATCGTGGTTTTCTTGCAAACTCGTTCGGTTGCCGCCCTGGTCATAAATATAAACCTGGGTCAGGCCGGAAGAGGGGCTTCCATAGGCCAAGTTGGCGTTCGTCAATTGGTTCGCGAAATCATAGCCATAAGTACTCACGTTCGATCCTCGGGTGATGGTTTGCGGATTCCCCGCAGGATCGTAGGCATAGGTAATATTCGGCAGGGGCGTCGATCCCGAAACACCCGTGCTGGTAATGGTTTGTATTTCATTTCGGTCGTCGTGGCCGTAAGTGGTTTGGATGCCGTTGGGGAACTGGACCGTCTCGAGGTTTAAATTGTGGTCGTAAGTCATTTTTATTTTTTGGCCCAGGTTGTCCATCATGGTGACAGGCTGGTTTTCCGGCGTGTAATCGTAGGTCACCACCTTGCTGTCCGGATAGGTCATGGAAATGACGTTCCCCACCGGGTCGTAGCTCCAAACCAGATCGTTCAGGAAGGCGTCCCTCTTGTGGATCAGCCGGTTCAAGTAGTCATAAGTGAAATAGGTTGTCCCGAACTTTTCCTGCCTTGCCACCAGGTTGCCGACAACATCATAAGTATTGATGACTTTCGTGTTATCCGGATAAGTGACCGTGACGGGCCGGTTGAGAAGGTCGTAATCGTAGTGGGTCAGCTGGTGCTTTCCATCGGTCCGGTAAGTCAGGTTCCCGATCGCGTCATATTGGTAGGAAGTCACCCGGGACAAGGGATCAGTCGAGCTTAAAAGCCGGTTCATGTTGTCGTACTGCATAACGGTGTGGTGGTGCCTGCCGTCGGTGATGGTGACCGGGTTTCCGGCCAAGTCATAGTCGTAGCCGCTGGTTTCCCCGTTGGGTTTTAAAACACTTTTCAACCGATCCCTTCCATCAAACGTAAAATAGGTGGTGTGGCCGTTGGAGTCGGTTTGGGAGGTTCGGTTTCCATTTTCGTCATAACCGTACAAAACCGGGGGAACACCCGGCAAGTTGGCCTGGACCAACCGGTCGGCGTCATCCCAGGTATAGGAAGTGGAATGGTTTTTCGCGTCAATAACGGTCGAGAGTCGGCCCACCGCGTCATATTGGTAATGGGTCGTGTGGAAATCCGGATCGGTGCTTGAGTTCAGGTTGCCATAGGCGTCATACCCGAAGCTGGTGGTTTTTCCGTTTCCGTCCGTGGTGGACACCTTATCCCCGGTAAAGGAATCATAGCTGTTGATGGTGGTCACTCCCATGGGAGCCACGATGGTGGTTGGATTTCCATGAACATCATAACTATAGGTAGTCATCCTACCCTTTTGGTCAATGAAGGTCGTGGGCTGGTTGAATACCGGGTCATAAAAATAAGTCACCGAATTCCCCGCCGGGTCCTTTTGGGTCAGCAGGTTCCCATTGGAATCAAAGGAAGAAGTAACTGTCTGGCCCGCCGCGTTGACCGACAGGTTCCGGTTTAAGTCCCCATCATGGCCATAGGTAAAGGAATTTTGGTTCGCGTCTTTTCCACCGATTGCCACGCCTCCCGCGTCAAAATCGTATTCGGCGTTGTTGCCTCCGCAGGAGGAACAACCGTTGGCGAATTCGGCGTAAGTCGTTCGGGTATTGCCAAGAAGAGAATCATATTGAACCGTCAGGACGGGCTGGTGGGAACCATCTTCTTCCCTCACCACGCGCAAAAATTCATCGTAGGTATAAAAAACGTGCCTCAAACCCTTTCGATATTTCGGATCCTTGCTTTCCACCATATAGCTGTCGCCGGTATAATTATAAAAAGCCTGCCGGCTTCCGGGATAACCCACCCCGATGAGGTTGCCCTGCGCGTCATGGGAATAGGTGGTCATCCGGCTGATGGGATCGGTAATGGTTTGGACAAAACCGTCTGAGCCGTAAGACAACTGGACTTGCCGCCCCAGGCCGTCCTGGACCGAAGTAAGGCGCCCGCCGAAATAGCCAAAATCCAAATGGCTTCCGACCCTATCCTTCAACTGGACCAAAAGACCTGTCAGGTCAAAATGCCTCTCGTCGCCCTGGGGCGATCGGATAATCCATTGGCTTCCCGTGTTGGAAAGGGAAACATCCCAGCCAACCGGATGGATAAATCCCCCGCTTCCATTCGGTTGGAAAATTCTTAATCCCCCATCCCCTCGCCAAAGGGAAACAGAGCCGTCCGTGTTGAAAATGAGATGTTCCTCCCAAGTCGAAAACCACTTGCGTCCAAAAATACCGGTGTTGGGGCTATGGCTGTTATAGGTCCTAGTCAAGTCGAAGGGCTCTCCCCGGTTGGGGATGGAGAGGTCGTTGACCTGGTGCCACTGATTTCCAGTGCGAAGATACACCTTCGCCCCAGGATTGGTTCCACAGCTTCCCTTATCCGATCCACCCGGAAGTTCCGTTGGGCCGGTGGTTGGGATGCTGGTAGTTGGAGATGGCACGGAAGTATCTGTCGGAACGGGCGAGGTGGTGGAGTCAGGTGTGTTCGTGGGGACAGGGGTATTGGTAGGAATGGGCGTATCTGTGGGAACAGGTGTGTCCGTTGGAATAGGAGTGGCGGTTTCCGTGGAGGTATCAGTGTCGGTTGAGGTGCTTGTAATGGTTGGGGTGTTCGTTGGGGTTTTAGTCGTGGTAGCGGTAACGGTTGGAGTCGGGGTTGTCGTCGGCGTGCTTGTTGGGGTGTCCGTTGGGGTATCAGTCGGTATGGCGGCCCCAAAATAGGAATAACAAAGTGAATAGGTGGTTCCGGGGCAACTTGGCAGACCGGCTCCCGCGATGTAATTGTCGGTTACCGTAAAAGTGTTATTTCCATACATCAACCCGATGCCCGCCAAGCAGTTGGGCGGTGTAGGCGGGCTGCTAATGTCATAAACCGCATTACACCCGCTGCCAATGGAGACGCCGTTGATAAAAATATTCGCGGTGGATTGTCCGCTGGTCGCCGAGGCGTTGATGGTGATAGGGCCCGTAGCGTTGGAAGGAATAAAAAAATTTCTGGTGTAGCTCGCCGCGCCGCCTACGGATGAAGTATCGCCCCCGTTAATGGAACAGCACCCAAAGGATAGCGCGTAGCAGTGGACCGTATAATCATTTCCCCCAGCCGATACGTTCAGGGTGGGGGGCTGGTTTACGACCGCTGGTCCATCCGGATGATAGCTTACTACAGGACAACCCCTGCAATCCAACAGACCGACAACAAGAAACTCGCCTGGCCCGTCTCCTTGGGAAATGCAAACCGTTTGCGAACCATAACTTGGGGTGTAGGTCGCGGTTGGAACTTGGCAAAAGGAATTTGAAGCATGGAGGATTGAAAATAAAAAAATAAAAAATGGAACAACCCGTTTTAAAACTTTTTTTATTTTTAGGACGATCTGCATATCAACCTTTTTATAATTTCGGGCAATAAATAGGCACTCAACGAAAACACGGTAAACCTCGGATAATAACCTTTCAAGAAAATAAGCATTTATACTCGAAATGGTTGATTGTCGGCAGGATCCGCCAAAAAAAGTGCGTTTTTTAAAACACATTAATATTAGGGTTATATTGAACCCCCGGTAACAAAGCGACGGGTCGCAACTGCTCGACCACTGAGGGAAAGTCACTTCAAAAAAATCAATGCAACCGCCCCTCACCCTGCCCTCTCCCGCATCCGACTTCGCTAAAGCTACGCCGGACACGAGTGGCGCGGGAAAACATTTTAAAGTTCAAACAAAAAAGGCCCGGAAATTTCCGGGCCTTTTTTGTTTGAACTAATTTCGCCGACCGTCTTACCGAACTTCCCCAAACGCGCTGTTCGGCACCACGTCAAAGCTCATGTCGCCGGGCTTGATCCAGAGGAAGGTGAATTCCGCGCCCCAGCCGTTGGGCTTGGCGTAATAAACGTCGATGGAGTGGGGGCCCTTCGTCAGATGAACCTCCCCCTGGGGCTTGCCGTCGGGAATGACCGTGTGGCGGTCGATCTTCAATCCTCCCGTTCCCGAGGTGCGGGTGGAAAAGCGGTAGTTCCCGCTCTCCGGCGCGTTCAAGGTTCCCGACCAATGGACTCCCATGGCCCCGCCCTGGACGGGAAAATCATTCCCGTTCACGAAATTCAAAACCGGCTCCCACTGCTCCAAAAAGGGAACACCGGTAAAATCCAAGGAACCGTAATATTGCCCCTTCAAACCCAAAGTGGACGGGATCGTCATGAAATTCGAGCCGCCCAGGAGTGACTTTTTTCCGCTGGGGCCGTCGAAAGTGATGGCTAGGCCCGAGTTTCCCTCCGGCTGGGTCCAATGGATCTTGACCGGATGGAAACCCTTGGCCAGCTTTACCCCAACACCCTCCCGCACCGATTCACCGCCGATGGTCCAGGACATTTTTTTCGGGAAGTTAAAATGGTACTCGCCCGAAAGGGTGATGAAGATGTCCCCGGTGAAGGTGGCGTGATAGGGGCCGGGCGGCAGGACCTCGGGAAACTGGGCAGCCTGCCCTTCCTTTCCATCGGAAAATTCAGCTTTTAGACCCCTGGCCTTATCCACGATTTCGGGCGGGACTCGGTAGAAATATAAAAAACCACCGCCATTGGGATCCTTGTCAATCTCAGCCTCGCCCCCCGGGAAATAGGACCTCAAGGTGTCCAGAACACCCGTCCTTCCCTGCTCCATGGCGTAAAGAAGGCCACGGCCCGGCGCCGGCAGGGCCGCCAAGGTTTCCGGCAGGTCCATTCTTTTAACCTTATCCAGGAAGAAGTAATCCAGGTAATCAATCGTGTAATGGCTGTAGTAGCGGGGGGAAACATAGCAGTCGTACTTGTCGCCGTAATCGGCGAACTTGCGGCCGATGGTGGACTCAGCGATGGAAAATTCCGCCCAGCTGGCGTAGTTGTTCGCTTGTTCCACGAAATAAGTATGGAAGTTCTGCTTCAACATCAGGCCCATCGGGGGCACCAGGAATAGCAAGAAAAGAATTTCACCCTTCTGCCCGCCCAAACTCCTGGCCCTCGACCAGAGCGCGGAAACAACGCAAGCCGACAGGAACGCCACGAAAGCGGTTTGGCAATACATGCGGCTGGAATGGGCCGGGTCGATAGTAATCAGGCACGGCACCGCCATCACGAAGAAACCTACCAGCCCGTAAAAATATTTCCTCCTCCAGCCCCGGGCCATGGCGTAAAAAACCCCGAAAAGAAGCAGAAACCCCGTCACGTCATCCAACTGCCGGTGATCCTGCAGGTTATGGCGGGGATTCGGGTCGCCGCGGCGGTTGTACATCAGGGCCGTATATTTCAAGTTGACGAGAAGGGGCTGGATGCTGTGCTGTTCCTTGCAGCGGTTGAAGATGGACAATTGCTTGATGCGGGTGCTGGATTCCCCCGTCAGCATGGCCTTGAAAAAGGGCCCGCTCAGAACCAAGAAGATGGCCGAAAAGACCGCCAGGTGCTTGGCGTTCGCCTTGACCGCCTGCCAGTTGTTGACGCATTCATATAAAGCGCAAAGGAAGACCACCACTGTGAACATGACATAAGTCTGGTAGGCGTAGAGGCCGACGGGAAAGAGGACCCCCGCCGTGACAAAGGGCCAAAGTTTTTTCGTGCGAAGGCCGTAAAGCAGGCAGCCTAAGGTCGCGAACATGAAAAAGGGCAGGAGCGATGGCGGGAAGGAGTTGCGGCTGAAGTTCAGGTTCCACCGCATGACCGCCAGTATATAGAGGGAGAGCAAAGCGACCCTGGGGCCTGCCAATTGCCGGAAAGTCCAGTAGATGAGCGGGAAAGAGGCTAGGCTCATCGTCACGTAAAACAAATTCAGGTTGAACTGGGTATTCTTGAAAAACATAAACCAGAGTGCGCCGAAATAAATCGGCACCGGCGCCGATGGAAAATTCTCCGTGATGTTCAGCTCCCAAGGAAACCAGCGCTCGTGAAGGATCTTCAAGGCCCCGTATCCCTGGAAACCCATGTCGAAGAATATGCCCGAGGGGATCGTGTCCAATTTGTAGAGCCGCAGGAACGCCGCCAACACCATGACCGCGCCGAACAAAGCCCATTCCACCTTCGGCGCGAGGGGCAAAAGCTTCAAGCCTTCCCTCTTCCAGGGCCAAAGGGCCGCGAGAAAGAGGATGACCCCAACGAAGTAATACCAAAGACCGACCGTATCCGCCCTCCCCATGTCCGCCAGGGCCGCTTGGCCTTTTGAACCCAAATAAATGGCCGCGAGAATGAGGAAGGTTCGGAAGATTCCCAACGGCGTGATGCCCTTAAAAGTCTCAAATGTCGGGACAACTCCCCTGGACGACTTCCCGGAGGAACCCCGCCGGGGGAAGGATGCCGCCGGGCGGATTTTCACTTTTGGCTTTACGGGGGATTTCGGCAGGGAAATTAAAAAACTGATTTTCGAAAGATCCAGCCAACCCAGAACTATGGCCGCCAAGAGACCAAGCCCCGCCACCGTGAGGAACATTCCCAAAGCTTGGGACCCCTTCAAGAACAGAAACTGGCCCGCCAACGCCAGGAGGACCGCGGCGCCAGTCCCCAAGTTACTCCAAAAGTTCCCCGAACCGGGACGTGGGGCCTTGGTTGTTTTTTTCTTTTTCGAGATTGCCATCATGGCTCCTTGGGATAGAGTCGGGCGGATAAATCCGCCGGAAACATATTTAAAACGGAGACACCTGAGAAAGTGACCCTGGCATTCATTCGATACCGATGGAATGGACGAACAAAACAAGGTTCCGTAGGGGCGAGGCATGCCTCGCCCCTACAACCGCCGACACCAGCAGGATCTTGGCGAAGTTTACCGGCCGAAAAAGCCCGCCAAAGCTTCCCGCAAGCCGGAATATTCTACAAGTAAGGGAGGCAAATAGACGCTAAAATTTCAGCTTTTAGGGCCGTTCCGGTAGTATTATTTGGTGGGCTTTATTTTACTTAATGCGAACTAAAGCCTTTTCGAAAACCTTGGTACGCCGATAACAAGCGATAAAATCCGATAAGATGGATGAAGCCATCGGCCGTTATCGGCTTTTATCGGCGTACAATGTGCCTTTGCCTAAGGGTTTCGAAGTAACTTCCCAATTAAATAAATGAAAAGGCGAAATCTTTTTGGACCCGTTGGATCAAACCATCCGTAAAACTAAAAAACGCCTGCTCCAAATGCATTTTGAAAGCGGCGTTGGCCACATCGGGGGGAATCTTTCCTGCCTCGATTCCCTGATGGTGCTCCACCACCAGGTGATGGGGCCCGAGGACCTGTTCGTCCTTTCCAAGGGCCATTCCGCCGGTTCCCTTTACGCGACCCTCTGGTCCTTGGGCAGGGTTCCCGACGAGGACCTGAAGCTCTTTCACAAGGACCGCACGAAGCTCAGCGGCCATCCGGCCCCCGGCTGGCGGCCGGAAGTTCCCTTCGCCACCGGAAGCCTAGGACACGGTTTTTCACTGGCAGCCGGCATCGCCTTGGCCAAAAAACTGAAATCCGAACCAGGCCGGGTTTTTTGCCTGACCAGCGACGGGGAATGGCAGGAAGGCTCCAACTGGGAAGCCCTGATTTTCACCCTCCACCGCAAGTTGGACAACTTGACCCTGATGGTGGATTGCAACGGCCTTCAGGGCTTTGGAACCACGAAAGAAGTCGCCAGCATGGATTCGTTGAAGGAAAAATTCCTTTCTTTCGGCATGCCCGTCACAGAAATCAACGGCCATGACCTTCCGGCCCTCCAATCCGCCCTGGCAACCAAGGAAAAAGGGCCCCGGGCCGTGATCCTGCGGACCCAAAAAGGGAACGGCGTCTCCTTTATGGAGAATAAAATGGAATGGCACTATCTTCCGATGAACGAGGCCCAATACCAACAGGCCCTGGCCGAGGTGGACAGGGCATGACAAACAAAAAATATTTTCACCGCCAAGACACCAAGACACCAAAAAAATCATTTGAATTCCCAACCTATAATCTTATGCCTTTTATCTTTTCGATCCCCTCGGCGCCTCGGTGTCTTGGTGGCAAGTCATTGTTTGACCGGGGTTCTAATTCATGAGGAACATTTTTTGCGACACCCTCGTTCAACACGCCTCCCGGCCTGATTTTGTTTTCCTGACAGGCGATTTGGGTTACAACGCCCTGGAGCCGCTGCAAAAAGCCGCCGGCGGAAAATTCATCAACGCCGGGGTGGCGGAACAAAACATGGTCTCGGTGGCGGCAGGGCTCGCCAGCCAAGGCTTGCGGCCCTGGGCCTACAGCATCGCCCCCTTTATCTACGCCAGGCCCTTGGAGCAAATCCGAAACGACGTTTCCCTGCACGACTTGCCCGTCAAGCTGGTGGGCAACGGCGGGGGCTACGCCTACGGCGTAATGGGCGGCAGCCACCACGCCATCGAGGATTACGGCATCCTGCTTTCATTGTTGCATATGCGGGTTTTCGTGCCGGCTTTTGGGGGCGATCTCCCGCCCATCGTGGACAAACTGCTGGAGCTAAACCATCCCGCCTACCTGCGCCTGGGCCGGGATGAAAAACCCAAGGATTTAGACCTGCCTTCTTACTCGCCTTGGCGTAAAATCCTTAACGGTAACGGCCCGACCTTATTAATGATCGGCCCCTTGGCCGGCGGCCTCCTCGGCTCTTTGAAGAAAATTCCGGAAGCCAAGAGGCCCTCAGCCTGGGTTTTAACCGAATTGCCTTTCCAGGCGGAGGAAATACCCGCCGGTTTTTGGGACGACTTGAAGAAATCCGGCCACCTCATGGTCGTCGAGGAGCACCTGGCCCATGGCGGCGCCGGCGAGATGTTGAGCCGCTGCCTGTTGCTGGCGGGAAAAGCGCCCCAACGCTTCACCCATTTATGCGCGCAGGGATATCCTTCCGGTTATTACGGCTCGCAAAATTTCCACCGGACGGAATCCGGCCTGACGATCGAGAACATCCTGAAGGAATGCGCGCCATGATCACGCTCGACGAAAAAATAAAAAAAATCCAAGGACCCATCTTAATCCTGGGAGCCAGCGGCTTTATCGGCGCCAATTTACTCCGGACCCTTTTAAAACACCGGCAGGACTGCTTCGGAACCTATTTCCACACCCCCGCCTGGCGGCTGGAGGGCCTCCCGCCGGCCAATATCCTCCAAGCCGACCTGCTGGTCGATTCAAACCTGGACTTCCTGTTAAACCGCCTCCAGCCTAAAACCATCTTTAACTGCACGGCCTACGGCGCCTATTCCTTCGAGGCCGAAAGCGCCTTGATCTATAAAACCAATTTCAACCTGACCGAGAAAATCCTCAGCCGCCTCGACCCCCAGTCCATCGGAGCCTATATCCATGCCGGCAGTTCCTCCGAATATGGGGATCATGCCTCGGGCCCGGCCGAATCCGACCTCCCCTTCCCCAACAGCGACTACGCGGTGTCAAAAGTGGCTTCGGCGAACCTGCTTTATTTTTACGGGAAGAAAAAGGGCCTGGCCTGCGCCAACTTGAGGCTCTATTCGGTTTACGGGCCCCTGGAGGACGCTTCCCGGCTGGTCCCGAAAATCGTCGAATTCGGAGCCAAGGGCCAATATCCGGAGCTGGTCAACCCGGACATATCCCGGGACTTCGTCTATATCGATGACGTCAGCGAGGCCTTTTTCGACGCGGCCCTGAACCTGAAAATCGCCAACTACGGCGACTCCTTTAACATCGGCAGCGGCAAAAAAACCACCATCGCCGAGGTCGCCAAAACCGCCGCAAAGATCTTCGGGATCAAAGAGCCTCCCGTCTTCAACACCATGGCCAACCGCCGCTGGGACCTGAGCAACTGGTTCGCCGACACCAAGAAGGCCAAAAAGGCCCTGGGCTGGGAGGCCCGCACTTCCTTCGCCGAGGGGCTCCAGGCGGCCGCCGAGTGGTACCAGGGGCTGGAGGACAAGGATAAATACGCCAAGTCCTCCAAACTGTTTGAGCTGGATTCCAAGCACAGCGTCTCCGCCATCATCGCCTGCTATAAGGACAACCAGGCCATCCCCCTCATGTACGACCGGCTGAAGAAAACCTTCGACAAGATGAAAATCGACTATGAGATCATCTTCGTCAACGACAACAGCCCCGACGACAGCGAGGCCATCATCGCGGGCCTGTCCCAAAAGGACCGGCACGTGGTGGGCATTTCCCACTCGAGGAACTTCGGGTCCCAGGCCGCCTTCCG
>Ga0265338_10004191_pt1 | contig 19669 bp, 17 predicted proteins | sample 42126metaG_FD_193579 | JGI IMG/M metagenome (GOLD analysis project Ga0265338, IMG submission 193579) | Rhizosphere microbial communities from Carex aquatilis grown in University of Washington, Seatle, WA, United States - 4-21-26 metaG | ecosystem: Host-associated > Plants > Roots > Rhizosphere...
GCTCTTCATCGACGACGGCACCTTTGTCTCCCAGGACGACCGGCGCCGGCTGACGCGCGAGCACCGCTTCAAGACCGCCGCCGAGATGCAGGCCCAGTTCGCCGACCTGCCGGAGGCGATCGAGAATACGGTGGAGATTGCACGCCGCTGCGCTTTCCGCCCGGTCAAGCGCAAGCCCATTCTGCCCGTCTTCGTTCCGCCATCCGGTAAGTCGGCGGAAGAAGAGTTGAAAGCGCAGGCCGAGCAGGGGCTGGACCGGCGCCTTACGGGCGCGCCGCTGGCGGCGGAGCGCAAGGTCTATGATGAGCGGCTGGCCTATGAGCTCGGCATCATCAACCGCATGGGGTTTCCCGGCTACTTCCTGATCGTCTCGGACTTCATGAAGTGGACGCGCGGACAGGGCATTCCGGTCGGCGTGCGCGGTTCGGGCGCGTCCTCGCTGGTGGCCTGGGCGCTTGACATCACCAACCTGGATCCGCTGCGGTTCGGCCTGTTCTTCGAGCGCTTCCTCAATCCCGAGCGTCTCTCCATGCCGGACTTCGATATCGACTTCTGCCAGGAACGGCGGGACGAGGTGGTGCGCTATGTCCGCGACAAATATGGCGCGGACCGGGTGGCGCAGATCATGGCGTTGGGTTCGCTGCAGGCGCGCGCCGCGGTGCGCGATGCGGGCCGGGTGCTGCAGATGCCGCTGGGTCTGGTGGACCGCATCGCCAAGCTGATCCCCAATCCGCCGGGCAAGAGCATCTCCCTGCGCGATGCCCTGGATACCGAACCCAGGCTGATGCAGATCGGTGAGCAGGAGCCCATCGCCCAGCGTTTGTTCGAGATCACCGAAAAGATCGAGGGGCTTTATCGTCATGCCTCGACTCATCCGGCCGGCGTGGTGATCGGCGACCGGCCGCTGGACGAGATCCTGCCGCTCTATCGCGATCCGCGCTCCGACATGCCGGTGACCCAGTTCGATTATGAGGATGCGGAAAAGGCCGGGCTGGTGAAGTTCGACTTTCTGGGCCTCAAGACCCTGACCGTCATCGCCAAGGCCGAAGAGCTGCTCAAGAAGCGCGGCATCGAGCTGCACACCCAGACCATCGATTTCGACGACATCAACACTTTCGAGATGCTGAGCCATGGCGACAGCGTCGGCGTGTTCCAGATGGAAGGCGCCGGCATGCGCGATCTGCTGCGCAAGATGAAGCCGAACCACATCAACGACCTGGTGGCGCTGGTGGCGCTTTACCGGCCGGGTCCGATGGATTCCATCCCGACCTATATCGCGCGCAAGAACGGCAAGGAGCTGGTGGAATATCTGCACCCGACCCTGGAACCGATCCTGAAAGAAACCTATGGCGTGATGACCTATCAGGACGATGTCATGCGCATCGCCCGAGAGCTCGCCGGCTATACGATGGGCGAGGCCGACATCCTGCGCCGCGCCATGGGCAAGAAGATCCCGGCGGAGATGATCCCGCAGCGGGAAAAATTCATGAAGGGCGCGGCGGAACGCAAGATCACCAAGGATGTCGCCGAGACCATCTTCGAACAGGCGGAGAAATTCGCCGGCTATGGCTTCAACAAGGGCCATGCCGCCGCTTATGCCCAAGTCGCGTATCAAACGGCGTATCTGAAGGCGAATTATCCGGTCGAATTCCTGGCCGCCTCCATGACCCTGGATATCGCCAACACCGACCGGCTCAACATCTTCCGTCAGGAAGCGCAGCGGCTGGGGGTGAAGGTGGCGCCGCCCGACATCAATGTCAGCGAAGCGGTGTTCACCTGCGATGCCGAAGCCAACACGGTGTTCTACGCGCTGGCGGCGGTGAAGGGCGTGGGCCGCCAGGCCATGGACCATGTGGTCGAGATGCGAAAAGAAGGCGGGCGGTTCAAGAGCCTGTCCGATTTCGCCCGCCGCATCGATCCCAGGCTGGTCAACAAGCGCGCCTTCGAGAATCTGGTGCGGGCGGGGACCTTCGACAGCCTCAATCCCAACCGGCGGCAGGTCGTGGAAAATTCCGACCGCATCCTGGGCGGGGCGCAGGCCGCCCAGCGCGAGCGGGAAAGTGGCCAGGTTTCGCTGTTCGGCGGTGGCGGCACGACGGAGGAGATACGTCTGGCATCCATGCCGGACTGGCCGGTGCATGAGCGGCTGGGCGAGGAATTCTCGGCGATGGGCTTTTATCTCTCCGGCCATCCGCTGGATGCCTATGGCCCCGCGCTCAAGCGGCTGGGCGCATCGACTTATGCGGCGCTGCTGGAAGACCGCCGCCGCGGCGGCTTCAAGGCCAAGATCGCCGGCACCCTGATCAAGAAGTCCGAACGGCGGGGCAGGAGCGAGCAGATGTATGCCTTCGTCTCCTTCTCCGATCCCACCGGCATGTTCGAGGTGATGCTGTTTCCAGAAGTGCTGGCCGCCAGCCGGCCGCTCCTGGAAGCAGGCAAGTCGCTGCTGATCACCGCCAGCGCGGAATGGGACGGCGATGAACTGAAGCTGCGGGCGGCCACGATCCTGGATCTGGACTATGCCGCGCAGCAGGCGGGCGAGGGGATGGTCGTGCGCCTTTCCGACGCGTCCTCGCTGGGCCAGTTGGCAGCCGAAATGTCCCAATCCGGCAAGGGGCTGGTGAACATTGTGGTTCCGGGCGCTGCGGGCGAAGAGGTTGAGATCGAACTCAAGAAGCGCATCGCGGTCAATGCGACCTTGCGCTCACGCATCGCCGCACTGCCGGGGGTGATGTCGGTCGAAGCTGTTTAGTCTTTGCCTAAACTTGGGGGCAATTGTGCCAACTGTTCACGATGGTGTTCAGGCGTTCGGCAGGTTTCTGGCAGGTGCGTGGCGCATTTTGTCGCCAGCTACTCATTGGATTTGGCATTTTCTGAACACGAATTTTTCGGCGGCATTGTGGGGCGCCATGGTGGGTGCCTTGGCCGCGCGATACATCGCCCGTCATGTTGAACATCGCCAGCGACTGCGCGACGAGATAGCAGGTGTCAATAATTCAATCGCGCTAGCGGTCAGTATCACAAATACGTTTGTCAGTATGAAACGTCAGTACATCCTCGGCATGTCGAGGATGTACGAGAAGACATTTCAAGAATATGTCGGCGTTCTCCGGGCGCCGCCGCAGCACCCTCAAGTCTTCGAATTCATAACTGATTTTCGGGTCTTGCAGATGCCATTGACCTGCATAATTGAGCTTCGGCAAACGATTCTCGAAAAGGTTAAGTCGAGTATTGGCGCGATTCACATTTCCATTACGCTGCACCAAAGTATTGATAGTCTTGGGCTCGTGCTTCGGCGTTTGCCGCAAGATATTGAACGGCTTCGCGCCATACAGGCAGATGGTGACCGCATTATCGCTTACTTTGGTCTCAAGACGGCAGATGAGCATATAGATACTTCTTACCCGGATGATATCGGTGCGATTTTCTCTTTCGTTGATGACGGCATCTATTTTTCGATGCTTTTGTGCGAAGTTTTGACGGCGCACGGTAAGAAGCTTGCCAAGGAGTACGGTCGAAACCCGCCCGCTGTAAAAACCATAACTTATAAAGAATTTGAGGACACCGATCTTTTGCCTAACCGCGTCTATTATCCCGATTTTGAGAAGATTTATCGTTTGCCAGTTGCGCGTGAAAAGCCGAAGACTTTTAAACAGCGAATGGCAATGCGATGGGAGCTGCTCAAACCCTGGTAAGTTCAAGATAGGAATCAGAGCTTGCGGATCGCGCCATCCAGCCGCTCCAGCGCCTGTGCCAGGCGCGTCGCATCCTGGGCGAAGCAGATGCGCACATAGGAATCATCGCGGCTGTCGCCCAGGCTGAAGGCCCAGCCGGGCGAGACGCCGACTTTGTCGTTGCGCACCATGTCCTGGCAGAAGCGCAGACTGTCCGTCAGCCCGTCCACGTGCAGGAAGCCGTAGAAGGCGCCATCGGGCCTTAGCCAGCGCACCCGGTTCTGGCGGCCGATCCACTGATCGACCACATCGCGGCCGGCCCGGCAGCGCGCCAGCAATTCGCCGCGGAAGACATCGCCTTCCGCCGACAGCGCCGCCAGCGCGCCATACTGGGCGAAGTGCGTCGAGCCGGTGTTGTTGCACTGGGCCATGGCGGCGGCGGCGGGTTCGACTCTTTTGGGATGCACCAGCCAGCCGATGCGCCAGCCGGTCATCGCCCAGGGCTTGGAGAAGCTGTTGATGGCGAAGACCGCATCCTCGTTATCGGCGATGGAGAGGAACGACGGCGCATGCGCCGCGCCGTCGTAGATCAGTGTGCCATAGACTTCATCGGCCAGGATGGCGATGCCGCGCATCCGGCAGAAATCCAGAATGACCTTCTGTTCGGCCGCCGTCAGCATCCAGCCGGTGGGATTGCCGGGCGAGGCCAGGAACATCGCCTTGGTGCGGTGGTCGCAGGCATCGAACAGTTTGTCGAGATCCAGATGCCAGCGGCCCGCATTCCAGTCCTCGTCCATGCGCACCAGCCGCGGCTCGGCGCCAACCACTTTGGTCGCCTGGAAGATGTTGGGCCAGATGGGCGAGACGATCACGACATTGTCGCCGGTCTCGCACACCATCTGCAGGGCGGTCACCACCGCCATCATGGCGGCGCCCGGCACGGTGATGCGCTCGATCGGGATGTCGGCGCCAACGGTGCGCTTGTGGAACGCGGCGATGGCCTCGCGCAGGGGCTGGATGCCGCGGGCGTTGGTATAGAAGGTCTTGCCCTCTTCCAGCGCCTGGGCAGCCGCCTTGCGGATGAAGGGCGCCGTCACCAGGTCGGTCTCGCCGAACCACAGCGGCAGCACATCGGGATTGCCCAATCCCAGCGCTGTCACCTGGCTAATGCCGGAGGGGCGCAAATCAAGAATGGTCTGACGAATGGGATCAGGGCGGATCGGGTCGGGGCGGGTCATGGGCGCGTCAATATCACGGAAATCCTTTCCAGCTCATAATGCGGCATGGATTCGCTGCCACCAGTCGTCAAACGGCATTGGCCCCTTGCGAGCCTTGCAGTGCTGTTCGGCCTTTACGGCTGGGCGCTGGTGATCGCCACCGGCATGGGTCATGACGGCGCGGTCGGGCCGCATTTTAATGCCCTGGGCGCGGACTGGGTGATCTTCCTGGCGGCAGCGCGGGCCGTGTTCAGCCATGACCTCTCGCATATCTACAATCAGGCCTGGATCACCAGCGCCACCAACAGCCAGTTCGCCCATTGGCTTTCCGCGCCGCTGCCCTTTCCGCTTTTTCCCTATCCGCCGGTCTATCTGTTGCTGGTGGTGCCGTTTGCCAAACTGTCGGTCGGCTGGTCCCTGCTGCTCAGTCAGCTGGCGCAGTTCGCGGTGTTGGCCTGGGCCTTGCGCAAACTCGCGCCCGATAAAAGCTGGCTGTTCTTTCTGCTCGGGGCCTTCCTGGCGCCGGCCGCTTCCAACAATGTGATAGCGGGATCGAACGCGCTGCTGGTGGCGGCGCTGATCGCCGGCGGCATGGCGCTGGTTTCAACGCGGCCGCTGCTGGCCGGCGCGTTGATCGGTGTTCTGGTGTTCAAGCCGCAATATGCGCCGCTGCCATTCCTGGCGCTGCTGGCGGCAGGCGAGGGCAGGGCACTCGCCGCTGCCATCGCCTCCGCGGCAATCCTGTGCGCGGTGAGCGCCGTCCTTTTCGGACCGTCGCTGTGGCTGGACTGGTTCAATGTTTATCTTCATCCGCAGACCGTGGCCGGCGTGAACGCCACCGACTGGGGCCACATGTGGGACGAGAGCGTCTCCACCTGCGTCGGTCTGCTGGGTGCGCCGTCCTGGCTGGCGACGGCGGCGCAAATTCTCGCCGCCGCCGTGGCCCTTGGCTTTACCTGGCAGGCTTTCCGCTTCGGAAATCCACAGCGGGTAGCCATTCTCTGCTGCGCCGTGCTGCTGGCCAGCCCGCATCTCTCTAACTACGACCTGATCCTGTTGGCGCTGGCGGGGATGTTGCAGGTTCAGGCGATGCGGGAGGATGCGCGGCCCCTGGCGCTGATGATGCCGCTTCTCTGCTATCTCGCGCCCATCTTCAACCCGCCGCGGGTGATGGCGCTGGGCCTGATCACGCCGCTGTTGCTGCTGGGCCTGATGCTGATGCTTCAGCGTTCGGCCCTACAAGTTGAGCGGCCTTAAAGCCGCTCGATGCGCTGGGCCGCTTCGTCGATGATCGCGGTCACGGCATGCAGGGTCTCGGGCTTGACCGTCTCTTCGCCCAGCCGGTGCATCAGCACCGCACGCAGGTTCATCATGGCCCGCCGCACCGGGGCATTGTCGAAACGGGCGCGCTCGCTCGCCATCTCGGCCAGCCGCGCCATCAGCGCGGCGACTTCGGTCTTGCGCGCATCCAGGAAGGCCTGGCCATCCGGCGTCACCGCATAGGTCTTGCGGCTGCCTTCGCTCTGGTCTTCGCGGGTGTGGCCCATCTCCGAAAGCATAGTGAGGGTGGGATAGACCACGCCCGGGCTGGGGGAATAGGCGCCCCCGGTCAGCTCCTCGATGGCGCGGATCAGGTCGTAGCCGTGACGGGGTTGCTCGCTCAGAAGCTTCAGCAGAACCAGTTGCAGCTCGCTGGCGTCGAACACCCGGCGGCCGCGGCCGCGCCGGCCTTCGCCGTCTTCGCCCCATGGGGCGCCACCGAAATGGCCGCCGCGATGGCGGCGGTGGATAAAGCCTTTCCAGCCGCCATGATGGTGTTTGTGGTGATCGTGATCGGTATGGTGATGTCTCATAGAATAACTCCAAACTGTTACAGACACAGTCAAGATATATCTTAAAACATTGGTTCCGCAAGAGGGTCGTCGATCTTTTCTCTAAGCCTTTGACGCGCTTTGGCTTTGACCGCCCTCGGAAAGCCATTGCGGGCAAAGACATCAGCCCGTATAAGCCCCGCCATCTCGCACGCGCGGGTGGCTTTCGGCGGGTGTTCCGCTGTCGCCGTCCGGTGCCTCCGTCAGGGGGTAACCCGCACGTCTGGCCAACCGGTAAAGGAGACTGAATCAATGGCTTTGCCAGAATTTTCCATGCGCCAGCTTCTCGAAGCCGGTGCTCACTTCGGCCACCGCCAGCAGCGCTGGAATCCGAAGATGGCGCCCTACATCTATGGGCAGCGCAACGACATCCATATTCTCGACCTGACCCAGACCGTGCCGCTGCTGCACCGCGCGCTGGTTGCGTTGCGTGACGTCGCCGCCGGCGGTGGCCGAATCCTGTTCGTGGGCACCAAGCGCCAGGCCAGCGAGCCGATCGCCGCCGCCGCCAAGCGCTGCGCCCAGTATTACGTCAATCACCGCTGGCTGGGCGGCACGCTCACCAATTGGCAGACGATCTCCCATTCCATTCGCCGCCTGCGACAGATCGAAGAGACCTTGTCGAGCGCCGAACATTCCGGCCTGACCAAGAAGGAACTGCTGGGCCTTCTGCGCGAGCAGGACAAGCTGGAGCGCTCGCTGGGCGGCATCAAGGAGATGGGCGGCCTGCCGAACATGCTGTTCGTCATCGACACCAACAAGGAATCCATCGCCATCGCCGAAGCCCGCAAGCTGGGCATCCCCGTCACCGCGATCCTGGACTCCAACTGCGATCCGGATGGCATCGCCCATCCGATCCCGGGCAATGACGATGCGGCCCGCGCCATCGCGCTCTATTGCGACCTGGCGGCCCGCGCCGTGATCGACGGCCTGGGCAAGAGCCAGACCGACGCCGGCGTGGACTTAGGGGAAGCTGAAGTGGTCACCGAAGCCGGCGCCGCGCCGGTCGAAGCCGAACCCGCCACCGCCTAAGTAGCAATTCTGCCGTCCGCGCGCGGTAAACCCCTGCGTGGGAACATTTACGGAGACGACACATGGCCAACATCACCGCTTCCATGGTGAAGGACCTGCGCGACAAGACCGGCGCAGGCATGATGGACTGCAAGAATGCCCTCAACGAAACAGGTGGGGACATGGAAGCGGCCATCGACTGGCTGCGCAAGAAAGGCATCTCCAAGGCCGCCAAGAAGGCCGGCCGCGCCGCCGCCGAAGGCCTGGTCGGCATCGCGGTGGACGGCAAGTCCGGCGTGCTGCTGGAAGTCAATGCCGAGACTGACTTCGTCGCCCGCAATGACGAGTTCAAGACCTTCGTGAAAGACGCCACCAAGCTGGCGCTGAAGGAAGGCGGCGATCTGGAGAAGCTGCTGGCTTCGCCCATGGGCTCGGCCACCGTGCAGCACACTTTGACCGAACTGGTCGCCAAGATCGGCGAGAACATGTCGGTGCGCCGCGCTGCCGCCCTCACCGTGGACCCGGGCGTGGTCGCGTCTTACGTGCACAACGCCACCTCGCCTGAGCTGGGCAAGATCGGCGTGCTGGTGGGCCTGAAGTCCACCGGTGATGCGGAAAAGCTGTTGGCGCTGGCCAAGCAGCTTGCCATGCATGTGGCCGCGGCCTCGCCGCTCGCCATCTCGCCGGAGCATCTGGCCCCGGAAGTGGTGGAGCGCGAGCGCAACGTCCAGGCCGAGATCGCGCGCCAGTCGGGCCGCCCCGAAAACGTCATCGAGAAGATGATGGAAGGGCGCATGCGCAAATTCTACGAAGAGACGGTACTCCTGCAGCAAATCTTCGTGATCGACGGTGAGACCCAGGTCGGCAAGCTGCTCGAAAAGACCGCCAAGGAAATCGGCGCGCCCATCACGGTGGAAGGCTTTGTCCGCTTCCAGGTGGGCGAGGGCATCGAGAAGGCCGATGCCGACTTCGCCGACGAAGTCGCTCAGATGGCGGGCACGCGTTAATCGATTAAAGGAAACTGCTCATGCCGCCAGCGCCGAAATACCGCCGGGTCCTGCTCAAAGTTTCCGGCGAGGCGTTGATGGGCGATGGCAGTTTCGGCATCAACATCGACGTGGTGGACCGCATCGCCCGCGATGTGGCCGAGGCGCAGGCTGCCGGCACCGAAATGTGCATGGTGGTGGGTGGCGGCAATATCTTCCGGGGCCTGGCCGGTTCGGCCAAGGGCATCGACCGCTCCACCGCCGACTATATGGGCATGCTGGCCACGGTGATGAATGCGCTGGCGCTACAGGCGGGCCTGGAACGGGTGGGCCTGGCGAGCCGCGTCCAGTCGGCCATTGCCATGAACAATGTCTGCGAGCCCTACATCCGCCGCCGCGCCATCCGGCATATGGAAAAGGGCCGGGTGGTGATCTTCGGCGCCGGCACCGGCAATCCCTTCTTCACGACCGACACGGCCGCCGCCCTCAGGGCCGCGGAAATGTCGTGTGACGCCATGCTCAAGGCCACCCAGGTGGACGGGGTCTATGACGCCGATCCCAAAAAGGTTCCCACGGCCAAGCGCTATGATTCCCTCAGCTATCACGAGGTCTTAGCCAAGAATCTTCAGGTGATGGACGCCGCCGCCATCTCGCTTTCCCGCGAAAACGGCATCCCGATCCTGGTGTTTTCGCTGGCGGAACCGGGCGGGCTGGTCAAAGTGCTCCGGGGCGAGGGGCGGGCAACCATTATCGAAGAAAAATAAAGCGCTGCCCGGGGTTTAGGATAATCTCCTAAACGGGCGACACTTGCTTAACAATGATTCCGGGGGGGCTTGGAGCACGGACATGTCTGACGCCTACAACAAGGATGAACTCGACCGCCGCATGAACGGGGCGGTGGCGACCTTCAAGAGCGAACTCGCTGGCCTTCGCACCGGCCGCGCCAGCGCGGCGCTGCTCGATCCCGTCAAGGTCGAGGCTTACGGCAATGTCGTTCCCATCAACCAGGTCGGCACCATCTCCACCCCCGAAGCCCGGATGATCACGGTGCAGGTCTGGGACAAGGGTCTGGCCAAGGCGGTGGACAAGGCCATCCGCGATGCGGGGCTGGGTCTCAATCCCCAGATGGACGGCCAGCTGTTGCGCGTGCCGCTGCCTGAACTCAACCAGGACCGGCGCAAGGAGCTTTCCAAGCTCGCCGCCAAATATGCCGAGGCCGCCCGCGTGGCGGTGCGCAATGTGCGCCGCGACGGCATGGAGCTGCTTAAGAAGCTGGAGAAGGATCACAAGATCAGCCAGGACGAACATCACACCCGTGGCGATGTTCTCCAGAAGATGACCGACGCCCACATCAAGGATATCGACACCGCGCTCCATTCCAAGGAGCAGGAAATCATGCAGGTGTGATGAGCACGGCGTCCTCGACCCTGCCCCGCCACGTCGCCATCATCATGGATGGCAATGGCCGTTGGGCCAAGAAGCGCTATCTGCCGCGCGAGGCAGGGCACTATGCCGGCATGAAAGCGGTGCGCGAGACCGTGCGCACTTGTTGCGATATGGGCCTGGAAAATCTCACCCTCTACGCTTTTTCCTCCGAGAACTGGAAGCGGCCCAAGACCGAAGTGGGCGCGCTGATGGGCCTGTTCCGCACTTATTTCCGCAGCGACATGGACGAATTGGTCGAGCGCAATGTGAAGATGCGCATCATCGGCAATCGGGGCCGGGTCGCTTCCGACATCCACCAGATGATCCTGGATTCGGAAAGCCGCACCGCCAAGAACACCGGCATGAACCTGACCTTCGCCTTCGACTATGGCGGCCAGGAAGAGATCGTGGCCGCCGCCCAGGAACTGGCGCGCGCCGCGCGGGAAGGCCGGCTCGATCCAGAGACCATCACACCGGAACTGTTTGCCGCGCGCCTCTTCACCAGCGGCCTGCCGGAGCCGGATCTGGTGATCCGCACGAGCGGAGAGCATCGCCTGTCTAACTTCCTGCTCTGGCAATCGGCCTATGCCGAGCTGTTGTTCCTGGACACCTTGTGGCCGGACTTCGACCGTGCCGCGCTGGAGGCAGCCCTGGCCAAGTTCGCGGGCCGCGAGCGGCGCTTCGGAGCCCTGGATCTGGATTCCGGGGCGGTGGCGTGAGCACGGGGCGATGACCATGACAGAGGCTCATCCCGGCCAGATGCTCAGGAGTGGCAGTGAGACCTTCCTGAGAATCCTGTTTGGTCTCTTCATGGCGGTGATCGCCGTGGCGCTGACCTTCGGCAGCCCGTTCTGGTTCGCTGCGGTCACCTGTTTGATGATGATGCTGGCGGGGCGCGAGTGGCATCGGATGGTGCGCGATCCGGCCCAGCGCGAAGCCGCCGACCGCCGGCCGATCCACATCCAGACAGCGGTGACCGGCGCGACGCTTCTTTTTGCCGCCACGGTCTTGCTGGTCACCGGGTCGGTCATCGCGGTGGCGGTTCTGGCGGCCGGCGCCGTGGTTGCTTTTGTGCTGGCGCGCATGCGCGATGACAATCCGCTCTGGCATGCGGGCGGGGTTCTTTATGTCGGCCTGCCGGTGCTGGCGTTGGTGGCGCTGAAGACCCTGGCCTCGCAAGGCCCGCAGACGGTGCTGGGCCTGTTCCTGATCGTCTGGTCCACCGATACCGGCGCGCTTCTGTTCGGCAAGCTGATCGGCGGCGCCAAGCTCGCGCCCAAACTGTCGCCCGGCAAGACCTGGGCCGGCACCATCGGCGGCAGTATTTCAGCGGCTATCGTTTTCGGTCTCTATATCGCCGTGCTCGATTTCGCCGTGACCAAGGCCGTGCTGTTCGCGCTGGCTTTCAGCGTGGTGGCTCATCTGGGCGATCTGTTTGAATCCTGGGTCAAGCGGCACTTCGGTCTCAAGGATTCCGGCGGACTGATCCCTGGCCATGGCGGCGCGCTCGACCGCGTGGATTCGCTTCTGGCCTGCAGTGTGGTGATGGCGGCTCTGGTCTTCGGCCTTCACTTCAATCCGCTGTTTGGGGGCCATTCGTGAAACCGATCGCGGCCACCCGCATCTTCGATGAACTGCCGCCGATGGACGATGTCCTTGGGCGCGCGGTGACGGTGCTGGGTTCGACCGGGTCCATCGGCGTCAATACCCTGGATGTGATCGCCCATGTCCGCAAAGTTCATGGGCCTGAGGCCATGCCGATTGCGGCGCTGACGGCCGGCGACAATGTGAAGGTGCTGATCAGTCAGGCGCTGGCGATGAAGCCGAAGCTGGCGGTGATCGGCAATGAGCAGCTGTTCGGCGAATTGAAGACCGGTCTTGAAGGCTCGGGCATCGCGGTCGCGGCGGGCCGCCAGGCCGTGATCGACGCCGCCGCCAAGCCGTCGGATTTCGTGATGGTGGCGATCATGGGGGCTGCCGCCATCGAGCCGGCTTTGGCCGCGATCCGCCGCGGCGTGGTGGTGGCGCTGGCCAACAAGGAATGCGTGGTGGCGGCGGGTGAAGTCTTCCGCGACGCCATGGAAAAATCCGGCGCCCAGGTGCTGCCGGTGGACAGCGAGCACAACGCCATCTTCCAGGTGCTGGGTTCGGGTGATGCCTCGGAAGCGGAGATGGTCACCATCACCGCCAGCGGCGGCCCCTTCCGGGAATGGACGCTGGAAAGAATGCGCGCCGCCACGGTGGAAGAGGCGGTGGCCCATCCCAACTGGGCCATGGGCCGCAAGATTTCGCTCGACAGCGCCACCTTGATGAACAAGGGGCTGGAGCTGATCGAGGCGCATTATCTTTTTGCCCTGCCGCCCGAAAGACTGGGCGTGGTGGTCCATCCCCAGTCCATCGTCCACTGCCTGGTCAGTTACGAAGACGGCACCACTATGGCGCATCTGTCGGCGCCCGATATGCGCACCCCCATCGCCCACGCCCTGGGCTGGCCGCGCCGAATCCCATCGCCCTCCCGCCGGCTGGACCTGGCGGCACTGGGCAGCCTGGTCTTTCAGGCCCCCGCCCATGACCGTTTTCCGGCCCTGAATCTGGCCATCGGCTCAATGCGGTCCGGGGGGCTGGCCCCCACGGTCCTTAACGCTGCCAATGAAATTGCCGTGCAGGCCTTCCTGGAACGCCGTATCGGGTTCCTGGACATCCCCCGGGTGGTGGCCCAGGCGCTGGACAGCGATTACGGCGCCAACGGCCCGGCCGGGGATCTGGAATGCGTACTGGGCACCGATGCCCGGGCAAGGGTATTGGCCGAGGAAATCTGCCAAAGGGTAGGGGCGTAGGATGATTGATATTGTTCGCGGGCTGATCGCCTGGACCCCGATGGGGCTGCCCGCCTTTCTGTTCGTCATCACCCTGGTGGTGTTCTTCCACGAGCTGGGCCACTTCCTGGTGGCCCGCGCCTTTGGCGTGAAGGTGGATGTCTTCTCCGTCGGCTTCGGCCGCGAGATTTTCGGCTGGAACGACAAGCGCGGTACCCGCTGGAAGGTGAGCTGGCTGCCCATTGGCGGCTATGTGAAATTTGCCGGCGATGCCGACGCCGCCTCGCGCCCTGATCCGGACGCGGCCACGAAAATGACTCTGGCGGAGCGCGAAGGGGCCCTGATGTTCAAGCCGGTTGGCCAGCGCGCCCTGGTCGCGGCCAGCGGGCCCTTGGCCAATTTTGCCTTGGCCATTGTGCTTCTGACCGGCATTTTCATGTACACCGGCCATTCGGAAGTTGCCCCCCTCATCGGTCAGGTGACGAAGGGAAGTCCCGCCGCCGCTGCCGGCATCCTGCCGGGCGACCGGGTCACACGGGTGGATTCCACCGAAATCACCGATTTCCAGCAGCTGCCCCAGATCATCTCGGTGGCCAGCGGCGAGCCCATGGCCATCGGCATCCATCGCGGCAATAAGGACTTGACCATCTGGGTCTCGCCCAAGCGGATGCCCAACCGCGACATTCTCGGCAACAATGTGAATCAGATGGTGATCGGGGTCCGGCCCGATCCCAACGCGCCGGTCACGCACGAAAATTACGGCCCGGTGGGGGCTTTCGTGGCGGCCAATACCGAGACCTGGAACATCATGAAAACGACGGTCGTGGGGATTGCCCATATGATCGCCGGACATGGCGGTACGGACCAGCTTTCCGGGCCGGTCGGCATCGCCAAGATGACGCGTCAGGTGGCCGATATCGGCTTTTTGCCGCTCCTCAACCTGGTGGCTATCCTTTCTGTAAGCATCGGCCTGGCCAACCTTTTTCCAATTCCGCTCCTCGACGGGGGACATCTTCTGTACTATGGATGCGAAGCTGTTTTGGGGCGCCCGCTCGGTGAGCGGGCCCAGGACGTTGGATTTCGGCTTGGGCTGGTTTTGGTGCTGGGGCTGATGCTCCTCACGACCTGGAATGACCTGGTTCGGCTGAATCTTTTCTGAAAGCCAGGCGTCCGTGCGCGGACCCGTGAGAGAGTTGACCAGACCGGGATGCGGACATTGCGCCTTAAAAGTTTGTTGCGCGCGACCTCGGCTGGTCTTGTGCTGGCGCTGGCGGCTGGTCCGGCCATCGGCCCGGCAAGCGCTCAGCTGCGGCCGGGCGCCGCGGACCGCGCCAAGGAACTGAACGAGCAGGCCCAGAAGCCGGCCGAGCCGAACAACGCCGCCGCCAATGCGGCCGCCAATCCCGCCGCCCAGGTGGCGGCGCCGGCCGCGGAAGCCCCCCGGACTATCCAGCACATCGTGGTGCGCGGCACCCAGCGGGTCGAGCAGGGCACGGTGCTGACCTATATCAGCCTGCGCGAAGGCGACAATTACAGCCCGGCCGAAACCGACCAGGCGTTGAAGGCCCTGACCCAGACGGGCCTATTCTCGGCCGTGGACACCAGCTTCGATGCCACGACCGGCACGCTCACCATCCGGGTCACCGAGAACCCTATCGTCAACCAAGTGGTGTTCGAGGGTAACGTTAAGGTCTCGGACAAGGACCTGACCAAGGAAGTCCAGATCAAGCCGCGCGCCGTCTTCACCCGCGCCAAGGTGCAGGCCGATGTGCAGCGCATCGTCGAGCTCTACCGCCGCAACGGTAAATTCGCCGCCCGCGTGGACCCCCAGATCATCCAGCGGCCGCAGAACCGGGTCGACCTGATCTTCTCCATCACCGACGGTCCCACCACCGGCGTTTCCCGCATCAGCTTTGTCGGCAACCATGTCTTCGACAGCGACACGCTGAAGGGCCAGATCGGCACTGAGGAAAGCCGATGGTGGAAGTTCCTTGCCAGCAACGACAATTACGATCCCGACCGGCTGGAATTCGACAAGGAAATGCTGAACCGCTACTACAAAAATCGCGGCTATGCAGACTTCAAGGTGACGACCGCGGTGGCCCAGCTGACGCCGGACCGCAGCAGCTTCTATCTCACTTTCACGCTGGACGAGGGCCGGCGCTATCGCATCGGCAAGATCACCGTCGATTCCAAGATCAAGGAATTGCCCGGCAGCCAGATCCTTCCCCTGATCGACCTGCATGAAGGCGATATCTATTCCCAGAAGGCGATGCAGGACGCGATCACCACGGTGACCAATGCGGCCGGCACCCGGGGCTATGCCTTTGCCCAGGTCCATCCGCGCCCCAAGCGCAATCCGATCTCGCGCACCATAGATCTGGGCTTTGAGATCGAGCAGGGGCCGCGCGTCTATATCGAGAAGATCAACATCGCGGGCAACACCCGCACGCATGACGATATCATCCGGCGCCAGTTCCGCCTGCAGGAAGGCGATGCCTTCAACATGGTGCTGATCGACCGCTCGCGTTCGCGTATCCGCAGCCTGGGTTTCTTCAAGACCGTCGAGGTCAAGAATGTGCCGGGCAGTCAGCCCGATCGCACCAACCTGACCGTCAACGTCGAAGAGCAGTCAACCGCCGCCTTGTCGGTGGGCCTGGGCTATTCCACCACCACCTCGCTCCTGGGCGAGGTGAGCTATACCGACAGCAACTGGTTCGGCCGCGGCCAGAATCTGCGCGTGTCCCTGCAGGCTTCCTACATCACCAAGCAGGCGCAGTTCAGCTTCACCGAGCCTTACTTCCTGGATCGCGAGCTGGCGGCCGGTTTCGACATCTACGAGACCCAGACCAATTTCGATCAGGCCACCTATCAGAGCGACTCCACCGCGGCGGTGCTGCGCCTGGGCTTTCCCATTTCCGAATATAGTTCCGTGTCGCTGAGCTACAGCTACCAGATCCAGGATACGCGGCCTTACGCGGGCGCGCCGCTGGACGTGCAGCTGGCCGCGGGCTCGCTATATGGCTCGATCATCGGCTTCACCTATTCCTATGCCGACCTGGACGACATCAGGAAACCGACCACCGGCGCGACCTTCGCCATATCGCAGCGTTTTGCCGGCTTCGGCGGCAATATGAAATTCCTGCAGACCGACCTGACGGCGGCCACCTATACGCCCATGTTCGACAATGCGATCATCGCAAGCCTGCAGGCCAGGGCCGGCTACATCACCGGTTATGGCGGCCAGTCGGTGCCTTTCTATCAGCGCTATTTCGACGGCGGCGATACCTTCCGCGGCTTTGCCCTGGCCGGCGTCGGCCCCCGCGATACCGTGGCCTACAACAACACCGGCGCCCTGGGCGGCACGACGCATGCCATCGGCACGGCCGAGATGCGCTTCCCGTCCCTGGTTCCGGAAAGCTACGGTGTCGGCCTGTCGCTGTTCACCGATTTCGGCACTCTGGGACGGGTGGACAATCTTTTCGGCTCGACCCGGCTTTGCACCGGCGCGCAATATTCGGGTGTCGGCACCTGCGTGAAGGACAATCTGGCCTTCCGCGGCTCAGCCGGCATCAGCGTAACGTGGAAGTCGCCGTTCGGCCCCGTGAAGATCGATCTCGGCTTGCCCTACATGAAGACCTATTATGACCGTCCCCAGATCATCCACTTCAGCACAGCTACAGGATACTGACCGATGACCAGAACCCGCGCCCGCGCCCTCGCGCTTGCCCTGCCGTTCCTGCTGGCAGCCACGGCTGCTTATGCAGATCCGCCCCAGCCCAAGATCGTGGTGCTGGACCGCGCCGCGATCATGACTTTCTCCAAGGCCGGCCAGGACATCGCCAAGCAGATGCAGGCCTATTCCAACCAGGCCAAGAACGATCTGGCCGCGCGCGGCAAGGCGCTGCAGAACGACGGCCGCAACCTGCAACAGCAGGTCGCGATCCTGGCGCCGGACCTCAAGGCCAAGAAGCTGGCCGATTTTCAGGCCCGCGAGCAGGCGCTGCAGGCCGAGGTGCAGAAGAAGGACGAGCAGCTGCGCGGCGCTTTCGCCATCGCCCGCCAGACCATGGAGGGTAAGCTCGGGCCGATCCTGCAGCAGCTGGTGAAGGAGCGCGGCGCCAATCTGGTGCTCGACAAGCAGGCGGTGGTGTTTGCGCCGTCGTCGGGTGGCTTCGACATCACCGGCGATGCCATCAAGCGGCTGGATCAGCAGATGCCGTCGCTGAAGGTGAACTTCAACGCGCCTTTGCCTCAGGCTCCGGGCCCGGCTCCGGCGAAGAAATAGCCGCCTCGTCAAAGGGACGTCATGGCCGATCCCCGTTTTTTCGAAAATCATGGGCCTTTCACCCTGGCGCAGATTTGCGAAAAAGCGGGCATCGCCGTGCCTGCCGGCGCCGATGCCGGTTTGCTGTTGCATGATCTGGCCGATCTTGCCGGCGCCGCCCCCCAGCATCTGACATTCTTTTCCGGTGCCGCGCCCTTGCGGGAAGCCTTTGCCGCCGCGCGCGCCGGCGCCTGTTTTGTCGCCGCATCTTCTTCGGCCAGGTCGGGCAAGCGGCCCGCCGCGCCGGCCGGCATGATCCTGCTGGAGGTCCCGACGATCGGGCCGGCTTTCGCCGCTGTCGCTGCGATGTTCTATCCGGCCCATTCCCAGCCGCGCTGGGGACAAACCCAGGCAGTATCGCCCGAGGCGCGCCTGGGCGCGGGCGTGGAGCTGGCGCCAGGCGTTGTCATCGGCCCGCTTGCGGAAATCGGCGACGGCACCCGGCTGGGGCCGGGCGCCGTGATCGGGCCCGGCGCCGCCATCGGCAAGCATTGCGAGATCGGCGCGGGCGTGTGCATCAGCCATGCCTATGTCGGCGACCGGGTGATCATTCTGCCGGGCGCCGCCATCGGCCAAGCCGGATTCGGATTTGCGTCCACCGGGTCCGATTATCTCAAGCTGCCGCAGCTGGGCCGGGTCATCATCCAGGACGATGTCGAGATCGGCGCCTGCACAACCATCGATCGCGGCGCGCTGTCCGACACGGTGATCGGCGAGGGCTCCAAGCTCGATAACCTGATCATGATCGCGCACAATTGCCGCATCGGGCGCAACTGCGTGATCGCGGGTCAGACCGGGCTTGCCGGCAGCGTCGTGCTGGAAGATGGCGTGGTGCTCGCGGGGCAGGTGGGGCTGGGCGATCACAGCCGCGTCGGCGCGGGCGCCCGCATGGGCGCGCGCTCGGGAACCGGGTCGGCCACATTCCTGGAAGGCGGCCAGGATTATGGCGGCGCGCCGGCCAAACCTGTACGAGAATGGGCGCGCGAGGTATACGCGGTCACGCGCCTGGCCCGTCAGAAATCCAAGGATAAACATGAGTGAGTCCGCCACCGTCGATGTGGAGCAGATCAAGAAGCTGCTGCCGCACCGGGCGCCCATGTTGCTGGTGGAGCGGCTGGAAGACATCGTGCCGTTCGAAAGCGCCACCGGCTACAAGGCGGTCAGCATCAACGAGCCCTGGTTTGCCGGTCATTTCCCCGAGCGGGCGGTGATGCCGGGCGTGTTGATCGTCGAGGCCATGGCCCAGACCGCCGGTGCCCTGGTCGTGCACAGCCTGAACCAGACGGCCGGGTCGGCGGTCTATTTCACGACCATCGAACAGGCGCGGTTCAGGAAGCCGGTCGTGCCGGGCCAGCTCCTGCGGATGACGGTCAAGAAGCTGCGCCAGCGCGGGCCGATCTGGAAATTTTCCGGCCAGGCCTTTGTCGGCGAGGATCTGTGCGCCGACGCCGAATTCGGCGCCATGATCAGCGACGGTACTCAGGCGAGCTCTGCCGGATGACGGTGCATCCCACTTCGGTGGTGGAGGACGGAGCCAAGCTCGGCGCTGGTGTCGAGATCGGGCCTTTCTGCCATGTGGGCGCGCGCGCGGTGCTGGAAGAGGGCGTGCGGCTGAGGTCGCATGTCTCCGTCGTCGGTATCACGCGTGTTGGAGCGCGCTGCGATCTTTATCCCGGCGTCGCCATCGGCGGCGACGGCCAGATCCGCGGCAATGATTTCACCGAAGGACGTCTGGAAATCGGCCCTGATTGCGTGCTGCGCGAGATGGTCTCCATGCACTTGGGCAGCCGCAAGGGCGGCGGCGTCACCACGGTCGGCGCCAAGGGCTATTTCATGGCCAATTCCCATGTCGGCCATGACTGCCATGTCGGTGAGAACGTTACCTTCGCCAACTCGGTGGCGCTGGGCGGGCATGTGGAGATCGGCGATGGCGTGATCTTCGGCGGGCTCGCGGCCGTGCAGCAATTCTGCCGGGTGGGCAAGGGGGCCATGATCGGCGGGCTGACCGGCGTCAATCGCGACGTGATCCCCTATGCCATGGCGTTCGGCGATCATGTCGAGCTGGCGGGCCTGAATCTGATCGGGCTGAAACGCCGCGGCCTGTCGCGCGAGACCATCAATGCCATGCGCGCCACCTTCCGCGAGGTGTTTTACGGTAGCGGTGGCTCCATCGCGATCCGCGCTCGCGCCGCGCGCGAGCGTTTCGCGGGCGTGGCGGAAGTGGGCGAGATGGCGGATTTCATCCTGGCCGATGCCAAACAGGAGCTCTGCCTGGCGCGCCGGCGTGGGGCAACGGAGTGAGTAGCCCCAAGCGACCACCAGGCGGAGCGGAAGCGGAGCCG